>AUXO018749822.1_pt1 | contig 28790 bp, 33 predicted proteins | sample 768731 | NCBI WGS metagenome assembly AUXO01 (sample SAMN02715735, study PRJNA202380) | gut metagenome | biome: sheep rumen | host: Ovis aries | place: New Zealand: Palmerston North
AAATCGTCGTAGTCCATTCCTGCGAGGAGCGCCGTACAGCGGAAGACCTTTTCTTCTTCACTATCCTTTGACCTCATGATATCCGTAAGGTCCTTGAATTTCTTGATGGTTACTTCATTCCAACTTCTTATCATATTCTGTCTTTATTTGTGACCTATTCCGATATTGCTCGGATATATTATTATTCATTAAGCAAACGCCAATCTAAAACTGCCAAGGCCCTTCGTATAAGCGTAATAGCCTAACATTGTGGCAATTACCATATCGTCATGGCACTTATTACCGTTGTAGGTGATGGCACCTGACTTCGTCATTTCGGCCTGATATTTCCGTAGTTCATTGAGAAGGTTCGGTTCGGCAATCAAACCACACCTGCCATTTTCGAGGGCTATCTGAAAATTCGTTACGAGGTCCTGTTTGCTCTTATTGGTTGTTATCCAATCAGTTATGGTTATTGACTTAACCTTTAACTTTAAGTGAAGGGCGTCAATATAAACACTACCAATGGAATTCCACTCTCCGAGGATGGACCTCACCGTATGCGACCTTGCCCAATCGAGGATAAGGGCTGCGAGCCAATCGACCTGCTGCATGGGGCTAAGGTGGTTTGTCCGATATATCTTAAGCATCTGTCCTCGGTTATTGAAGACCGATAGGACCGTATAGTCACTGTCGTCGTCGTTCGGCGTACCCGTAGCGAAGTCAATTCCCATGTAAACCACATCCGTATCCTCAGGGTTGTCCACAATGCAGTTATCGATGTTTTGAAACAGTAGGCCGTCGTCGGTAAGGAATTCTCCGTCGATTTCCGTACGGTATTTCTGACGGCTCATGGTCTGCTTGTAAAGCGCCCTGCGTTCTTCCGTAAGGAATCGGTCAATTTCAGGCTCTATGGACCAATCGAAGGTCTTGATAAGGGGGTCGTCACCGTTGAGGCCCTTAAGGTACATGTCATAAAAATATCCGTCCATGGTGAACGGCGTTGAAGCGATGATGATGCTCGCATTGTGGGCATTTACGAACGGTAATATCTCAAAAATGGCCTCAGAACCTAAATAAGCACATTCATCGAGGACCAAATAACCCGTTACCGTAAGGCCTCGGCTGACCTGCTCTGTAGACTTGAAAAGAATCGTACTTCCGTTAACAAACTCTATTTCAAGCAGTTGCGCATTACTTACCTTAAGTAGTCCTGTAGGTTCGAAGGCCTTAACCATTGATTTATAGACATTTCGGGCGAGAGCGAGCGTCGGTTCGAAGATAATGCTCGTACATCCCGCATGATTCATGGCCATGGCTGTGAGTTCGCATTGAATCAACATCGTCTTTCCAACCTGCCTCGGGGACTTTATCAACATCGTCTTTCCGTTATGGTAAGCGTCTCCGAACCAATCCCATGCTTTTTGCTGATATGATGTCAATGTCGGCAGGACTATTTCCTTTGCCATGTTAACCTCCGAATTTGACTATTATTTGTTCATCGCCCTCATTGTTCTTGTTAATAACTACCGCATTTCCGTTGCCGTATACTCCGAGGGTCTTATTGAGGGTATCAATCGCTTCCCTTGCGGCCTTGTAATTTTTTGCCGCCATGGCATCGGTGATAATCTTCTCAAGCCGTTCGATATTCTGCTTTATGAGACTCTCTCTGAATCCTTCTTGGTCATCGGGGATAAGGAAATGACAGGCACTGACAAAATACTTCCTTGCGGTATCATATTCCAATCCGTATTTGTTTTGGATATACTCAATGACTTCAGCCCTTCCTTTACCTTTGCTTATCATCTTCGCCGCTTCTTCCACCCTTGCTACCGTTGCGGGAAAAGCGCCCCTTTCCTCAATCGATTTCCTTGTAACTTTAGTGTTTTCGTTACTCGGGGATTCGATGAGGTCGCTATCTACCTTTTTCGGCCTTAGGTTTACTTTCTTTTTTGCGGCTGCCATGGTATTAGGCGTTTAAGTCAATTTTCGGTGGACGGCCTGCGCCCTTATTCTTCTTCGCTTCAGCGGCCTTTTTCTTTTCCTCTTCGGCCTTCTTCTTTTCCTCTGCTTTCTTTGCCCTTTCCTCTATTTCTTCCTTCTTCTTGAAGTAATCATTTCCTATCCTCTTAAGGGCCTTCAGACGGCAGGTATTGCATGCGCTTTGAGTGCGGGTGATGGTTTCATTGTATAGTTCCTTGTATATTTCTGCAATGGCCCCGAATTCACCGCTTGACATGTGGATGAAATTGGACTTTATGGCCCATAGGAGTTGCTGTTCGTAAGGCTGCAGTTTATTGAATTGTTCTTTTGTCATGTTCTTAAATATTTTTACTTATTATTTAATATCTTGAGGGGCTGATTTCCGTTTCAGGCCGAATATGCCTATGCCGATGGTAAGGAAATAGATGAATAACCATCCCCATTGCCTGTTATGGTCGAAGCCTATATACCACCAACTATTAGCCGTATGGTAAAAACGTATTTTCATTATCTCGGCATTATCCAACTTATTATTTTAAGGAGCCAATTTTCCACTACCGTCCATAAGGGTATCGTTATCTTCGTAAGGTGAGCGTTGGCGAGGCATAGGGCTATGTTGAGGATATTGAATTGTCCAACACACAATAGCCATATTACGGAACACCATAATGTCATGCATAGGGCACATGAAAAGGGCTTCGGCAGGTGGTGGAAACGCCACTTGCGACTGATGGCGTCATCAACCTCGTCTACGAATCCGCTGAGAAATACGAGGCATACTATGAGGTTAATCAATAGTAGGTTTATTATCGTCGTTATCATTAATTTATTGTTTTTCGATATTATTGTCGGGACGCTTACGGATAAAGATTCTTACATATTTTCTTACCCCATTGATTTCGCAGTAACAATTTCCATTGGTATAAGGAATACCTGCCATTTCATAGTGGTTAGAAATACCCACAATTTCAAACTGCGAGGGGCAATACTTGCCAAGGAAAGTGATAGGTACGCCCATAACACCATCGTAGTCTATAGGGATATTTTCTACTCTGCTTACTTCTATTGCATCGTAGTTATCGTACTTCAGATACTTCTCGGGGGCATAGGTTTTTGTTAATACGAGCGGCTTTCTGTATACGGGACAATTTGTAAACCAACAAGCCTGCGATACATTCGCCATAATTTCGCCATTAACTTCTACCCATCCCGTTCCTTCTTTTTTCGTCTTGACGATTTCTTCCTTATACTCGTCAGTAATGTGGAAATACATAGCACCACCCAACGGCTTATAACCGAGCCACATTTCATTATTCTTAATGTAAGGGAAAATTTCTTTATAAGAAATTGCGGAATGGTTACCGACAATGATGAATTTCTTACCCATCGTCATAATCTGCTCCACAAACTGACGGAATAGGCTGAATGGAGGATTCGTTACTACGATGTCACATTCATCCTTTATTTTTGTACACTCCTCACTACGGAAGTCCCCGTCTCCTTCGAGGGCCGTTATCGTCTCTTTCTCTCCGTCATAGTCATATCTCCATGCCCCATCACCGATATCGTAGTTCGTACATGTGTAATGACTGAGGCCCAATTCGCTGAAATTCGTTACAAAGTAGTTTTTGAATTCACTCCATCGGTAGTCGTCACAGGGGCTGTAGACCCATTTTCCCTTGAGGTATTCCCCGTAGTGGGCCAATTCCTTCTCAATGTCCTCGTACTGTGTATAAAATTCGTCGTTATTCGCCTTCCTCGCACTATTCAAGTTGCTATTCCTCGCCATTAATTAACTTCATTATCTTCTCTTTTATTCTTAAAATATAAGTCCGAGCCGTCGGTACGCTCACCCCGTAGGCCTTTGCTACGCTCGTATAGGTCCCGCCCTCGACGAAGGTCATGAAAATTGTCCTCTCTACGGGACGGAGGAGCGTAAGGGCCGTCTTTATCTTCCACATGAGGTCGTCGTCCTCCCATTCGTCAATCTTATAGTCTTCCTCAATCATCGTCTCCGTCGTCTTTTTTTATCAATTCGCCTATATCGTCGCTGCGGTCACCGAAACGCTTGTACGCCTTGTAGTAATTCGAGGTATTCGAATAGATGTTATTGATGATGATGCGGCTGACGAAGGCATTGAAATGGTTATTGTTATGAGCGTCGTTTATTTTCTCGTTGTCGTAGGTGAGGAGGATGATGACAAGGTCCTGAAAAAAGTCATCCTCAAACTGCTTGTCGGTCTTCGACTTTGCAAATTGACACTCCACACACTTCTTGATAAGGCCGTTTTTGAGGTATATATCCACTATCTCTCTGTTTGTCATGATATGCTTTTTATTCTCTTATATTCACATGCCGCAGAAACGGGCAAAAGGAGCCTATTTTGGACCTTTTTGGGGCTCGATGGGTCAACGGTATATCTGCGGATGGATGTGGTCTCTACGGCGAGTTCTGAGGCGTCAATGCGACCGACATTCCAAACCCTTATGACCCCGTCGCAGTATAACTCTCCGAAAAGCGGTATATATCCCTTTTTTTGGCACTCCTTAAGGGCACAATCCTTTTCGTAGTTGTAGTAACTACCTTCGTTGACGATACGGGGATAGGTGGATGGATATTTCTCACCCCGCTCCTTGAGTTCTATGGCATAAAAAACACCGCCGTAGTTGAGGTAGACATCGATGCGGGACTGAGGGTCGGCACTCGGACTCCCGTATTCACACATATGGCCGTATATATCCTCTTCGTACCATTGACATGGCTTTCGGTATCCATGCTTTTCCAAATATATTGTCGTTGAGGCTGTGAAGTCGTTCTTTGCGGGCCTGTCACATTCGAAATTACTCGGCCCCATATCCTATCATTGTTAGACACCATTGGCCGAATTCATACACAATATCCGCAGGGATGCTGATGATGCAGCCGACGACCGTCATTCCGAGGAAAATGTAAAAGCCAAATCTTATTAATATCTTTCTTATATTCATTTTCTATCTGTTTTTATATAAATAGGGGCTTTATAACAAAAGATAAGAATGGGTGGTGAAAAAGTAAACAAAAAAAGCCACCCCGAGCATCACTGCTGAAGGTGGCGAGGAAAAAAACCAATAGATTATAATAATGTTTCTATATAAGAATAACCAAAACGGAAACCGATGTCAATAAAAAACCCTCGGATTTCTCCGAGGGAAGCAAAAAAATATGAAAGAGAGAGAGTAGTCATCTTATGGCCGCTGCCACTTCGCTGATGACCGTATCGGGCATCACTTCCGCATAGTACCTTGCTGTGGTCTTTGCACTGCTGTGGCCGAGGGTCTTCGCTACCACATCCATACGGACACCCCTATTGAGGAGAATATGGCCATATGTCTTACGACCGAGGTGGGTTGTTATCCTATGGTTGAGGCCCGCCAATTCCGCTACCTGCTTAAGAAATAAATTCATCTTCTGATTACTGATGACCTTCATCTTATAGCCGTTGCGCATGAGGATTTCGACCCCCTCGGGGAGGATGACGCTCGTAAATGTAACGCCTGTCTTCACCCTCTGCTTCTGAATATAATGAGTGCCGTCGGCGGATACCTTGATATCGTCTTCGTTGAGGTGCTCAAGGTCAATATAAGAAAGGCCGCTGAATACCTGCAGGAGAAAAGCATCCCTTACGGCACATAGACTCTCGTTGTCTATCTTTGCGTTCCTCAATGTCTCAATTTCCTCGTCAGTGAGGTAGTCGATTGGCTTACGCTCGTAACGGACCTTGATGCCTTGAAAAGGGTTGATGCTAAGGTGGCCGTTGTCCATCGCATGTTTGACCATGGTCTTAATTCTTGTGAAATACGCACCTGCGGAGGCCGTCGTATATTCCTTCTGCAGGTCGAGGTAGAATTCCTGCATCACCGAAGGCGTTATTGCCGTCACCTCGCTGTCGGCGCTTACCCTCCTTAAGAAAAGGTCCCTGACAATTTCGTACTTCCGATAGGTCCTCTCGTTCATGTCGATGCCTATCTTCTTCTTGAGGAGACCGAGGACCTCGGTAAACATCATACCTACGGTGTAACTCTTCACTCCACCTGTGCTGATATAATGCTTGAGGTTGGAGGCCGTTACGGGAATGCCGTTCCTTGTCATGTCAAGGATGATGTTGCTGATGTTGGCCTGCACCGAATCGCAATACTCCTGCAGGTCCTTGGGACGGCGCTTTCGGTTGAAAACGGCGGGGTCGGTCTTCGGATAGGGAAGGTTAAAAAAAGTGCGTTCCCCGTTGACGATGATGGAAAGTTCTATCGGAGCCTTTCCGTTTTTGTCTGCCTTGCTCTTACGGCAATACATTTTTGTTGTCAGAGTTGTTCTCATGTGTTGTTATTTTAGGGGTTAAACATATCTCCATTTGTAGCCATAGGCTGTTTCGTTTAGACCTCTCGCACACTCGGCTATCCTTGATTTGTAACCATTGAATTGCTTTGCTGCCTCGACGCAGGAAAAATAGGTGGCTATAACCTCTCCGTCTTTAATCTGCGCTACTTTCTTTCCTCGGCTACGGGCCAAACGCTTGAGCCTATCGCCATAACTATTGTTATATGCTACCGTACACCATTCGAGGTTCTCGACATTGTTATGGGTCTTTTTTTGGTCCCGATGGTTAAGACTCGGTAAATTGTCGGGATTGGGAATAAAAGCCTGTGCTACGAGGCGGTGGACGAGAAAATGCTTATGCTTGCCTTCCTTATTCAGTTTTACTGCGAGATAGCCGTCTTTTTTAAGTGTTTGAGCCACTAATTTACCCTCAAGGAATACATATCCTTGACCATTCCAAACCCTACGGTCAAGACTGCGTATACGCCCTTCTGTGGACACCTGATAGTATCCTTCGAAACCTTCTATATCTTTCCAAATTTCCATAATCACTAAAAACTTGTGACCTGTAATTTGGGGCGGCTACACTTAACAGCACAAAAAACCCCGAATTTCGGCGGAAATCGGGGTCTAAAAGTAGTTTAAAATGTGTTTTGGAGGTGCGAAGCGGAATCTCACCGCTGTAGCAGGTTTTGCATCCCCTCCTCAATATCAAATACTTACATATCCCGTTTCCATGTGCCTGCCACCGCAGGTCACAATCTACAGCACAAATATACAAAGTTTTTCCCAATTTCCAAAATTCCATCTTCCCCCATAAAAAAACACAGGCCGTCATCCACTCCCGAACGACGGCCCATGCGCTAATAGAATTTAAGAAATGCTTAATTGTTGTTGAAAATGTTAATTCAAATATACAAAAATATTTTGAATAACCCAAATACCTAATTGCTTTTTCTTCCCCATCCCGAGTAAAGACGCTCGGCGGTGTTCATATCGAAGGTCCCGCTCCACTGCTTGGCACAGTAATATTTGTAGAACCCAAGTAATTTATCTTTCGGCTCCGTCGCCTTATGGGCGGTGCAGAAATCTCTCAATATCTCTTCCTTGGACCTTGTCTCTACGGGAACATGCTGCTGCGGCTGCTGTACGGGTTTCTTGTTATTGAAACTATCGGAATCCTTTCCATCATCAATGCAGAATAGGCCATTGAGACAATATTTGCGGGCATAACTACTGCTGCATCCCGTCACCTGACTCTCGGACATTCCCGCCCTGCTCTCGTCTTCTCTCGCATAAGCCGTCGCTGTGATGGTATCTTCGCCATCAGAAAGCGTCGCTGTGGCCTTGATGTAGTATCGTTGACCGATATATTCCATTTGGTCCGATAAGGTCAATGTGAGCCCCTGTGCGGCCAATAACGGCTTCACCGCCTCAAGGATGTCTTCCGCATTGCGGTAGTTGAATTTGTTAAACTCGTTGTACTGCGACTTCGGCGCCTTCAGTGCCTGCTGCACTGCTAATAATTTGTTGTTAATCTCTTTCATATGTTTATTTTTTTGCTTTGCAGCATAGTGGGCGGTCAGACCCGCTATGCCAATATATGCTAACTAACAGAAACAAACCGGCGCATCACTGCGGTAGTTGGTGACGGGTAGGGCGGTCAGGTCCATCCCGCCATGGTGTGTTGTTACTTCTCAAGGTCTCCGTCCCACCTGCAGGTGAGGGTACGCTCGATGACGAGGTCCTGATTGTGGTAAGTCGATGTCGACATGATGCTGTGAGCGCTCTCGGCTTCGTTATAGCAATAGAAAGCCTTGGCATCTTCCTGCAACTTCCTCCAGGCGTATGCGGTGTTATGATACTCATCAAGGCCAACATGGGATGTCCACTCGCTTTTAGACTCCGTCAAGAGGCCTTCACCATTGAAGGTCTTCTCCGTATATGTGTAAAAAGTACGGTGGTCGGGAGCATAGAATGTTCCGAATCTCTCCATCATGTTCTCTATGTCCACTTTCTTCTTATCGGTGAGCCTTGTGCCGAATTCGAAGGAAACATCGACATAGGCCGAATGGTCAATGGGGCTGATGAAGGAAATCTTAAGGGTATAAACCCCGTTTTCCTTAAGGAGGAAAGCCCGATAGTTGGGACAATCCTTGAGGAGGACTGCATTCTTTGTGGTCTTAAAATACTCAATGACCTCGTCAAAGTTGCTAAAAACCTTACCGCTGTTTGTAGTGTAACGTAACATAATATCTTCAAATTTTAGTTATATTTTTCATAGATTCTATCAGCAATTTTTTGGATTACTTCACCCTTGTTGAAGGCCCATTCCCAACTATTGGTATAGTGGGGGACATAAAATACTGCAATCAAATCACCATTATTGTTTGATAAGGTCACCGTACTTTCGTAGTCTCCGCCACTAATAGTGAGTATATAATCATCGGACAGATGATAACACATATTAAACTTGTTATTAAAAATCGCATACTTAATTGCAGCCGCTATAGTTTCCTTGTTAAAATAATCCATAATTCTATTAGTAAAAAAATCGGAGGTTTGCTTTCCCGCCTCTGACAAGTGTTATTAATATTCCCATCCGAAGTCTGCGGCAATCTTCCCTGCCATGTTTTCTAAAATCTTATTACCATTGGTGAAGAATTCGTCAAAGGTATCATAGAAATCTTCAAGCAGGTAAAACCCAGTCTCTTCTCCATCAAAGTCAAAGTCTCCGTCTGCGTCAAGTGTTCCGACGGCTACGCCACATTCTCCTATGATGTGTTCACCATCATCATTTCCATCGTAGAATACCATGTAGTATCCTTCGCCAATTTCATACTTGTCTCCAAATTCCATGTCTCTAAATGCCTCGCATATAAGACGCTCAATCATTTCTTTTTTAATCATAATTCTTTAGTATTTTTAATAATTAAGCAGTCTTGATGGTTGCCATGATGACGGCTCCTCTCTTTTTGTAGGGGCGGACACCAACATAAAACTCTCCGCTCTTGTTGTTAGCATAATCGGCTGCTTTGTCCCAACTCTTAAAATCCTGCCACTCCTGATTGTCACCGACCCTGATGAATGAAGCGTCGGTATTGAAAAACTCGTACTGCCTGTCGGTGGCATTCTTGTAATAGATGTTGGCGTTTTTGAACATGTTTGAGATAGTGCTGTTAATCTCTTTAACAAATAATTTCGTAATCATAATTCTATTAGTAAAAAAATCGGAATCACCCGTCAGGGCCTCTGCTCCCATCGGGGTAATTCCGTATGCTTGTTCAACCTCGAGCCAAAAACAGAGGACGGCTCAATGTTCGTTATTTCTTTTGTTCAATGCAAATATACAAAGTTTTTCGCTAATTCCAAAATTTTTAAGTGAAAAAAATTCACTTTGGCCCAAAATTTGTAAGGGCGACTTTGGCATGTTTCTTGTATACCGCTGCGTAAATCGCTGATTTATAGTGTTTTATCTTCATCGTCGTCGCCTTTACTCTTTTCCTCAACATTGGAAAGAATTTCATCGATGTCGATATTTCCCGCCTGTTCCCTGAATATCTGCGTCAGGACGGGGGAGGGCTTTCCAAGGTAAAGTTCCATTTTGTAAAGGACATGGTCTTTCTTGATAGTATGGTCGACGACAATAATCATCCCCGCTTCCGATGCATTACGCATGATGCGGTATAGCCTCATCTGAAGGGCGGTGTCCACCTCATCAAGTACATCGTTCAAAATTACAGAAATTGTCGTTTTTGCCATACCTTCGGTGTCGACATCGGGAAGGCGTCCGGTCTTCTTCACTATCGTTAGGAGACCATTGGACTCCGACGGTAATTTTGCGGGTTTTCTCTTGTATGCCATATTAATGTTTATTTTTTAAGACTTTGGGGGGCCTGAAAGGTCCTTAGATAATAAGTTATTGGAATGTTTGATATGCGGAACTTAACAGGCCCCTGCGGTCTTATTAACGGGCGCCGAGGCGCCATCCCATGATGGACTTACCCATACCTCGGAAAGAGTGATTCGATAGTTTTTATGTTAAAAATATTGCCCGTTATACTAATATCGTCCCATGGTGAGACAATGTAAATAACATTTACTATTTATTTCTCGGGTCTGTGTGGTTGACGACCCAACACTGTATAAATACGGGGAATTTTTCAAAAAAACAAATAAAATTTGGAGAATTAACTTTTTTTTACTAAAGCGGGTGAATTTATTTGCTTTTACCACTATTTATTTGTATATTAGTTATGGAAGGTTGAGAAAGACCCATAGTTCTTTGGGATAGGGCTTGTGAAGTGGATGGCCGAGGGCTTCCAAATTAAGAAGGTTCCATCACCCCTTGCGGGATTAAATAGGTGAGGTAAGGTCCTTTGGGAAGTTGAGCGCTGCTGCGGTTGATAACATTGCGAAACTACTGCGGTAAGGTCACATAGATAGCAAGCCCCCTGTGAACAATCAGTTGAATATCACCTCCAACTTTTCGGAAAGACCGCCTTTTTTACTGCCACCCGTTCCGAATCGTATAAGTGCCAATGGGGGGTATCGGCATAGGCACAGCAATGGGAGCGCACTTTGTGTGAGTGGATGTGAGCGCCGAGCAGAAACCATTCTGTAATCATTCAAGTAAACCAAGATGGATTTGAGGGTTTGCTACCAAATTTCGACATAGTTATTTGGCATTCGCTCTGCCCGTAATTGACATTTACGGGTAGGGGAGATTATACCAAATAATGATTAAAAAAGATTACATCATTTTTGATTAATATATATCATTTTTGAAGGTTAAACCTGTATAAGTATAAGACTACACAGGCGTATGCATGCGTACGAGGGAGACTGACCGCAAAGCGGGATGGTCTTTTTTCAATTTTTTGGGGTTAATAAACCTGATTTTTCAGACCCGAAGAAGGGGAGAAGACCCTCACTCCAAGTTTGGCTTTTAATTTTGAAACATTTTTGTTATATTAAATAGAAAGAAGACTTGCATCTCCAATGGAGACTTTTCTATATAGGCCGTCGCCCCTGCAGAATCCGCTGCGGGGGTTCGTTGTATTCCAAGTATGGTGTCAGATTTGCCCGTTTTGCGGGCTATTTTTCGATTTGGGACACTTATACCATGAAATGGTATAATTTATCATCATGAAAAAGATAAGCGTTTTTAGGGCCGTTTACGGCGTTTTTCAAAAATAGGGTTTTTAGACCTCCAAATTGAAGGACATTCTACGCTGTTCACCCGTAGGGGAATAGAGACCGAAATGGACCCATTGGGTCTTGTTATTCTTCTCAATGATGCATTGGTCATAGGCCTTGTCCTTAAGATAGTCCTTGAGGAATGCTACGAATTCTTTGAATTTGCCGTTTGTCGGAATGATGTCAGCGGCGTTGCCCGTCTGATGAACGCTGTTTTTTACTCCGCCTACGGCCTTGTTGAGGGATTTGTTACGATATCCGCTGCTTATTGATATGCCTCCGCCCCATGCTTCCCTTATACCGTCAAGGAAAAGGGCTAAGCGGGTGATGTTTTCCACAATCTCGAAGGAGGGGATATTCTCAATGGATTTTTGTCGGGCGGTAGCCGATGTTAAAAACTCTTCAAGTGTAAAATAGCGGGGGTATTCCATAGTGTTTTTATTAGGTGGTTATTAACAAAAAGGGCAGGGTCATCACTCCTGCCCCGAGCAAGGTCCTTCTTTTCCAAGGTAGCGGTTAGTCGGTTAAGGCGGCCCCTGCAAATTAATCCTGAGGACAGGTATATGCATTAAGCGTTTCGATACGGATGGTTGCCCATGCACCTGCGCACTCGTCGCTTAAAGCCTCCGTCTCAATAAAATTCCTGACGGTATATTCGTCCGACACATTGACCACCCCGTCGAGGGATTTTATCCAATTGACCATGTTCTTGAGTTGCTCGATGGCGACGCTTTGAACATCAACATCATTCGAGTGGTCCTGAAGGAGGCGGTCGAAGAAATATAATGTTACCTCGAAGGTGGTTGTGTTCTCGTTGACCGTATGATTGCCCGTCGGCGATACGAATAGGACGGGATAGTCCTTAATCGTCATGCCGTTAAGGACCTGATAAATATCTGATGTAGCCGCAGCGTAGTTGATGATTTTTCTCTCAATTGCGGTCTCGGTTATGCGTAGCAATAATGAATGTAGGGTCATTATTCTTCTCCTTTTTCTTCTTTATTTTCCCCCTTACGACCTATTTCAATTTGTGCGTTTCCATAGGAGGCTTTTATCTTCGCACCTGAGGATATGATATCGGGAAGGTGGACTGTAACATAAAACAGCCATGCTGCTCCGAGCATGAGTGCTGCTCCTTGAAGGACGGATGGGTGCAATGCGCCGAGCGGTGGTACGATAAATGACGCCACCAATAAGCCAAAAACCAATATCAGGATGATATACATCCCTATCGGTAGGCCAACCCAAAAATCTTTAATAACCTCAGCCATAGTGCGTTATTATTATTCTCGTTATTTGCCGAGCCAAAGGTTCGTATTGGCATATTTCGGGTTGTTTCCGCATCCGCATGTGAAATTACTCTCGGGATATGCCGCCTTATTACTGCAGATGAATTCCACCATGCGGTTAAGACCGTCGTTGAAAAGCGTATCATACTGCTCCTGCATGAATTGCAGTTCGTCAAGGTTGACGGGTTGGGCGTTCGTATCGCTGTTCTTGACGAGGGCGATATTGCGCAGTTTCATCGTTAGATACGAGCATAGTTCCATGCTCACCCTATAGGTAAGCACATCGCTGATGTAGTCGTCCAATAGTGTCTTATAGGCAATATTTTCCTCGCTGTCGATATTTGGCTCCTCGCCGATGATGGCGTTATACACCAATACCTGCAGTTTTTCAAGGAGGTCGTTACCGATGACATCCCTGAGGTAGACTTTTTGGCTTGTCCTGATGGCCGCACCGATGACATCGTCCGAGACATTGTAATTCACAAAGCCTGCGCTCTTAATTTCATCGGGCGAAATAAGCATAGTGTTCTTATATTCTGTCATTTTATCCTTCAGTGTTAAAATTTATTGAAATCGGGGTGATGGTGATGCTATTCTCAATACCCGTTACCTTGTCGATAGCCTCTTTTATTTCGTCCCTGATTGGGTCTACGACGGTCTTCTCGAATAGTTTGAGAGCGTCGCTGAATTCCTGACTATTAAAGCCCGTTGTGGCCGTAGGAAGGCCGAAAAGATTCGGCGTTGCCCTCATGCTGACGAAGATATTCTGACGGGCGTTGTCCTTGATGGCGATATACTTCTCCGCTTGGTCCTCAGACTCAATTTTTTGGACATTGATACCGTTACCGCCGTTCATCCAATATAGCATAAAATTGGCTTCGCATTCGGTTCCGCTGAATTTGTTTTTAATGGCTTCCTCAATACCCTTTTTCTGCTCGTCGGTGAGGTTACCGTTTTCTGGGAAGTTGATGACATACTTGGCAGCAAAGCCCGTTGATACGGTGTTAAGGCTGTATTTGCTGCATTCGATTTCGGTAAGCACATCCGAAATGGCTCCGAAGAAAGGAGGGAACGGATAGGTCGAGGTAACGAAATTGCCGCCCCACCAAAAAATCTGTGTGGGCTTCTTGGGGTTGAATTTCTTGGGATTAAACGCATCGTATTCTTCGCCTGCTTTTGCATACTTGCCCCAACTCTTCTTATTGTACCATACTTTCGTCTTCGACTCGTTCACCCTGCATTTACGGAAATCGAGCGGATAAACCTCAACGGGGTTGCCGAGAGCGTTGTAAATCACCTGAAAAGAGAATCCGCCGTAGGTGAGGTAGGACATGCCGAGGGAATAGACGAATTGCCTTATCGTAAGGCCATTTTTATTAACGGACTCCGCCCACTTCTCGGCATTGACCTCGATACCGTCTCCGATGATGTAGTTGGCGGTACCGTCGATGATGGACTTGAGCGTAGCGCTGTTACGGTAACAGTTGAGGTACAATTGCGGAGCATCGTTCGACCTGCCCCAAAGGACGGGCTTGCTGTCGTCGGTCGATGTTTCGCTTATCTCGGTGCTGTATTTTTTCTCAATGTCTAAAACTGATAGTCTGATGTTTTCTTCCATTACTTCTTTTCATAGTAATAATTCTTATTTTTGGCCTTCGGCTGATATTCGTTCTTGCTTTCTACGGTCCCGACCCTTAAAAGTCCCGTCATTGGCCTTAAATCCCTCAAGGTATAGGATTGACCGCTGTAGGTGACGATAGTGTCTTGTAGGTCCGTTTTGGGGGTATAGGTGACGCCTGACAGGCTGTTTTGAATAAGGACATACGAATATTCGCCGTTTGTCGCCCTTTCGGGGAGTTCCACATCCTCAAATTGGGCGTATAAGCCGTTTTCCACAGTCGGCGTTAACCCTGATAGGACGAAGACCTCCTTGGAGGCTGCGTTTTGTATAATTATGTCGTAAAGTGCCATGGTTCTCCGTTTGTATTTAATAGTATTATGAGCCCGAAAAGGCAAAAAATGAAGGGAAAATGGCCTGTTTTCGGCTCGTTTTCCCTTATTTTCATAGGTTTTTTGGGATTTTTAGGCATCGTAACTCATAGGAACATTGCTGTTGTACTTGAGTTGTCCGCTTACCTTGTCGAAGATACCGATGTCATTTCCCACTTTTGCAGCCACACCGTCGAAAAGGAGGGTATTGCCGTTCATTATTTTCACACTCTTGACCTTGATGTAACTCACATCGACGAGAATGTGACAATTCGGTGACGGAACGGTCTCAAAGGCGGTGCGTTGAGTACGGTAACGCTCTTCGGCATTGTCATAACAGAAACAGTCACCGATAGTTAAGTGACGGTAACCCGTATTGATGGTGCCCGTACTCTGCCTGTTGGACGAATAGTCGTATGTGCCATTGGAAAAACCAAATATTCTGAAATCGTTACTGTCACTTGTGCAGCCCTCGTCGCCTTGACTATAGCCGACCATTCGGTCACAGTTGCCTCCCAAGCCATAGTATTCGATTTCAACAGTCATAGTGGACGCTGTATGTTCAATACCTGTGTCTATGTGATTTGCCTGCACATATGAAGAATGAGATGTGGCATAAACATAGGACACTTGTTCATATACCACATAATTGGCGGTCACAGAAGCATTGAAGTTTGCAGTGCTGACGGTAATCGTATCCGCCGTAGCCCCTGTTTGAGGAGTTGCTGTGAGGGTTACGGAGGTAGTGCCCGTATCACCTGTCGTTTGGCTTGCCGTAATCCATGCAGGGAGCGTCATTGACCAAGCCTCACTCGATTTAATGCTGATGGTGGCGCTCAGTGTGGCGTCTGCAAATTTCACTGTGTTCGGAGTCGCTTTAAGGCCTACGAAAGGACCTGTTGAGAAGACAAGGATATCGCCGAGATAAGCCTCGTTTATGGCATTATTCCCAAGATATACCTCAGTAACATCGTTGTAGCCAAGGTAGAACGGTTGCCCGCTGACATATTTTTTCTGTTTTATGTTAATTGCCACCTCATCACCTGTCACTGTGTCGGTAAAGGTAAGGGTATCGGTCCTATCAATTGTAGACGAATAACTCGGTGCTGTTGCTGTTATCGTAGTGCTCCCTGTGTCGCCTGTCGAAGAAAGGGTAAGGAAGGTGTTACCCGTTACCGTCCAAGGATTCTCGCATTCGACATCGATACTGATGGTCTCTCCTGTGTTTGCAAGAGAAGATTTGGAGGGGACGGCGTCAATCGATAACGCTAACGGCCCATCTGCCCAAGGGTCTTCCGATGAATAGAAGAAAGTATCGGATGTCGCATTGTATAGACCTGCCACACCGTTTTCGTCCAAGGCTGGAACGAATTCCGCTACCAATGTGTTACCTTCATATATGCAGAAGCGGCCTATTTTTGTATTAATATTGTCAAGGGTGTCGTTTCCCGTTGGGTCATCCGCACCGAGGGTCAAGTAAACATCTGAAGTAAACGAGTCTCTTGCAGTGTCGCTGTAAACCGTTTGCCCATTGAGTTTTATATAATAGTTTCCGACCTCAACAGCACCGTCGAGGATGAAACCCTGAGGCAAATTCTGATACCCTTTGTAACTGAGTACATATGAATTAGTCCCAAGATATGAACAAAACCTGAAATTTACTTCCCTTGCTGCTAATAGTGCTGCAAAGTGTCCATTACCTTGAATCGGAAAATATAGGTAGTCGAATACTATTCGAGTAGTATCTTTAGGATAGTAATTAAGGGACATGTAACATCCATTGGCTACGCTCGGAGAAATATATTGTAATCTCGTAATATTCATAACAATACATAAATTTTAATCCCCGCCCGAGAGCGGGGGTTATTTTTTATTCATCGACAATAAGATAAAGGGTGTTGGGGTCCTTCGTAACAAGGGCTTCATATTCAGCACTTGTTATCTGCATGGCCGTTATGAGTGTTGACCATACGGGGGCCGCATTAGCGCCTGCAGAAGTAAGAATCTGTCCTTCGTTTCCACCTGTGGTCGGGGCAAAGAGCCTGTTAGGACCACTATTTGTTCCGTTTGTCAATACGGTTGTCCTATTGGTTGAAGCGGTTCCCGTAGTATTGATATAATAATCTTTGGTACTTACAGATGAATTTTTTGCTTTTATAAGCCCATCTTGACCCCATTCAGGTATTCCTACGGTAGTAACATTATGAAAATATGGGTGGTTGGCTTTGTCGAGGAGTTCGTAATGGCCACTATTTACCGTTCCGTCCCATACATTTTGTATGAGGGTGTTTGAAATTTTATTAAAACCGATATAATGGTCGCCGAAATAGCCATATACGCCTTTCACACTTGAAGCAAAGATAAATTCATCCCCGATTGTTGCTGCTGTTATGACATTTTCACCTTCCTTCAAAAATAGGGTATTGCTCGAGTAAACGATTTGTCTCCATGGCTGTAAGGTGTTTGACCTCATTTCGAAAAGGACCGTACCGTCAGGTATCTCGGAGAAAATAAGACCCGTAGCCCCGTCGTTTGGAGTATTGTCGATACTAATATACCATTCTGCCACATTGCCTGATTCTGGATTCCAATACATGAGTTTTTCATCGTATTCGTAGGTGATACCCGTTTCGCCTGCTGTGCTGAGGTTGTCGAGATGAACAAAGTCTCCGCCTTCTCCACCTGTTGCCATCGGGGTCCATTGGCCATTTACCACCTGATAGAGTCCCTGAGTACCCCTAAGGGCAGCAACGCTGCTTTCAGGAGCATCGGCGGCGCCTGAAGCAAAGCCCTCTTTGTCTGAACCTGTGTCATATGCATCGAACATTGAAACGACGGATGGAATACCGTCCCAATATAATTTGCCATCTTCGGACCATGCGACAATTGTAGGATAGGTATTGTTGTACCACTTGCCGTCAGGACCTTGAGACATACCATATCCGCTGCCGTCAATTGCCCCATTACTGCAGTGTACGCCTGTGTAATTTTCGTTTTCGTTCCAATGGATAAGATAGTCACCGTCGTTGGTGCATGTTTCCCTTACCTTTGTATATTTGTTATCTTCGTACGGCTCCCATGTGGTGACTTCGGGAAGGGCCGATGTTGAAAGGAGGATACGGCTGTCGCCTGTGCTACCACTACCTGCAGGACCCTGAGGACCTTGAGGACCCATGGGACCCTGAGGGCCTGTGCCACCGCCGCCCTGACCGTCTTTGCATTGTCTTTCCCAATTGACGGATACCTCGGAGGCGTTACCTGCGAGGCGGTAAAAACTACCGTTTGCTACGCCCGTAACCATACGGGTGGTATTAGGACCTACGGTAAAAAGGTCACTATAATTTTCTCCGTCGGCCGAAATCTGAAGTGTGTATCCCTCGTTTGAAGGGCCTATGCTGAAATTTGAAGCCAATATTTGGAAGGGGGCCTCTCCCTGAATCTTGTAAATCATCGTCTTCTTCGTTATTTATTGTTATTTTTTTTAGTCTTCGGGCTCAAAATAGATATAGACACCTGCATTAGTTCCTTCCCATCTATTTGGTTTGAACTCGATGCCATTTATTGATACAGTATCTATCCTCCCAATTGCATCTTTCATTTCGGCTGATGTAATTAGCCTTACATAATTGATAGTGTCCGTATATTGGCATGTTCCACTTGCTTCGAAGTCAAAATCCGCAGTAATTTCTTCTTCTATGGAGTCGATAGTAAATTGAAACATGCCATGGTGTTGATGATTGTAGTAATCACCGAGCTCAATATAACTTATGCCCGCTGTGGACGGCCAAGTATAAGAAATATTACCAAAGCGTACCCATAGGTAATTTAATGTAGGGTTTTTCTGCCCTGCTGTGTATCCACTTGTATAACCGCTTTCAAACCCATCAGCGACACCTGCGGTATAACCGCTGTCATAGACATTAATTGCATTGACAGTAAGGGCGCTTATTGCATCATATCCCTCCGTAGGCAATATCATTTCCTCATTGGGAACAACATGCCCATATGGGTCTCCGAACATCACACCGAAACCATATGTTTGATAGAGGTAGAGATTAGCCCCGTCTTTCATAATGAACAAATTGCCACTATTATCGGCCTGTGTCCAACTGTTAGTATAATCATCAAGATGAGTAACAATAGGACCGCCTTGGGTCTGTGACCACACATAAACCCCATCTTCAAGTTTGAAAATACCTTGCTCGGTCCTGTCGGTATGTTGAGCATTATCCCATGAATAGACTCTTACTTCCCGATATTGGTCAATCATTCCCTCAAAGATAGTCAATGCACCGCCGTATACTGCAGCGCCGTCGGGAGCCATCGGTCTGATGCTGTCTTTGGTGTAGGTCTCTTCAATGGCCTGCATGTTTATGCTGCCCGTACCATAATTCTTCGTCACATGCACTGTCACAGCACTCCATCCGTCTTCCTTGGTATAGAACCCATCGGCGTCGATTGAAATACTCTCGAGTTTGGCCTTCTGTTCGGCGATTCCCTCGGTTATACCGCTACTATGGCCTATGCCAAATCCGTAGGTATAACCGCTGTTGTATCCGACTTGAAAACCTGTGTTGTAGCCGTCCCTATAGTCGCCCTCGTTAGAATTGCCCAATCCCGTAGGGATGGTGAGGGTCTTTTTGTCTCGCTCGTATATAATCATAAATAATCTCCTTCGTCATCATTATTCTTACTATTTAATAGTCTTCGGACCAAAAACAAAAAAGGTCCACCGATTGGGGTGAACCTTCTTAATTTGGACTTAATGAAAATTAAGCACCTACTACTACCTCGTCAGGCCATTTGATTGCAGTACCTGCGTTGAAGAGAATCTGAATCTTGAATTTCTTGTCGCCCTTGTCGTACCAAATATCGAAGGTGCTTTCGCTGCCCTCAACATCAGTACCGTAAACGAGAGCGTCTGCAGTTGCAGCAACAATCTTACCGCTTCCCTCGAGGCCAAGTACGGGAACGAGTTTGATGCGGCTGTCGCCTGCGTAAACGAGTTCGTCAGAAGCAGCGTCTACGACGGGGCGGTTGCAGCATGCGCTGTTACCTTCCTGCACATAAGCCCTGAAGTCGCTGTATGAAAGGAAGATGTTAACGCCTTTATTAACCATTGCAACAGGAAGGGCTGCTACGATAGCGTCAATCTTACCTGTTACGGTCATGCCCGTTGCGAAATCAACGGTCTTTGCAGATGCTTCCACAGCGTCAGCAAGGAAACCTGAGATACCGATGGTGTTGTCACCATTCCAAAGGATGTTTTCGAGTTTTTTCTGAGCGGATGCGACGATAGAGTCGGTGATTTTCTCTTCGAAAGGAAGGGTCTCCCTACCTGCCTCAAATTTTAACTGATAGTTGAGGTATTTCTTTTGGAAATCAAGCCAACAAATTTCATTCTGTGACTCGATGGTCTTAACCTCGATGTAACGCTGACCGAAGTCAAAGTTACCGTCGGGATTCCATTCGCATGCTGCCTCATGGAATTCTATCTCGGTGTCGAGATAATTGATAGCATCCTTGTGCTTTACATTCGGCATAATCTCAACATAGTCGAGGGTCTTTGAGCCTAAAGATGCCTTTACGAGCAATTCGTCGCTGTGGGCGGCGGTATAATCAGGAAGTGCTGACACATTAATAACAGTTGTAGCCATAGTTATATTCTTTCTTTTTTATTCTTATTATTAGTTAGATTTAGAGATGTATGCACTGAAGTCATCGTACTGAATCTCGAACGGGAGATAGGCGCTCATCTGTGACATGGTGAGGTTGTAACCATTGAGGTCACCGAATGCCTGACCTGACTGAGCGGTACCTTCGGTCGCTGAGAGGTAACCATCATAACCGACGAAGAAATAATTGCCGTTGTTTGTTTTAACGATAGCAATGAGTTTTTCAGCAGCGAGAGCAGTCATTTCGAGGTGCTTTGCAGCCTCCATCTTTGTGAACTGAAGTACCAATTCGTTAGTGAAGTAACGGACGCCGTTAGCCTCGTCCTTTGTAAGGGTTGAGGTCAATGAACCTGTCTGCTTTGCAAACTCGTATTTGTAAAGGTTGGCTGATACCCCTGCTGTAGCAGCGGTGAATGTTGTTACGGTTTGAGCGCTTTCGCTGACCTCCACATCGAAGTCACCGTAATATCCGATATAAACCTCAGCGATACCTGCGAGGTTAGCCTCGCATGAATTTGCGATACCCTTAAGAGTGATATTTGATAAGCAATTCATAATCTTTTTTCTATTTGATATGCGTTATTATTAAAATTCTTAAAAAATTAATGTTTCCTTAAGTAGGAAAGGCGGGTTTTCTTGCCTTCCTCAACTTCGGTTTCCTCGATGGGCTCTGCAGCGGGTGCTTCGACCTTGGCGAGTTTTCCTTCGAGTTCTGCGATACGGCCTTCAAGGCTTGCGATGGCATTGATAAGTTCGTTGATGCCGCTTACGATGGCGTTAACCCTTTCTTCAAGGTCTGCGATGCGGTCTTCCTCGGACTTTGTCTCAGGCTCTTCCTCAGGCTCTTCGATAGGCTCCTCAGCGGGTTCTTCGATAGGCTGTTCCTCTGCCTTAACCTCGGTCTTGTCGTCCTCTGATTTGGCTTCAACCTCGGGCTCGGCTTCAACCTCTGCCTCAGGGTCCTTGATTTCGGATACCTTACCCTCAACCACTACGATGGTCTTACCATCCTCGGTAACATATTCTCCATCCTCTGCAGGAAGGATTTCGTCGTCCTTACGGATGAAAACCTCGTCACCGGCCTTAAGGTCCTCTTCGCCGTCCCAAAGCAATGTTGCCTTGTCCGTAGCCACCTCACCGCACTTTACCTTGAGCAGTGATTTCAATACAATGGCGATTTTTGATGCTATTTTCATGTTATTCTTATTTATTTGATGTTATTTAGATAATCCATTAATTCTTGGAGGGTCTTTATTTCATCGCTCTTCGCCTCGGATATGGATGATACGAGGTCGACTGAAAAGCCCTTGAGCGTTCCGTTCTTGATAAGGTCCCATACGGCGTCGTTGTAGATATATGCACCGAGAAACCATGTGCCGTCAGGTAGGTCTTCGAATGCCTTGGGAGCAATGCCCTTCTCCTTGTCCATGATAAATGACTGATAGAAAACCACTCCGTCCACCTCAAAGCGATGCTGCACATCACCTTCGGTATTGCGATGATTTTCGAAGAAATCGAGGGCGAATTTTTTGATGGTATCGGCGCTGAATTTGATGTAGTATTCCCTTCCCGTATCATCATCCCTGCGGTAAATCAATTGTTCGGGCTCGAGCACCACCCCGAGGACCTCTCTTTTTTCCTCGTTGATGGCCATTTTTATCTCTTTTTGCTTGGACAGGCGTATGAAATAGGACTCGTTTGCAGGCTCATCCACAATCGAGACACAATTCATAATAGACCTTTCGTCATAATTGACCTCAAAAACGGGCAATCCGTTATATAGTTGCATGATAATTCGTTTTGTATTTAATAGCCTATTTGGGTAATTCATTAAAATTTTGTATATTCTCACTATGGAAAACGAAATTTGGAGGCCCGTAGCGGGTTGGAATTATTATGAAGTATCCAATTATGGACGAGTGAAAAGTCTTGATAGGTATGTCCGCCACTACGGCGGTATGGCTCTAAAAAAGGGTAAAATTCTTACCCCAAAACTTAACCTTATGAACCATTGTCAGGTTATTTTTAAAGAAGGGGAAAGGATTTGGCATCCGCTTGTGCATTTACTTGTGTGGGAAGCATTTATGGGACCCATCCCCGAAGGGATGCAGATAAATCATCTTGACGAGAATCCGTTAAACAATCGGCTTGATAATCTGTCTCTTGTAACCCCAAAGGAGAACACAAATTATGGGACCTGCATTGAAAGAAGGTCGAAGAAGTGTTCCGAGACTATGAAAGGAAAACGCTGTTATTCCAATAACCAAAATGCCAAACCCATATTGCAGTATACTAAAAATGGCAAATTAATAAAAGAATGGGACTGTATAAAAACTGCTGCAGAATATTATGGAATATGCTACCAAACAATATGGAGGCATCTTAAAGGAAAAACAAAACAATGTCATAACAGTATATGGAAATATAAAAGGGATGTCGCTTGACACCCCTTTTTAAGTAGTTGATAATCAATAAGTTTTAGAAGGTACTTTCCTCGTCCCTTGTCTTTACCGTAGCGAGGGCGCTCGAGATATCTTCTACCGAAACCCAAATCGGGCGGTTGTTAAGTTCTTCCTCTTCAGGTGACTGAACGTTGCGAGTGTATGTATAAGGGTTGCTTTCAATGACCTCGGGCTGTGCCGCCGTACCGCTGTTATCGATATTCGGCGATGATGACCCTGCCACATGTCCTGCCACCGCTGCCGCAATCTGCGCCGCTCCCGTCGTACCCAAAGCCGCTGACTTGATGATGGCGCTTGTGAGTGACTTGGCGTTGAGGGCTGCGAGGGTTGCCGCTGCTGCGGGACCCGTTGCCGCCGCCGTCTCGGCGTTAACCACCTGCTCTGCCGCATAGGCCTTCCACACATCCATGATGGCCGCTGCCGTTGAGGCTGCGATGCTTGCAATATTGACGGCGAGCATGACGCCCCTTAGGTGTTCGAGGGCCTTCTCCTCCCTCTCCGCTTCCTGCTTGGATATCTTCCCGCTCTGTTGGTCTATCTTCAATTGATTTTCCTTGAGACGATAGATGGTGTCCAAAGCCGAACCGATGCTGTCGAAACCGTCGAGTGTGGCGTCTACGGTGGTCTTCCATAACTCTTCCGTACGCTCGGCGTCGAGTTGCTGTGCGGCCCAATCGGCGTTGCGCTTCTCCTGCAGGACGGCGTAGTATTCGGTCCATATCTGCAGACGGGCGTCTACAGCCGCTTCCGCCTGTGCGGTGAGTTCGTCTTCGAGACTTTCGTCTTCGTTGTTCTTGAGGGCATTTGCCGTCGCCTCGACAAATTCATTCGCCTTCTTATACATCTCCTCATACCTCTTGAGACGGGTTTCGGTATCGTCGGCCTTGTCGGCGGCTTTCATCATGTTATATGCCTGCTGCGAGTTCTCCATAAGGAGGGCCGTCAATTCGTTTCCGAAACTCTCGGCCTTAAGACGCTTCTCCATGTCGGCGAAACTCTCTTTGATGACATTTCCGAAACGGTCTTTCATACTATCTCGGATTTGACTCATGTAATCATCGGTGAAGGCCTTCTTAAGTTTTTGCCTGAGTTCTTGAAGATAATTAAAGACAAGATGGTCAAGGTGTTCCATGTTCTCCTGCGTAGTCTTCTCGGGGAAGGGGAAGTCAGTACCGAGTTTGATGTTAATGCCTTCGACGAGGTCCTTTGCTTTCTTAAGACTTTCCTCAGTGGCTCCCGCATAAATAGGAACATGCTTCCATTTATCATAGAATTCATTAAAGGCCTTGAAGTCATCTTTAAGGTCATTGAGGCGTTCGGGGGTTCCTGCATCCTCTCCCCATACATCCCAACTTGCCGTCGCCTTGTTACGGAGGTTGCGGGTCTCGTCAGCCACTTTCTTGGCCTCGGCCATGATGATGTCGTTGCGCTCCTTCTCGTATTGCTTGGTCAGGAGGGTGGTATCGTAATTAAATTTCTTTAATAATTTGAGTTCCTTCTGATACTTATCCTCGAGTTTCTGCAATTCGGTCTTATTGTTCTCCACCGATTCGTTGAAGACCTTCTCCGCCTCTTTCCTCAGGTCCTCAAGGGCTTTCTTAGCCGCCTCTGCGCTGCTGCTTGTGCTGTCCTTGGCTCCGTTGAGGGCTTTATTAAAGGTTCTTGCGTTACGGGCTGCCTGCGCTTCGGCATTAGCCACCTTTGCCTCGGCTTCGGCGAGTTTATCGTTATCCTCAATGCTGTTCGGGGCGAGAGCCGCCTTCTCCTGCATGATACGGAGTTCTTCCTTGGCGATTTCGACATTACGGGCATCGATTTCCGCCTGTTTTTCCTTCGCTTCGGTCAATAACTCCCTTTTCTTTGCAATATCGTCGGTCTCAGACGCCTCTTCCCTCAGCCTTTCGACCTCTGCTTGGTCCTTGGCGTTGAGTTTTTGGTATTCCCGCTTGTTCTTTATAAGAGCGGCCTCGCTTTTTGCAATATTCTGATAGGTCTTATTCTGCTCCTCAGCCGCTTCCTTGGCCCCTTTAGTGATACCGAGGAAGTCCGTTACCGCTCCCTTTGCCTCTCTCAGCCACCTTGCGGCACCCGCAATCTTCTCGATGAGGCCCACAAAGCCATCCGCCATGGCATTGACGGCGATTTTAGCAGCATCGGCAATGGGCTGAAAGGCCGACATGGCTTCGTTCCACCTCAATTGAAGGTCCTCGTTGCTCTGTATGGCGTCCTTCATCTTATTGACAACCGTTACGAATAGTTGAATAAGACCGATAACGAGCATCAGCGGGTTGGCCTTAAGGGCTGTGTTGAGGCCGTTGACGCCACCCGTAGCGAGTTTAAGGGGAGCACTGAGCCCTCCGAGCGATACCCCCATCTTACCGAAGGCCTCGGTGATGGATTCCGCATAATGTCCGATGTTATCCTTATAGTTGCCTACGGCCTTCTTCGTCTCGTTGAGTTTCTTACTGAGGCTGTTGAGCTGGACCTCCATCTCCTTACCCATCGGACTGTTACGCTGCTCCTCGGTGAACATCTTATAGGTGTTGTAAAGACTCTTGTATTCCTTCTCCATGCCTACGATGCTGTCCGTCGCCGCTACATTCTCATCCTTCGTAGCCCTCGTCACTGAAGCGAGTTGGGCCTGCGCTGCGATGAGTTTCTCCGTAGTGTCCTTGAATTCCTGACTTGCGGGGTCTACGGCGGCGATGCTGTCCTGAAGACGCTTGATTTCCTCCCTCAATTCCTTAAGGGAGTTAATGTCTTTGCCGAGTATGTTTTCTATTGCTGTTGCCACTTATTTTTCCATTTCTATTTAATATTATTAATAGCCTTGGCCTCTGCGTTGACGGTATTTTCTCGATGCCAATGTCGTTCCGTCCGAGGACTTGATATAGGCATAGAATTCCCTTTCGATGGCATGGGGATTTTTATCCACCCTGATGGTGTATCTTGATTCACTCATGGGGATGACCTTGGCCCAACTAACATTCGTAGTCCCGTACCATTCTCCGTCGGCGACAAGCCCGCCGTCAGAAAAACCGCCGTCGGCGATGAATTCGTATGTTGCATGCGTCGAGTTACCCGTAGCCCAATAGACATTGGCATAGGTGGCGGGATGGCTGTCCTTCTTCTCTTGGATGACCTCCAATGTGGTGAGGCGTTGGTCGTCGTCCCCGAAGAGGTCGATGACCCATCTCAATGTGGAGTCGGTACGGGTATTGGCAGGAGCGGTGAAGGAAACGCTTGTCTCGCATCCCTGCGCTCCTGTGAGGGCGGCTGTCGTCACCCCATGACCGCTTTCGTCATAGGCGTAGACCTCTCCGTCGAGGGTGCCCCATCCCGAGCAGTCCTGCATCTTCACATGGACCGTCACCTCACCGCCCGTTGCGGGTATGCGTTCGGGCGTAACCCATGCTTCGAAGATACCTCTCTCCGTAGGCTTGACAATCGTATATGCCTGAGCGTCGAGGACTTTGATAAATTCGCACTTGGTAGGCTCCAAACCGAGGATATTCCAATCCTTGACCTCGTTGAGGCGCCACAGTGCGTTGTCAAACCAATAGAAACGCCTCATGGCTTCTCCCGAAGGCCTCTCGGGGAAAAGGACATAGCAGGTCAATTTGCGGTTGTCGACATCGTACATGTCCCTTATATACTTCTTCCAAAAAATGTCGTAGATAGTACTGCCTTCGGTATCATTAATCTTCGGTACGAAAAGCGTCTTGGGATGGCCGAAATTCCAACTATGGACGATAGGACCCTCAAGGTCACCGAAAGCCACCCAATCTCGGGTAAACCTCGGTATGGCATGGATATGCCAACATATCCTTACGGCGGGATAACGGGTATCGGTCTGCGACATAATCCAACATGGCTCCCCGTCGTTGTAAAGCACCATTTCCTCAATGTCGTCCGTAAGGAAATAGTGACCGCCTTCTACGCATTCCATACCTGCGCTGTTAAGGCCTTCTTGGAAGAAACAAAGCACATAGGCCCCGTCCGAAGGCTCGTTGTCATCACCATGGAGTTGCATCTTCGGGAATTGGTCGTAGTTAAGGAGACCGAGGGTATTGATAGGACCCGTCGAGGTCGTTCTCATATCCACCCTATGTTCATAGGTGCTGTCATCGCCGTTGGTGATATCATAAAGGATTTGTTTGAATCCGAGGTTGGCATAAGGCTGATACTTGTTGTTGTTGACCACCCCGAAATACGGGTCCTTCTCCGTCACCATAGGGCAGGACTTGAAGACATTGCCGTCATAGAGTTCGACGCTGCTGCTGTCGAAATTCCAACTTGTATTGACGAGTTGCCTTCCGTAAGTGTGACCATAAGTCGATTCATAAGCCGCTCCCGCATCGGACTCCACAGCCTCCTGATTGAAGACAAGAAACTTGCTTTGAGCGATGGTAGGCGTTATCGTCATTTCCTTGCTACGGTCTATAAGTCCCTCCAAATCAATAACTTCCTGATTGTAATACTCATTCATATCGAAGATATGAACCACACCGTTAGGACACCTGACGGGGTCGTATGATTCCTCGTCGGGGTTCAGGTAGAAATACAAACCGAACATCTTACAGTAGGAGAGCAGGAAGTCGAGCGGACTGAAGGGCGTTGCCAATAATTTCTCCTTTGAGATATAGGTACCGCTGAACATCTTCTCGTAGTCGGTGGCGATGGCATTGAAATTCTCAATGATGGGCGTCACCTCTCCCGTCTTGCGGCCCTCGGACATGGCGTAGTTGAAGGTCTTGTCACCGCCGTAGGTACCGATATCCTGCGCCTTGTGGTATAAGTTGAAATAAGGGCTGCGTCCGAGCGGTGAACTGTCATGGGGCCCGAAGAGACCGCCGTAGTCGACCTCATAACTGTCCACATACATGGCCTTGATTTCGACCGATGCGAGTGCTACGCCATTGGGAACGCTGAAAGTAACGGACTTCTTATTGCCGTTGCTGTCGCAGAATACCCACATGTTGTTGATATATTTCCATATTCCGCCCACCATTTCGTACTCGGGTTCGGGACCGTCTCCTTCCTGCCAAAAAGGAGCCCAAATAGGCGTCTTGTTATCGGCCCCGTAACGGCTGTTTCCGAAGGCATAGGCCTTTGACTGTGCGATGATGTCGCCGTTGGCGTTCTTACCCCTTACCTGCATGATATAAGCCCCGCCCCTGACGAGTCTCTTGACATATGAAGAGGACCACACTGTATCGGTCGTCTCCCAAATATGGTAAGGGTTCAGGCTCTTTGTCGTATCGACCGTTGCGGTGGTGGTGAAACGGGGGTTGAGGGTCATGCGGAGGCCGTTGACCTCACTGAGGGACCCGCTGTCGTATACCACATTCCAATGGGTGTCATCCACCTTCTCGAGCGTCGCTCCCGTTACGGTGACGGACTCACCGCCCTCGGTATTGATTTCCCTCAACATCGGAAGCGTCATCCATGCATTGCTGAAATACGGGTTGTTGTTATTGTAGTCGAAGAAATGGTTGCCGAGACGGACATCATATCCTCCGTTGTTCTCGGGGAGGCAGCATGCGAGGAGGATGCGCCGCACATTGATGCAGGGACGCTGCAGGTAACTGCGAAGGTCCTTCGTCTCCCATTCGGTAAGCGGCTGATTGGTTTCGCCTTTCGAATAGCCTCGGTTGAGGTTGTTCTTAATCGTTCCGTATACCGTTCCCTTGTCTCCAACCTGAGCGCTTTGATAAATCATGACATCGTTGGTCGTCGAGGTATTGATGCCGCTGTGGTTGACCAATACCTTGTCCGCATCGAAATCGGCGGGTATGCCGTTATAGGCGGGGACGAAATTAATCACATCCCACTTGGGGTCCTTGTCTTCGGCAGGGGA
>AUXO013920044.1_pt1 | contig 28786 bp, 30 predicted proteins | sample 768731 | NCBI WGS metagenome assembly AUXO01 (sample SAMN02715735, study PRJNA202380) | gut metagenome | biome: sheep rumen | host: Ovis aries | place: New Zealand: Palmerston North
TTTGATTTTTCAGTTAAGTATACAAAGTGATATCCATTTTCTTCACACCATTTCTTAGCAGCAATTCTCTTACAAGAGTTCTTGATACAACATTCCATCAAGTAGTTATAGTTCTTTATACTACTTGGAGTTCTTCTCTTTGGTGGCTCCGGTTCTTTCAGTTGATTTGACGGTTTGCACTCCACAATATATTTCAATATCCTACCATCCTGCTTCTTGTATGAGAAATAGAAATCTGGATAATATGTGTGCATCCTTTGGTCGACTGTGTAGAAATACTTTATTGAAATGGGTTCTGATGCCCATTCGAGTACCTCGAAACAAGTGTCAAGCCATTTCATAAAACGTAGTTCCCAAGAACTTCTATATATTATCTGGTTTTTGTTTGTAACATATTTTTCAGGATGAACCGGATTGTAATAACCTTGTCTGAATTTACCATAGGCGACGGGTCTCAATGATTTTATATCCATATTTGTTATATTTTATGTGAGAAAATATTTTACACATAATATTTATGAATAATAATACAGAAACGAAAGAAATAACTGTTTATCAAAGAATGTCACAAGTATACAAACTTACTCTCAACGTTCCATTTAGTGATGAGGCGACGAAAGTTTTCTACAATTCTTTGATTGAAAATCTTGAAATTCATCCAATTGTTTACAGTGAAAAAAGATGTTTGTGTGATATTCATACGAATGATGTAATCAATGTGTTGATGGAATGTTTCGAGTATTGTCACGAAAAGGAATATGAAACGTATATACTCACATCAGTATTGAGTGTATTCAATACTTTTAAGAATTTGAGACTTATATCGTTTGAATTTATTGAAGATAATGATATACTTGACATTTACAAAAAAATAATTGATGCTGAATATAAAGGTGATAAAGCATCGTTATTCAATAAGATATATAGTATAGATGAAATTGAAATCCACTTGTGTGACTCATTAGATAAGAACATTGTTGATTTTTTGAACAATATGTTTATGTTTTATGGGTACATACCGAATGATTATATGAAAAGACGTTTTTCCATTGATTTTGAATTTGATGAATATATATCTTTTATTCAGATGATTTTCTCGAACAATAAAGAACTTGCAAAACAGATGGGTGTAAATGTCATAAACCATCTCATTATGTTCCCTGTTGTTGTTGTTCAGAGTAAGCCAAAGATAAGGATTGTGACTAATTACTTTGATTTATAATTTTTGTTATTTTTATAGTATGAAAAGATTCACATTGATTATAGATGGACACAATTTTTTCTTCAGAAGTCTTTGGAATATATTCAAACAGACAAATACAAAAGTGTTGAAAACACAAAAGGACAAAGACGCCTATGAGAAAAAATTGATGATAGACTTCTCCAACATTGTAAAACAGATGAGTCCGGTTGTAAATGACATTGTGTTTATAAAGGATTCACATTCTTGGAGAAAAGATATGCTCTTACAACAAGAGTATAAGGGTAATAGAAAAAAGAACCAAGACAATATAGACAAAGAGGGTTTTGGTGAGGTTATCAATTTGTTTTCAGAGACCATCAAGAGTCTCGGAATAAAGGTTTCACAGGTTGAACAGAGTGAAGGTGACGATTTGATTTACGCCTGGACTGATGTATTGTTCAGAAACGGAAAGTCATCTCTCATACTTTCAACAGATAAAGATTTGACACAACTTGTTAAATGTGTCGATGGTGTTCATATCATACAGTATGCACCAATCACAAATAAACTTTATGTGAGTAAAGAGAGTGATGATATATTCAAGTCTCTTGACAAGAAGTTGGATTTCACACCGGAAAATCTGTTCGGTGAGGCATTTACTGTGTCAATCGAGAATGACCCGTTTGTAAGGTTCATATCGTCTATGAACGTAGAAGTTGTTGAACCGGAAGTTGTCAGATTCACAAAGGTTGTCGGTGGAGATTCATCGGATAATATCTTTCCCGTTTATTACAAACCGGCTGACGGTACATCAAGAGCAAAAGGTCTTGGTGAAAAGACTGTGGAAAAGATTTACAATGAGTTCAGCAATAGATTGGGTTGCCAGTTCAACTACACAATCTACTCGAATGATGAAGCAGTTAAAATGCTCTGTAATGTCATATATGATGTTGCAAAGATAAAGGATGACAATTTCACAAAGAGGATGTTGTTTGAGAACATCAAGACAAATGCAAAACTTGTTTCATTGACAGAAGAGAGTATTCCGGATTATGTTATGAACGATATGAAGATGAATATTGATGAGGAAATCAAGAAGAACAATGTCATTCTGTCGAAGATAACGAAAGAGAAGTTGTTCGCTAAATCAAGATTCAAGGATTACAAGAGTACAATTAAGATAAACGCTTTGAAGGGTGTTTCTGATGATGGTGATATGTCGTTCATTAAAGACTGATTAAAATGACAGAAAAAGAGGAACTTGAGAAATTCATATCAGATAGGTTTGATGATATAGGTTATGTAAAGAAAGCTGTAGATTATGATGAAGAGTCAAAATGGATGAACATATCATATAGGATGAAGAGTGACATTATACTTTCAATCCATAAACCTTATGAATCTCTTGATGATGAGTTTGTTATGTTCATTATCTTTTATATGAAAAAAGTATTGATTTCCGCTGTAATGGATTGTAAGTCGTTACGTGAATATGTTTTGAAGTGTGAAAAAAAGTTGGAATAATTTGTTATTTTTAAGATATGGAACTATATGAAGTATTGAACTATTTCTGTCACCGTAATTCCGGTGCAGTACCGAGTGAAGATAAGAAAAGACACTCGTTTATGTTGAAAAGATTGTTCAGTGCCCAGTATCCCATTCAGTGTAATCTTGTAAATAATCTTGATTCGGAACCGGAGATGTCTGCAAACCTTGTCGCTCTTCTTGCAACAAGATATTCTGATATTCCTCCATTCTTGAAACTGAAAGTGAGTCAGAAGAAAAAGAAGGAAAGTATTCTCAGTAAATATGAGGATGAGGTTCTCAACAAGTATATGGAGATAAACGAGATTGGATTCAGGGAACTTGAAGAAGCATATATGTTCAACGAAGTCGAAGTTGAAAAAGCACTTAACCTTATCAAGAAAAATTTCTTTGACAACAAAGACAAAGTGATTGTAAAAAAGATTGAGAAACCTAAAAAGGAAGAGGACGTTGGATTGTTTTAACTATGGAGATAAATACAAAATTTGATATAGGTGACATTTGCTGGATTGAGTTTTCCGGCAAAGCGATAGACCTTCAAGTGAATGGTGTGTATGTCGATATTTCTGAAGATAATGAAAAGATTGAATACACCATAGGACAACCAGACAATATTAAAAAATATCGTGAAGTTGAGATATTTAAATTGAAAGATGTTAGCGGAATGAAATACAACACTGCTTTTACGATAGGTGATATTGTGTGGTTTATACACAACGATGTGATTTGTAGTGGAAAGATAAAGTCAGTCAGATATATAAAATTCATTTCATCCATTGATTCACGTGTGATAGAGAATGAGATGTACGGTATTGAAAACATACCGAATATGTTTGATTGTTGCAAACTTTTTAAGGTAAAGGAAGACTTGATAAAAAGTTTATAATTTTGTTATATTTAATACAAGTAAAAAAACTAATCGTTAATTTTTAAAAATATGAGTAAAGAAATTGAAAACAAAGCTGCAGAAGTTGAGGTAGAGAATACCAATCCAGAAATCTCTCTTGAACAAATTGTCGAGGTTTCGGGTCGTATCAATACACTCAATGAAACTAGAAGACAACTTGAAATCAAGAAGAAAGAGTTTGACGTTCATATGAACGACCTTGAGAATATCAAGACTCTTTATGGTGAGACTTCAAAACAGTTTGAAGCAAAGAAGGGTGTCATCGAAATCGCCGATACCGAGTTGAAGAAACTCGAGGATAAGATTGACAGTCTTAAATTCAAACGTTCAGAATTGAAACCTTATCTCGATGCCGTCACCGAGTTGTTTGACAAGGAGAGAATGGCACAGGTTTCTCGTGAGTATCACATTGAAATTGGAAGTCTGAAGACTTTCAACCAACTTCTTGATTTCTGTCATCACTCTATGGTGTGGAATTCAAAGACTGCTCCAGCCCTTATGACACTTGCAAACAATCTCGAAGAGAATCGTGCATTTGCACGTTCAAAGGATTTTGACGGTGTTATAATCCTCCGTTCAGGTAACGTTCTTGCTTTGCAAGACTTTATGTTGAATAAGATGGAAGGTAAGGGTTGGAACACTGCAAAAGAGTTCCTTTCCTGCTGGGCAAGTTGTGGTAAGAATATTGGTGAGACCGTTCGCCAGATTCAGAAGGAGTACGAGACTGCTCGTGAGTATGCAACTTACTTGCAGAATATTGACTCTGAATATACCCAGAGTGAGAACGACATTGAGGAAGACACTATGACGACAAAAGAAGAGGTTTCTGCAGAAATCTAAACTAACAGAATGTTCCGGGTGAATTAAAAGTTCACCCGGAAATATTCAAAAATGAAAATCATAAATAACTTGTAGTGTTTAACCCGTGTCATTTTTGACACATAAAAAATTATTAGATGAGTAAAATAAAAACTCAAACAATTGAAATTATAAATCCGGAGAACCCACTTGAGTCAAAAAAGGTGGTAGTACCAATCAGAGGCAGACAGAAGATTCTATGCAAGGAACCTTATGTGTTGGAGGCAATGAAGATGTATGATTCATCATTTACTATGGATGATTTGAATGCCATTGCAGCATACGAGAATAACACATACAAGGGAATCTGTACAGGTTATGTCAATGATTTCAACAATTCTTCTGCCGACATTTCACTTTCCAAAAAGCATTCAACAACAATCGACCTTTCGTCGAAGAATACTTCTTCCATCAAGGATGAGATGGAAGTTGGTAAGTCTATTGAAGTTGTCGTTACCAAAGAAAAAGGTAAGCTTATTGCCGACGCTGCATCGAAGTCTGCACAAATTGAGAGACTTCGTATTGAACTCATCAAACAGATTGAGACTCCTACATCTGCATACATTGGTGTTGTCAAGGAGATTGTGTTCAACGGTGCAAAGGTATTCAACGGTTTTATTGTTGACATAAACGGTGTGAAGTGTTTTATGCCAGGTAGTGAATCTGATGTTGTACCTCTCGAGGATTATAACACCCTTGTTGGTAAATCACTTTATGTGATGCCGGTCGCCAAGGTTAAGGAAAGTATTGTGGTATCCCACAAAGAGTTCTTGAACACAAAGAGAGATAGTGTTCTCAACAACCTTACAAATGCAGACAAGACTTCTGTCACACAAGGTATTGTTTCTTCTGTTAAACCTTTCGGTGTATTCATTCTTATTGAAGAGTGTGTTCCTACACTTCTTTCTGTAAGTGAGATGAATGAAATCACAGAAGATAAGTTCAAGAATGGACAACTCAAAGTCGGTGAAACTATCGAATTTTATGTTGAGAGTGTTGTAAACGGTAGAGTTACCGTAACCCAAACAAACAGCAAGAGTGAAGGATGGAATAATCTGAAGGAAGCTGTTGAGAAGGACAACAAGTATGTTTTGAAGGGTGTTATCAAGAACACGTTTGAGAACGGAATTGTTGTTTCAGCACCAAGTTTCAACAACATTACATTCTTCCTTTCAAGGAAGGTTGTGGATATGGACAATGTTGAAATCGGTAAAGAAGTACAGTTTGGTGTGTCGAATGTCGATATAGTTAAGAAAACTGTACGAATCGTTACTGAATAAATATACTCTTTCTTGTTTTGTTTTTGTAGATGTGGAGGGGAAACCCTCCACATCTTTTTTATACCCATAAATAACATATAAGTAACGATTAAAATATATGGCATTTTTATCAGGTAAAAATAATAATTTCAGATTTCACTTTCCAAAAGTATTTGTACCGGATGAAATTGAAGAAAAATACAAACCGATATTAAAGAGAATACCGGGTATAATGTGTGACAGTGTTATTGACTTTATAAACTTACAGATTAAATCAGTCGAGTTGCAGGTTAATCCAGAAACATATCAACCGATAGAACAGAAGGATTCTGGAACACCCTATGGAAGACTTTCACGTTCAGATGCTTATCCAGATTATTTGTGGAAAAAGGAAATGACAATAACATTCCAACTTGACCAAGCATATCTTATCTGGAACATTATGTGTGAGTTGTTTATCCATTACTATCAGATAAAAGAAAAGTATCTACCAAAACCACCCGGTATGGAGATACTCGATTGTAATCATAAGGTGTTGTACAGAATAACTTTTACCGATTTGTTATTCACCGGTATATCCGGTCTTGAATTTGATTTCAGTTCAAACTCAATAGACCAGAAAACAATGACTACAACTTGGGTTGCAAATAAAATCAACTTTGATTTGGAACCGTCAAGAGTATAAACAAAAAGAGAGATGATTTAAATCATCTCTCTTTTTTATTAGTCATTTATAAACTCTTCAAATGATTTGAAAGGTCTTTTTTTACTTTCTGTCAAGTTTCTTAACTTGTAAAGTGTGGTATCAACCTTTGTTGTCAAAGTGTCAATCTCCGACAAAATTTCAGATGAGCAATTTATTTCCGGAAGCATCAATTTACCATTTTCAATAAAATCTCTCAACTCTTGGAAATAACCCAGGCAAGATTTGTCAAAATCACAAATACGGTTTCCATACTCTGTGATGACACCAAATCTACCTTGATAACTTTCAATTATGGTATCAATTATTTCTTGTGCATCTGAATAATATTCCTCCAAGATTACGTGTGTGGAATGGTTTGTTGCTTTAAGATGATATCTCCAAGCAATCTGAACACTTTCCATAAGTGTACCGAAAAATTCACCGAGTGTTAAATTATCTGTGCTGCAATAACCAGAAGCTTCCGGTGCTGGTGTTGGTTCTGTAACTTCTGGTGTTGGTTCTGTAACATCCGGTGTTGGGATTGGTTCTGCAGAACAACCACCATCTGGACAATCACCAGGTAAATTCTCTCCTTCACCTCCGTCTATAACAACTGGATTTTCCTCGATTGAAGGTGTCAATTCTGTTGGTTCTGGTTCTGGATTCATAACAGGTCCATCAACAACCGGAACTGATGTATCAGCTGGTGGGATTGTACCGGTACTTGCAATAATGTCAGGATTGATGAAATCTTCTTCATCATTGAATTTTTTAATGTTATCCATATTCGTTTGTTTATTTTTTTATTATTCATAGTCTATTTCCTTACCAAGTCTTGCAAAGTCCTCGTAGAATTTTGCATCTCTCAAGTCCTTTTGTTCTTTTAAGGCATCATAATCATCTCTGAATAATCTGTAAAGTTTATAGTTTGCATCTTTATTCACAATGATTATATTTCGACTAGTATAGTATTTATTTCCGTTTGTATCCATCATTGAAAGTTCTATCTTGTAGTCACCTTCTTTCTTCAATAACAATGTGAAATAACGTCCCTCGTGTTCAACAAATTCTTTTGTTGTAAGGTTTGTAAGTTTCCATTTTGGTTCTACAATACTTGTTATCTTTGACTCATCGAAACCTAAAAGGAACCAAGTGTATGGTTTTACATCAACTGCATTCTTGATGTATCTTGCATTTTCAACATTTCTTTCCGGTTGTATGGATGTTATGTCATAGTTCAAGTTGTCAAGCAAACACCAATGTTGGTTTATGTAATTTGACTCGAATGGACCGGCGTTTATTGTGTATGATTCATCACTGTCGTCAGTACCGTAAAGAGGCATAGATTTGTCTCTGTTCTTTTCTTCAAGTCTTTCCGTCAATGCAAAATTTGTCATATTGGTAAGTCTCTCAAGAATGAAATCTCTGTATTCGGTTGTTACATCACTATCTGTTGTGTCTGCAAGAACAATACCGTATGTGTCTATGTCATATTGTAATTCTTCTGGAAGACTCCTTGCATCGTAATAGAAACCACGAATATCGAGGTTATATGATTCCACCTTTATTGCTTTTTCGAAAACATATTTTACTTCTGTTTCGTTGTTTCTAAAATACATCTCAACATCATAGTATCCTATGAATGGAAGTTCAACATACACTTTTTTGTATTCATCTATGTTGTGATAACCTCTGAACTCAATATATTTCGGTTCGTTGCTGTTATCTGTTGACCAAGGTGTGACTCTGTTATAAATCATTGAATGGTCTCTGAAATTATAATCAACACCAATTTTTTTCAAGTCATCGTCAATCTGGTCTGCAGATGATTTTACAACCCATCTTATTTCTTTGAAACCATAGTATGTAGTATCTATGTTTCCAAATGTTATTCCATCTAAAACACCGTTGGTTTCAGAATCCGAGTCTGAATCCTCTGAATCTCCGAATGTATCAAGTATTTGACCGAATCTAACTTTATCAAATGATGTGTTTTCAAGTATTACTTTTGCAGCGGGTTTGATGTCGTTGTCTTCAGTATGTGTATTTGGTTCAAATTTTATTTCATCCAAATAACCGTCAATCACCTTGTTGTAGTATTCTTCATAATAGTCTGTAAGACCTCTTTTCTCAAAGTCACTGTTTCCTGTATCATCATCTGGTTTGTCAATAAGAGGAATTTCATCGTAAAGATATTGTTTATTATCGAGACCATCATCCAACGATTCATCCAAAACGGAACTTATCTGTGTGTTATATACATTTTCGATTGGTGTTTCAAGATTTATTTTTAAACCATTGTCATCAAATTCTTTGTCGTAGTGTTGTTCTATTGCATACTGTCTGAACTGTCTGCTATCTGTTATATTGACAATACAAGTGTTAAACTTGAAATCCGGTGGAAGGTTTTCTTCCAAATCATCTACAACACCGTCAACAACTTTTTTGTTTGGTGTGAATTTTTTTGTACTTGGAAAAATACTTATACTTGGATGATATGTTTTCTTTTTGTCAAATTCTTTTTGTGTTGGTGTAACGGCATTATTGAGGATTTCTTGTAATCCAAAATATGTTCCCTCACCGATGATGTCTATGATTCTTGATGAAGATGGCATAAACTCATCATTCAACTTTCTACGTAAGGCAAATAGTTTAATCATCACCTCTTCCATTGTGAAGTCGAAATCCTCCTTAACGAGAGGAAGTTCCCATTTGTCAACTTCTTTCAATGGATGATTGATTGTATAAACAAGAGATATGTTTGCAATCTTTCTGTAATTTTTGTTTGGAAGAGGTATTGCCTTTCCACTCACATTTATAGTTTCTTTGTTTGTGAGTTTATACTTTGAAGTCATAAACACCTTTCCAAAGTTATCACTTGTGTTGTCGACGTTTCTCCAATACTCAACTATATTCAAGTTCTCGTATCCGAAATATTTTATTACATTCACTATTGCTTTGTATGAACCTATGTATGGGTATATGTTATGACCTTCTATCAAAAGTTCTTTTCTCTTTTCGTTCAATAGTTTGTAATCTGGGTATATCTCTTTAATATCACTGTCTTTGAAAATAATTGTATCCTCCGGTTTTATGTTGTAACCAAGGTTTTTGTTGAGTATCTTCAAACGTTCATCTTCCTCTATAGTTTCTGCAAAGAATGTAATCTCTGCAATCTTTTTCGTACCGTATGACATAACAAGTGTTCTCTTGAATGTCGTGGCGTCAAATTTTGCCGGTGATGAAAATGCAACGTGAATAGGAAGTGCTTTTGTTGAGAATGTGTCATCCAACTCAACTTCATATTTTTCAAATCTGTTGACTATAAGAGTTTCCAACTCTGGACCGGCGTTTGGTGTATATTCCAAAGCAGAAGTCTCATAGTCGTTCATTGCATAATACTCTGTGTCAAAAGTAAACATAAAGAACTCATCCACAAAGGTGTTTAGAACATCCCAAGTGAATGTTATTGTATCGTCGGAGTTACCCTTCTGTGGGAAATAATAACTTTCTGAATCGGAGTCTGATGTGAACTTTTCCATAACATAAATGTTGGTGTTTGCATACAATCCAACACTCACTTTTGGAAAATATATGTTTCCTTCCCATATTTTCAAATCATCATTCCATTCAAAATTCAAGTTATATCCACTATTATCAAAAAAGACTAAATTCTTTATATTCATTAGTTTATGTATTTATAATCTTTTGGAACAGCATAATTGTTGAAATTTCTCAAATACTTTACACTGTTAATCAAATGTGACATCACTTTGTTCAAATATTTGAACATATCAGACATCATCTTGTTTCTTTGTAGATAACGACTGGTATTGTCTTCAAAAAGAGTATCCTCATATTTGTAACCAAGGTTTTTCAACTCCCATCTGTCTGTGTTTATTTTATCATAGATGGAATCAAAACCTTTGTACTTTGTGATGTTTATATCGTTGTTGTATCTTGTGTCCATATTACTTTTTCAATAGTTTTTCAAATCTCTTCTGCATAGTCTGGTTGTATATTGAGTTGTTGACCTCATCTGTAAAGAATATGTTCAATGGACCGAGTTTACCAGTTTCCGGTGTTTCCGTGTACCAGTTTCCGTTACGGTCTCTCCAACCTCCCCTTGGTATGTATATGCAGTTTTCGGGAACTATTATGTTACCGAAACTATCAAATCCTATCTGTGGGTCTTCATCACCTTGTAAAGGTATTCTTGTTTCAACATTCTCGTATCTCAAAGTGTTGTTGTTCCATCTCTGTTTTGTGTCTGTGTAATAACCATACTTGATTGCATTTTCGTTTTCCTCTGTTGTGAAGAAGACATCACAAGTATCGACACCATCGACACCCTCGACTATTGCAATTAAATCTGAAAGTGGTATAATGTCTTTTCTGTTTATATTCAAGAAATACTTGCTGAATATATTTCTGATGTTTGTTCTTATTGCAGTTTTGTTTGCAGTTTCAAAATATCTTATTATAACATTGATTGCAAATCTCTTTATAACTGGGTCAATGATATAAACCTCTGATGAAATCAACATTTGACCAGAGTCTTCGAGTGCTTGAACAATAGCACCTTTTTCATCATCACTCAAGAAATATTCCTTCTCCGGAAGTTCAAAGTAGTCTTCCGATGATGAAAGTTTCTTTTTAATGTTTGGGATGAGTCTCAAATAAACTATATTGTCGTCTTCAAGTTTATCGTCGTCCTTTGTATTATAGGCGTCAATGAAAGCGTACTGGTTATACTTTGAAAGGAAACTTACATAGTTTTCCGGTGTTGCTAAAACAAATGACTTGCTTGTTTTAGGTGCAATTAGTTTTGTGAATTCTGGGTCTTCATAATCACATCCCATTGTAGGTGGTGTTATGCTTTTTATAACGAGGATTTCATTCAAGTCGACTTCGTTACCCATCTCATCTTTACCAGTGTCTATGAATTCAAATGTCAAGTTTTCTGCATTTGCATTTCCAGCATAACCAACAGTCTTTATGTATGATACATCTATTATAGAACCATCGTCGGGTATCTTTCCGAAATGACCGTTTCCGAAGATAATTGTCAAACCAACATTGATTGATGACTTGACCATAAAACATTCACAGTCTTCATTGTATCCATCGTCTGCCGGCATATCATATAAACTTTCTACTTTCTTCCATTCCTTTCCATTCACTGTGACAGTAACGTTGTCGTTGTCTGTCATACTCTTTATAACAGGGTTGTATGTCTGCAAAGGAGTTCCATCCGATGTGAATGACTGTGATTCAATCTCACCTTGCATATAATGTATGTTTACAAAGTTGTCCTCTGTCTTTGAAAGACGTATGTAATCACCTGGAAGGTTTATGAAATACTTTGCTCCAGTTTCAGATATTGAAAACTGTGTGAAATTGTTTATTGTCAAATAATTTCCCTTGATATAATCAAGTGTTGAGTTGTTTAGTTTTATCTGCATCACACCATATGCAGAAGAACCACGGTAAGCGTCGTGACCCGTGAGTCTCGCCAAACCGTGAATACTCTCGACGTTTTGTGCAGTTGATATATTCAATTCCTCTGCAGTGTGTGCTATATATGTAAAAATAAGTTCAGATATATTTGATATGACAATCAACAGTTGTCCGAATGGCGAGGCTGGTGTAAATACGTGTGCTGCTTGCTCATATTTTGAAACAAGGAAAGTAACGGCCTGTTCAATAAGTTCGGATGCTTTGAGTCTTGCTTTTGATAAGAACATAAAATCCTATAATTGATTATATATTGTATTTATGTAATAACCATAAAAACAAAGGAGATATTCTTCCGAGTATCTCCTTTAATAATTAAACCAAATAACTTGCTACCTTTTTATTGTTGATAGTTAAATCAACAACCATTGCAACGTTGAAATCCCATTTTATAAAACTTACATCAACATCCACATTATATGTACCTTTCAAATAAATGTAGTTATGGATTTGTTCCATAATAATCGACTTAATCGCCGATTCGTTAAATGAAGTTTCAAAGAGATAACGTTCCAAATCACAACCGAATTCTGGCATCAACAGAACGTCACCTTTGTTTGTGAACAACAGAAGGTCTATCTGTTGTATTATTACGTCCAATTCATTCGACAATTCCACAACGTTATCTTTATATCTTTTTTCACCGTTTGGAATTGCATATATTTCTTTTAACATTATACTATTTCATTTACATTTATTTTCTCGACATCATCGTGTATGTCGGCACTGTCTATCAAGACTGTTGTATTTTTCAAAGAACCACCTTTCATAGTACCACCCATCTTTCCGAGTTTACCGGTTACATCACAATCTTTCAACTCAATGTTTCTGCTGATGAAACAGTTTTTGAATTTTGAGTCTTTACAGTTGCTGTATCCAAACAAATTGCACTCTATGATGTTACTGTTTGTGATTTTTGTGTCATATATGTCACAGTTCTTTATATTGCTGTTCTGAATTTCACTATCCACTATGTCTACACCGTTGAGATGATAACATCCTTTCAAAGTTATGTCTTTAATCTGGAGTCTTGATATATCTGAGTCGTAGTTTATCTCTGCTGTACGAATGTTGTTACATACAACAATGTCGAACAATTTTTCCTTTATGGATGGGAAGATTACGTTTATAACACTCTTATCGTCATTCAAGTCTGCAGTTACTTTGATTGATTTATATCTTTCAGCGAAAAGTTCATAACATCTGAATGATTTCTCAAACTCATCATATTCTTTGTTTAATTCATCAATCTTCTTTGTGTGTTCATCTGTCAATTCATTATACTTTGCAGAGTTGTACAGAGTTGTTATTGTGTGGTTCAAAGATTTCAATATTCCTTCCCACTTGTTTCTGTAATTGATTCCCTCTGCATATCTGAATTTCAACACACCAGTGTTTATGTTTGAGAAGTCTATACCATATAGACAATCTTCCTCATCAATATATTTCAAAGATTCAATTTGTTTTTGAACCTTGTCTGTACAGTCATTGTATGTTGTAGGTTTTATGACAGAGATTTTCTTGATGTCACCGTTTTCTGTAACATCACCTATGTTTTTCAAAACACTTTCCTCATTGAAATCAAGGATGAATTTCAATATATTCAAATTACTCAAATTACAGAAGTCTTCATTGAAACTTATGTTGAAATGAATGTATGAGTTTTTTATCTCTTTCAATTCTTTCAATAGTTCGAATATTCTTGGCATTACATAGACTGCCTCATAGTAGTTGTAGAGGTTTGTTTTAACTATGTAGTATGAACCATCTTGCATAAGAACTGCAGTTGAGTCGGTTGGTTTCAAAAGTTTATAATCTATGTTTGAAAATGAAATTTCTCTATTAAGTACATTCTTTAATTTTTCAATCATTTCGTTTTCATCATAGTCAAATATTCCTCTAAACTCAAATCCAATCAATGAGTTTCCTACTATATTATCGTTTTGAAACAAGTTGTTTGCCATATTAAATATAATTATATATGGTATTTATGAGAAATAGAAAAGGGATGCAGAATAATTCTACATCCCTTTCATTTAATCATCCTAAATGTTGTACATTTCAAAATTGTTACCATCGTCATCTACACAAGTCAATGAAACTGTACCTTCATACTTTTTAGGATAGAGGATTCTTTTTCCACCTGCTATTCCAAAATATGCAATCTGTGTGCAGAAAGCAAAAGCATTTCCTGTTTCGGGTTCATATTTCCAAAAGTTTTTGCATAAATCGTATAGTGCATTAGCCTTACAGTCATCACCATCGTCTTTGTTTTCCCAATAAAAACTTCTAGAAACATTTTCAACTATTTTATAAAACATTTGACCCAACTTCTCACTTGCAACTTTACTTTCTTTACACTTCAAAATTTCGGATTTTAGCTCATCGTTGTCCAGATAGTATTTCTTACTACTAGATTTACTCATAAACTAAATTTTCTTTATATATATAAAAATAACAAAACTGGGAATTTTTTAAAATTCCCAGTCTTTATTATTTAATTTTTAAGTTTTTAACAGGAATAATGATGCCATCTTCATCCTTTTCGTCTCTCAAAACTTTTATTGAACCATCATCACCGATTTGTCCAAACTCGTTTGTGAGGGCAAAAACAACATCACCTTTCTTGAGACCCTTAACGGGTTTCTCAACGATAACCTCCATATAACCGTTTTTCAACATTTCCTTTTTATCAAAGTCAAGTTGGTCTGGTTTTGAAGGTTCATCCATAAAGGATTCACTTAATTTTTTTTTTCACTGTAGGACTCTTGAAGTTCTTTTTCAAATTTACGAATTTCACCTTCAACAAGTTTCAAAGCCTCTGACAACTGCTCGTTGTTGTCTGTCTCTTGAAGAGCCTTGATGAGTTCTGCTCTCTTCTCTGTCAAGAAAGCGATAGTGTCCTTAATCTCGTTTCTCTTTGACTCGACGATTGCTTTTTCCTCACCCTCTTTCTTCAACTGCTCAACGAGGATAGGTGTTGCATCATATTTGATGAAATCCTTGATGACCTTGCAAGCTTCTGTTGCAGATTCACAAACAACCATTTCGTTGTAGTTGAATGGGAGGTTTACTTTATTGACCACAATACCTTCCTCAACATTGATGATACTTACCATTACACCGGCAACATCGTTTCTGCTGATTGTTGTGATTGTGTCGAGGTCTGTAAGAATGCTTCTACTCTCATAGAACTTAACAAGTTTTTCACAGTTCTGGATGGTCTCACGGTCAAAGATGCCACATCTCTTCAAAGTCTCGTTCATATCAATAAGACTCATATCAGAGAAGTTCTCAACACCGGTTAATGAGAATTTGTCTTCTGAACAGTTGTATTCAAGAAGCATATCATTCTTTCCGTAGTATACGAGACGGTTTTTATCCTCTTCGTATTTCATCAATGAAAGACCTTCGAGAACATTCAAATATCTTCTGTCAGTAACCTTTGCTTCCTCAATCTTCTTACCGTCATAGATGTAGTTCTTACCGTTCAAGAAGAATACTCTGTTGTCACCATCGACAAGGCAAGGAGAGAAGTTCTTACGGATTGAGCAATTGCTGTTCTCGTAAATCTTGGTGTTGATTTCACCCTGCTCTTCTTTTTCCTCTGCAACTATTGAAGAAAGGATTCCTTTTGCTTCACTGTTCCAAATGTTTTCAAGAAGAACGTTTTTGAGAGCAAGTCTCTTGTTGTCTTCGTTGATGAGTGTGTTAACGAGACTCTCATAAAGAGTTTCAAATGCTTTGTTGCCGGTTTCCTTTGCAATCTTTCTTGCAAATTTTGCTGCAACATAACCCCATTTGTCACCTTCAAATGTTTCGAAGATAGACTTACGGAGGTCTGATACAGGCATAATCCAATCATACTGTGTGAGGTTGTAGAACAAACCTTCTGCAACAGCATACTTCAAAACTGGATTTACAAGGGTGTCTTCGACTTCCTTACCTGCCTTGATGCACTCTTGAAGGATAACTTCGTTATCGTTTGAGATGTTTAGTTTAGAAAGGTTGTTCTCAATGATGGATTGTGCTGTAGCGGCTGAGAAACCAAGTTTGTCGTCGTTTCTCATCTCTTTCAAAGCTTCTATTGCTTTTGATGTACTTTTGTACAAGTTTTCTAAAGTCAATTCCATATTGTTATTGTTTTCTTTTACTATCGGTCCAACATTATATGGTTTGTTGCAGTCTGCCGTATGCTTGTTGTAGTATTCCAAGTGTGAGTCAATCACGTCTGGAATCATACCCATCTGCCACAAACTCTGTTTTATAACGTCATCTGACTGACCAGTTTTTTTAAAACTTGCAATCAGATTGAGCATATTTCTGTTCATATTATCCATTTTATCGATTTTGCTTTATTGTATTTATGAGTTTATTATTTTTGTCCAAAAACTTCTAAACTGTGTAAATAAGATTTTTCAAAATCTGGATACCACTTTTGAAAATCAATTGCATCTTCGTGTGTTACATATTTCTTATATGCCTCTGATGCAATCTTTTTCAAATCTCTTTTGATTGAGTCTATGTCTTTATACTCGTCAGAATGTTCTTTGAAATAACTATCGATTGCACCTTGTGCCTTTGTTATCTGTGATGAAATCTTTAATGCAGAAAACAAACCCTCATTTATTTTTGATAATTTTTGCATAACATATATTGTGTTTATTTTTTATAGACCACCGAATGAATCTGAATTTTCTTTTTTGTCGTCAGACTTTTCTTCTTTGTTCTCTTCAGAATCATCATCTGTCTTTTTATCTGAATTGTCTTCTGAACCTTCATCGTCACTGTCACCAGTGTCTTTTTCAGATTTCTTATCTTCTTTCTTATCTTCTTTGGATTCTTTGTCTTCTTTCTTATCTTCCTCTTTCTTTTCGTCTTCGAGATTCTCAATTTTCTCTGTCTGTTTCTCTTCCTCTTCTTTTGATTTCTTAACCTCGTCGGAAATGTCTTTTACACTATCCTTCAAGTCTTTAATCATATCTTCTATAGATTTGAGTTTCTTTTTATCTTTCTTTTCTTCCTTCTTTTCTTCATCCTTCTTTTTAAAGTCTGCAAAGGAAAGAGGTTCTTTCTGTTCTTTTTCTTTTGGTTCAACGAGACCCATATCAACTTTGACTTCTTCCGGTGCATTGTTGATATCGAGGTCGTTTATATCTTTATTCTTAATTGCAGAAAGATAGTCGGAGAATGACATATTGTTACTCTTATGACCAATCTTTGATTTGTTTGAAATGTTGTCAACAATGGTGTTGAACATTCTTACAACATTAGGTGCCATAACGAGTGATTTGTAATCATCTGATTTTTTGGTTCTGAAACTACCTAAAAGTGTTTTGAAGATGTTACGGTATTCGGGATTTTCCTTCAAAAGTTTCTTTGTTGTCTCGTTTGAGATTTTTTCCAAATCAACAGTGAAGTCAATGTCTATACTTTCTTTTACAACATCATTTGTATCAATATCAAAATCTTCGAGTTGTGCTTTCTTGTACTTGATATATCTGTTGAATAGACGATAGAACAATTCTAGGTATCTGTCCTCATCGGTTTTACCGGTTAGTATGATTGAATCCAAATCTTGATTCATCATAAAGATTGTGAAATCGGATAGAAGAACGTCTTTGTTGTCATCAAAACCTTTCTTTGCCTTATTCTTTGCAATAAGACTCGACATATATGGGTCGATGAGTTTTGCAGACATAGGTTTTGTTACACCGTCGTCTGATATGAATTTGAAAATAAATCCGTCTATAGGTGACTCAAAACCATCCTCTTGATAGATGGAATGTGTAAGACTTGGATTCAACATTGTGATGATGAACCTTGCAAACGAATCCTTGTTATTTGAACCGTCTTTAATATAATCAGTAAGTCTTTCTTTTTGATATTCAGATAGATAACCTCTAAAAACGGGTTCTTGGTATGCTATGTCGAACATTTCTGCCCAACTTCTCAAGTCTTCAACGTCGTCGATTTTGGTACCACCGTTTGTTATAATGCAAGAAAGAACCAAGTTGTTCTTCGGTAGTACCGAATAGTTGATGAAACTTGGCTGGTGGTTTGGAAAATATCTGCATACGAATGTCCAGTTTGCAGGTATCTTATCAATAATCAAATTACTCATATTGCTCAAGTAAGTCATTCCGTTTGCATAGAATGTGGTCATTACTTTGTCTGCAATAGTTATTTCTTTCTTGTTGACTCCTGAACCTTTATAGAAGGTGAGCTTTCTGCTCAAATCCATCTCTGATGTATGTTTCTTCTTAAAAGAAAGTGTTGCTGCATTTAATTTTTCAATAACAACAACTTCTTTATTGAAAAGGTTGTCAATAAATTCCTGCCCTTCTGTGTTCAGAATGTTTTGTAGGCTTAACATTATCTTTCTTTTTTATGTGTTATTACTATGTATTTATGACAATTCGTTCTCTTCTGGTGTTGTGTAGAACCTAACAATCAAGTCCTCTGTGATATCTTTTTTATCCAATTCCTCTTTTGTTCTTGCTTGTAAAGGAACCTTGTGTGTATTCGACTGCAAGGTTGCCGGTTCTATCCTGTAAGCGTACTCCGATACACGGAAACTCTCCAATACACCGCCGGTTCTCATACCCATATTGCCATAGTCGTCTGCACGGAACATAACGATACCGTTGTTTTCCTTTGGTATTTTAGATAACATTTCGTCTATTTCGGAAAGAAGAAGACCGTGTTCAAATGCCGGTATAAAACTTTTCATCTCTACTCCGAAATCCATTCTATATTCTTTCTTTTCGTTTAGACCGAAATCTGTCGGTATCTGATTTGAATAGTTTTCTGGAACTTCAAATGCACCGTCAACATTACACATACCCAAATCAACTTTGAAGTAGTTCGGGTTTTTGTATATTTTCGAAATGATACATTCTGTTATCTTGAACAATTCTATGTTGTTTGAACAAACAAGATTACAATCGAATGAAAGTTGAACTGGAATCCATTCCACATTGAGGTAACAAGTTCTCATTTTTCCGTTTGATTCACGTACAATCTTGGTGTGGTTGTATTTGTTTGTCTGCTCTGCAGTGTTTATATTAAGACTCGTAAGTGATACGATTACACGAGGAACTCTTTCGTAGTCACCAATTGCCATACCAAGACCGATAGGGTCATAGAAAAATTCATCTTTGAGAAATCTTTCTTGACCGGTCATAGAGTACATACAAGGAACTGTAACCTTGTTCAACTTATCGTTGTCTGTTCTGTTGTAATAATATATTTTCTTGCTCAACTCTGAAAGGAAACATACTATCATATTTCTGATGAATACGTCATCCTTGTTGAACTTGTTGTTGTATTCGTTCATTATTCTTCTTCTTCGTTTTCATCGTCGGTGTTAAGACCGAGTTCTTGTTTTGCAAATTCAACTGTGTCACTGTCGTCCGGGTCTATACCGAGAACATCTTCTATGTCTTCTAATCTATTTTCAATCTTTCCGAGTGAAGCATCTAGTTTCAATTCTCTATTCTTTTTGCTGACCTCTTTATCGAAGTCCTCTTCCTCTTCACCATTTTCTTTTGGATTTATAAAACCTGTAATCTGTGGGTTGTAGTCGGCAACCATATTCTTTGTGATGTAGTTGATGTAGTCGAGATTACTACCGTGCAATTTTGATTGTAGAAGCTCCCTCCAACCTATTTTTCTTTTTGCTCTCGATGTATTTAAATACTTTATAACATCTTTATCCAATGAAAGACGACGAGCCAAATCCTTTACGATTTCTCTTTCGGATTTTGCTTCGCTTACATATTGAGAAAAGTCTTTTATGTTGTTCATAATTATCAATATTGTTTATCCTTGTTATATTTATGATAGAAAACATAAATATCTTATCGTTATATGAACGAAAATATATGTTATGGATGATAACAAAAGAAATAAAAATTATTTTAAAGTTTTTGAGAAATTCATAAATTTTTTGGATAGTAATAATAAGTTCTTGAAAAAGATATGTGGTGATTGTCATACATCACTTGGGTTGAGGCTTATTCGTATTTTCAGCAACAACGAAGAACTTATGAACAGTGTCAGTGACTTTATGGATAATCATTCCACAAGACTTGAACTTGGAGAACACGGTTATATAAATTTGTCGAATTTGGATGGTTTGAATAAAGATGATTTGGCAACTTGGTTTTCGAGATTTATACTTGGTGACGGAAAGACTGTCGGAAAAGGTGAGGTACTTCTTTCAATATTGTTTAACAATGTATATAAGACACCATTGACAGAAAACGAAAATGGAGAACCTGGTGATTTGTTTCTGTCTGATAACGGAAAGACACCTATTGGAAGGATAGAAGTTAAATCTGCTTTACCAGGTGGTTTTATGTTTGAAGACAAGATTCGTTTCAATGATTTGGAAAAATTGAGTGATGGTCAAAGACTTATAGCTGGTTATAAACATTATTTGGAAAGTCCGATAGGTACATTTTCAATGGACAAAGATTTGTTTATAGAACTTTGTGTATATTGTATTGCAAAGTATATGCACGGTCAATATCCGGATGAGAAAAATTATTATTTTCTCATATTCGACAATCAACCAAAGATTAACAGTAAAGGTAATATACACGATACACAGAGTAGAAAGATAAAGAAGATTATAGACTATGACGGTTCTGTGGATAGTGTCAAAGAGAATGTATCTATGGATGATGAAGATAACGAATTGGATTTTGCTACACCCGAAGAAATAATGCTTTTAGATGGACCGGATAAGTCAGAAAACGGAAACGAGGAAATAAAAATAAAAGACATCGAAGGTTTCTTATACATAAAGAGATGTAAGACGATAGAAGAGACTATGAGTCGTATTATGAGTTTTGTCGACAAAGAATCTTCTGTGTATAAAGAAAATAAATCAAACAAGAGAAACAATTTTACATTTTATGTAAAAAACAAAAAGATATGTATAGCACATAGAGACAATCCATCTCTTGTAATTAAAAATGAAAATAAGCAAAATAAACTTTAGATATGATAAAGAAATTTAATGAATTTATAAAAGAATCAAAGATTGAAAGATACAGTGAGATTATCTTTGATGAACCAGTGTTTTCATCAAACAATTTGGATGCTGTTATAAACGCTGCAATGGACGATTACGGCAACGGTGAATCTGGTGGTGAAGATATTGAAATCATCGACAACAGAACTGGTAAAGTTGTTTGGACAACAGAAGGTGATGCAACAAGTCTTGATGAACTCACAAATAAAGTTTGGGATGCAATAGTTTCCGCCGGTTTTGGTAGTAGTTTTATCAAGCCTCGTATGACCGACGCATCAGAGTCAAGTTTCTTGACTTCTAACTTTGAGGAAGGTATTCAAAACGAAGAGGTTGGTTGTATTGGTATTGACGGTATTGATATAGTAACAGATGAAACCGGTGGAGAACCAATCCACTCAATATTCAACAACTTGTTTGTAACAAACGGTTTAGACCTTGATGACTTCGGTGTAATCAATTTGATAATTGAGTGCAACGAGGAAGATATTCCAGAAGTGTATGAAGGAAGACCAAATGCAATCGTTTATTCAGCAAACGAAGATGAATGGAAATGGGAGAGAGGTAATGATATTGATGATGAACTTCTTTTGAAGATTTTGAAAACAATCACAAAGGTTATCAATCCAGAAACAAAGTACAAATAAAATAAAAAAGAGGAACTTCAATAGTTCCTCTTTTTTTTATAACTGACACTCAACTTCACCGTTGGCATCGAGAACTGCAAGATATTTTGTTTCGGTTATCTTGGAAATTCTCCATTCTGCAGATACACCATCCATTTCTTTCTTGACAATTTCGTTTGCCTCTTGTGATGTTGTTGCTCTCACGAGATAGTCTTCAGACCATTTTCTGATTTTTGGATTACCGACTTTGTCTACCATATCGGTTTCCTCTTCCAACTTTACTGTTACTTGAAAAAATCTAATGTCTTCCATAATTAAAATAGTTTATTGTTATCGTTGTTTAATTCCAAATTCGGTAAAGAACTGTACTCGCACAGTTCCTCAAGTATTTGTTTCTGCATATAAGAACTCAATCTTTTCCACATAGTCTGCAAGTTTATTCCACAATACTCACAAACCATAACGAATATCCTCGAAAGGGTGTATTCGTTTTTCATTTTTCCGAATGTGTAAATTAGTATGTCGTTTATGACTTGATAATTTACAACAACCCTTTCATAATCTTCGTTCAGAAGAATTGCCTTGTATTTGGAATTTTTAATTATTTCATGGAATTTCTTTTCAAATTCTATATCATCATATGAGTATGATTGTTGTGCATAGTTTTTATCTATTGAAATTTTTTCTTGTGGGATGTCTTCTGTAAAATCAACTTGATTCCACTTGTTGTATTTTATTTTCAAAGACCTTGATGTTTTGATTCTTTCATCTACGGTTTTGTCTTTACTTTTTTTTGTTCTTATATCAACCCCGTTTTCATCAAGAAATTTGTTTCTATCTATCACAACCTCCTCATCTAAATCCGGTGACTCCGATACGGTATGATTACATTCATTCTCGTACCAGTCTTCAAAGGTATCGTACATAACGTCTTTTTTCTCTTATTTATAATCTAAATATAACAAAAAATATTTGTTCTTCATTTTGTTATCATTTGTTATATTTTTTATGTAATCAGTCCGCTTCTAAACGGATATAAAATTTTTTAATAATATGTTATTAGATGTAGTACAAAACAAAACAAATTTGGAAATCTCATATTGGGGGGACGACCATAAAACCCATATTGAGATTGTACCAATACACGAGGATGATTGGTACACTTGGTTGACAGAACCTGTCAACAAGAAAGATGAACCAGGTGGAACCGTGAGAAACTGGAACAAAGACAAAGTTTGGAAACACAGGTTGAATCTGACAAATCCGAAAGAAACATTGAACCGCTATCGAATGTATGAGATTGTCGATAATCTGCCGGAGGAGAAAAAGGAGAAAATATTCTCTTACAATTTGCCGGAGTTGTTCTTCATCGATATCGAGAATATGATGCAAGACGGAAAACCAGACCCGGAGAAAGCAGACAAACCGATAACTGTCATCGGTGTGTGTTGCCCAAACGACACGATTATGGTTCTATCTGCCGGAAAGAACTTGACCCAAAAACAAATCGGGGAAATACAGACACAGATTGACGACCATTTCAAGCAGGTAAATCGTCACTTTAAGTTTGTGTTCCGTTGTTTTAACAAAGAGTATGACTTGTTGTATTTCTTCTTGAAGAATCTCGTTCCTAATATGGCAATGATAACCGGATGGAACGTTGAGGACTATGACTGGAGATACATCATCAATCGTGCAAAGCAACTTGAAATCGACATTGAGATTTCATCACCGACACATAGAATGAGTGGTCAAACGGAAAGACCTACACACGTCGGTCTCATAGACTATCTTAAAGCATACAAGAAATGGACTTGGAATTCAAATGAGAACTATAAACTCGATTATATCGGTGAGAAACTTTGTGGTATCAAGAAAGTTCAACACAGTGAATCTCTCGACGATATGTGGAACAACAATTTCCAGAAGTATGTCTATTACAACGCCATCGACTGTGGTCTTGTAAAACTAATTCACGAGAAATGTAACGCCCTTACTTGTGGTATCACCACCGCTTGGTTGGGTCGTATCCGTGCAATGGATTGCTTCTCGACAACATATATTCCCGAGAATCTTTTGAGAATCAAGTTTGCAGAGCAAGGTAGGGTTCTTGCAGTTTCACCAAAACCAAAAAAGAAAGGTGACGGTGAGAAGTATGAGGGTGCTTTCGTGAAACAACCTATACCAGGTCTTCACAAATATTGTACCTGTAATGACTATGCTTCACTTTATCCGTCTTTGATGAGACAGTTCAACATCGGTCCTGAAACACTTGTCACGATGCTTCCGGAGAACGATGAGGAATTGAAACAACAGTGGAGAGACAAAGGATATATTGTTTGTGCTTCCGGTGCAGTCTATGAGAAAGAGGATGGAAACTTGAAGAAAATTATCACAGACCTCTACTTCAAGAGAAAGGCATACAAGAAGACCTCGTTCAAATACACACAGTGCTACTATGACTTGAAAGACCTTATGCATAATGGTGCAAGTCAAGCAGACATAGAGGACTATATGAAAAAGAACGACCTTGGTGATATGATTGGAAGTGATATGGAAGTCGTTCTCACTTTCTGTACGACACAAGCAGATATCTACAACAACTATCAACTTGGTACAAAGGTTGTTATCAACGGTATCTACGGTGCTTTCGGATTCTCCGGTTTCTACTTCTACAACAAGAACATTGCCGAGAGTGTCACAAAACAAGGAAAACACGCCATCTTGAACGCCGAGAGACTTATGAATCTCTGGGCACAGAAGGCTTGGCATCTCGATACAAAGACTCATCAGAAGATGGGTATCAAATACACGAGAGGAAAACCTTTGGACGGAAACATCACAGTATATATTGATACGGATTCCATCTACGCTTCATTTGATACAGTTGTCAATGCAACAGACTGGTTCAAACACGATGTGTGGAGACTCACGAAGATTAACAAGTCAAATGACCAGAAAGAGTTTGTATATGTGTCTTCCGGTGGTTATCCGACAGAGGATGAAGCAAAGGAATATTTTGATGTAAATTCAATCGACACCACAAAGTATGAGTGGGAGATTGACAAAATAGAACCGTCGGCACGTGAGTTCTGTCTTACTCTCGACCGTGTGTTTATGAAAGATTTCTTGAAGAACATACACGAAGAGTATGCAAAGAAACAAGGTACTCCTAATATTCTCGACTTTGAGTTGGAAGCATACAACGAAGCAGGTATATGGTTGGCAAAGAAAAAGTATGTGAAGAATACAACTTGGACTGAACCGAATGTGTATTATGATTCTTGTACCAAAATCAAACCGACCGGTATCGAGATTGCACAGACATCAAGTTCGACTTGGGTCAAGAAACAGATGACCGATTTGATTAAGTGGATATTCCGTCAGGAAAATTTCACAATCGAGGGTTTCGTTAAACAGTTGAAAGCAGTAAAAGAAAGTTTTATGCTGCAGAACTATGAGACCATCTCTGTTAATAAAGGAATGAACAAATACGGTGAGTATGTTCTTGATGACACAAAGGAGATAGAACTTATGCCGAAGGCAATGGTAACTGTTCAAGGTGCCGCTTTCTATAACTATTTGTTGAACAACAGTGAGAAGTATAAGAAAAAATACACAACTTTGATGGACAGTGACAAACTCTGTGTTGTGTATATCAAACCAAACAAGAAGTACGGGTACTGGAAAACCTGTTCGATAAAGGTTTCTGAAATTGCAAGTGTCAGAAAGAAACAGGAAGTCAGACTTTACAAAGGTGGTGTGATTGAAAACATAGACGGTTATGATTTCTACACCGACTGTCAAGTCAGAGAAACAATCCAGGCATTCAGTTATCCAGCCGGTCAATACCCGATGGATATGGCAAGTGGATTTGAAATCGACTACGATAAGATGTTCGACTTGCTTATACTCGGTCCAATGAACAGAATCATTGAGGCAATGGGATATAATCCGGTTGATATAGGTATGAACTATGTTGAGGGATTGTGGTAGGAAAAGGACTCGATAAATCGAGTCCTTTTTTCATAAATATTGCATACTAATAATTATTGATATGGACAATATAAAGACTTACGATGAGTATATCGAAGATACAATGAATGAAACACTTACATCACTTGATTTTATAAAACTTCTGATGGAGGAGGAACACAATATGGGTTATGATACACTTGAAGAGGGATGGTCATTCGGAAGTATAGGAGGAAGAGGACACAGTGGTGACAGAACATTTAGGTTTGTACCTGGTAAAAATGATACCGATTATACATCAACAGAGATATTCAACGACGACAAAAAGTTCAAGTATCACGAAGTATTGTTGCCAAAGAGTAACATTATGTCATACAACTTATATAAAATATCAGATATGAGAGTCTCTATGGCATTGAAACATCCAGACAAGTTCAAGAATATAGAGAAAAGAGATATAGACTTCGATTCGATAGACAAGTTTATGAAGAGAACATCTTTGTATATATACCATCTTTTGAAGGATAATCCAGTTGATATAATAACATATCCACAGAGTTCAAGTGATTTCAACAAGGATATGGTTGATTATATAATGAAGAGGTACAAAGAGTCACCCGGTATCAAGTGTATTCCAAATCTTCTTACAAAGAATATAAGAAAGGTTTATGTGAACATATCGGTTGCAAAAAAACTAGGACTATCGGATGAAGATATACACAAACTTCAGAAAGACATTGAACTTTGGAAGAGTGATGCAGATGTTTATGAATTGAGGGTGAAGATAGATGAATTGAATGACTCTATCGCTTATGCAGTTGGAAAAAGAGGAAGACCAACAAAGGATGTTGCAACAAAGAGAGCACTTGTCAAGAATTTGGAAGAGCAAATAAAACTTTTGAGAAAAGGAAGAAAGGGAAGAGACAAAACGAAAGACGATAAAGGTCGTGCAAAGAATTTTGAGATAAAGTCAATAGAGGACACGAGAAGAAGGTCTCTTGAAGGTTTATTCGAGATAAATCCTAAACTCAATGGTATTCAACAAGATTTGAAGGGTAAACATATAGTTATATTCGATGACAATATATCTTCTGGTGCAACATTAGATGACATTTGTCTTGAACTTCAAAAATATGGTGTCGCCTCAATCCTTCCAATTACATTGGCAATAATACCAAAGACATCATACGGAAACCACGAAAGATTGAAATAATATAAACGGGAGACAATGTTCTCCCGTTTGTTATTTTTAAATTATGATATTTGACGTAATAGTTGGTAATCCACCGTACAAAGGAATATGGGACCCGTTGTATATACAGATAGCAAAGTCCATATACGACAACAATATGAACTTGGAAAGTGTTATGTGTTTGATAAACCCGACTACGGTAATCGACAATATGAACGATAATGACTCACATTACAGAAGGTTCCGTGAAAAGTATTCACACTTGAAACTTTCCAGTTTTGTCTATGACGAAAGTATGAGAAACGTCTTCGATTCGGTAGATATTGTAAGAGGTGTCGGTATATTCACATACAGTAAGACCGGTGAACATACTTTGTTCGACGATTGGATTAAAAGAAAAAGGTTCGGAGATGACCGTTCAAACACAAACTTGATTATAGAAAAGATTGGAAAGCACACAACCATAGATTTGAAAGATGGAACTTTCTTTTCACTTGCAGACATCTTTGGTGATAACCGAGTGAAGAAGGTTGAGAAGATACCGAATGGTTGGTATTGTTTGTGTTCAGTTCATCGTGGGCACGTCGGTGATGACGGTGAATATGAATGGGATTGGCCGACTTTGCTGACGAAGGATAATCTTGTGGGTAGAACAGATATTCCAGATGGTCAATGGAACGTGTTCTGCTTCAATACTCGTGAAGAATGTGACAAGTTCATAGAATGGTTGAACACTGACTTTGTTATGTTTGTCATCTGGTTCTACAAGACATCATCAAAGAACCCGAAGATATTGTTGAAAAGAATACCAGAACCACCAGATGACGGTGATTTTTCCGATGAGAATATTATGAAAGAATTCGGACTTGGAGAAAATGATATTGAATGGATACACAAGAAGATGAAAAGGTTTGGGTGGAAAATTAAATAAATTCATCTTTTGTTATTTTTATAGTATGTTAGAAACAAACAAAATTTATAATCGGGATTGTCTCGAAGGTTTGAAAGAACTTCCTGATAATTCCGTTGATATGGTATTAACCTCTCCTCCGTATAATATGAGAACGAGAATTAGAAAAGGTCAATATACTGTAAGAGAGCACAGTGAGCACTTCAGTAAGAAGTACAAATACTTCGGTGATGACCTTCCAATTGAGGAATACTATCAGTTCCACAAAGAGGTTTTGACAGAGTTGTTGAGGGTGTCGAAGATTGTGTGTTACAACTACCAAATCGTCACGGGTTCAAAGGAGGCGTTCTTCAAATTGTTGGGTGACTTTTCTGATAAGATTAAAGATGTAATCATCTGGCACAAAGGTGGACAACCTGCAATGCACGACAAAGTATTGAACTCTTGTTATGAATTTGTCGTCATATTTGAGAACGATAACAAGAAAGGACGTGTGATAAACAACTCATATTTCGGAAGGGGAACACAGAATAATGTGATTTCCGGTTTTCATAAGCAGAACAATATCAGTGGTCATGGTGCTTGTTTCCCAATTGACTTTGCAAAGAAACTGATAACTCTTTTTTCGAAAAAAGATGATTTGATACTCGACCCGTTTATGGGAAGTGGAACAACCGCTGTGGCAGCAAAGGAATTGGGTAGGAAATATATTGGATTTGAACTCATCGAAGAATATGTGAAGTTTGCAGAAGAAAGACTTAAAAAAGAAGTTGATGAACCTATTGAAGGTCTGTGGTAAAAATAAAACTTATTAATATGATACCAAAGAACAATAAAGAAAGATTTGTAAAGAAATACGGGAACTGGTGGTATTTGAGAGACCTCGATTTCCTTGTGGAGAATCTCGCCGACTGTGGATACAATATGACGGTCGAAAGAATGGAAGTTGTACGTGGTGGAAACCAATGGGCGGTTTATAACAATTATGATGAGGCGGTGAAAGCATCAAAAAATGTAAGGTCTGTGTTGGGACTTCCTGAAGCAAAATATCCACCGGAGGATTTTAAGACATATAAATTTTAATAAAAA
>AUXO012914240.1_pt1 | contig 28780 bp, 13 predicted proteins | sample 768731 | NCBI WGS metagenome assembly AUXO01 (sample SAMN02715735, study PRJNA202380) | gut metagenome | biome: sheep rumen | host: Ovis aries | place: New Zealand: Palmerston North
AACTTCTACTCTTCCATTGCCAATGCCTTGGCAGTGGATGGTATCTTCCCAAACCTTGATGAAGAGACTGTTAAGAAGGCAGATACTGCAGAAGCATTCAGTGACCTGATTGAAGCTGAGGTAAATGCCAGATTTGACGACAAGCAGAGCAGGATTCTCAAAGCTCTTGACAATGGTGTAGAGCCTTCTGACATCAGGAAGTATGAGAACACTCTCAACTACATCTCATCTATTACAGATGCAATGATGGCAGAGGAGAGTGAGAAAGGTGAGAACCTTAGAAGGAACATAATCTTCCAAGATTTCCTCAATAAGGGCTACTCACAGGAGAAAGCACAGAAGTTCACTCAAAGGACTATTGATGCTGGCACTGATGTAGAAGATGCAAAGGAAGCATTGCAGAGCAATAGGGAATTCTTTCAGAATGAGTACAACAGACTGCTTCAGGAAGCTCAGGAGAAAGCTGATGAAGAGAAGGCAGAAAGAAAGAAGCAGGCTGACAAGCTTAAAGATTCACTTCTGAAGGATAAGCAGCTCTTTGGAGACATGGACTTAAGCAATGATGTTCGTAAGAAAGCTTATGAGAATATTGCCAAGCCAGTCTACAAGGACCCAGAAACTGGAGAATACCTTACTGCACTTCAAAAGTATGAGATGGAACACAGGAGTGATTTCCTCAAATACACAGGTCTCTTATTCACACTTACCAATGGTTTCAAGGACTTTGAGTCATTTACCAAAGGTAAGGTTAAGAAGGAAATAAAGAAAGGTCTTAGGGAGTTAGAGCAGACCCTCAGTAATTCAAAGACTTCCAGTGGAAATCTCAACATGGTTACTGGTGTAAGAGATGATCCTGAATCATTTATAGGCAAGGGTTTAAAACTTGACTTCTAAGACATCCAACAATAGAGTATTTTTTAATGTTTAAATTTTTAGTTGAATGGCTGGAAAATTAGGTAAATTTCAGATGCAGACCTTCAACCATTGGATGGGTACTTCAAAGTTGAACCATCTGGGAGCAATCTTCCAGATGCAACCTCAGAAGGCTACCAACATGATGGTTCAGCTGCTTGCATGGTACAGGGGTAAGACTCTTGATACCTTCTTATCAAAGTTCCCTACAAAGGAGTTTGACTCAGATGATGAATACACATGGGATATCATCGGCAGTTCAAAGAGGAATATTCCTCTGGTAGAGGCAAGGGATGCAGATGGCAATGTAGTTGATGCAGATTATGCTAACAACTTAGGTGTCAATGGTGAGTACTTCTACTTGGTATTCCCTGAGAATTGGTGGGCAGATGGTGAGGTTATCGTTGGAGAACTCAATGAAATCTATCCTGTAAGAATCATTGGTGATGGCAGGAATGAAGGTACTAACACTGTTTACCGTGTTGAGATGTATGGTGGTGTTGTTACTGGTATGCCTGTTGAGGAGCTGTTGCCTGGTAAGAGGTTCTCTGTAGAGTATGCTCCTGTAGCAAGGGAACTGTCTCGTAAGGTTGGTGACATCAGGTTTGCTTCTCCAGTAAGCATGCGTAATGAATTCACTACTATCAGGATTCAGCACAAGGTTTCTGGTGCTATGCTTAACCGCAAGGTTGCCTTTGGTATTCCTGTAGCAAGGGAGACTCAGGGTCGCTATGTGAAGGATACTGTAAACATGTGGATGCATGAGGTACAGTGGGAGTTGGAGCAGCAGTGGAATGACTACAAGAACAATGTACTGGCTTATGGTAGAAGCACTCGCAACAGGAATGGTGAATACCTGAACTTTGATAAGAGTGGTGAGGTTATCAGGGCTGGTGCTGGTCTGTTTGAGCAGATGGAAGTAAGCAACACCATGACTTACAACACCTTCTCTCTGAAGTTGATTGAGGATGCTCTGTATGAGTTGTCAGCTGCTAAGCTGGGCATGAATGAGCGTACCTTCATCATCAGGACTGGTGAGCGTGGTGCTATCCAGTTCCACAAGGCAGTTCTTGACACTGTAAGCGGCTGGTCAGCATTCCAGATTAATGGTGATCAGGTTGGCATGGTTAAGAAGACTAACTCTCCACTCCATGAGAATGCACTCTCTGCAGGCTTCCAGTTTGTAGAGTTCTTGGCTCCTAATGGTGTGAAGGTTAAGGTTGAGGTAGACCCATTCTATGATGATCCTGTTCGCAATAAGCTGATGCATCCAATGGGTGGTCCAGCTTATTCTTATAGGTATGACATCTTTGATATTGGTACTATGGATCAGCCTAACATCTTCAAGTGTGCTGTTAAGGGTCAGAATGGTGACTTCACTTCTTATGAGTGGGGCTTGAGGAATCCTTACACTGGTCAGATGGGTAATCCTTATGCATCACATGATGAGGATAGTGCAACCATCCACAAGATGACCACTACTGGTATCTGTGTTCTTGATCCAACAAGGACAATGAGCTTGATTCCTGCCTTGATTGCAGGCTAAACAATAACAGGCAAAGGGAGGAGTAGAAGAGCTTCTCCCTTAGCCTTTTTTAATTATAGGAGAAGATAAAATGGCTAGAGGTAAAAGAGTAGAAGAAGAAGAACAGAATCTGCAGGGTATAATCATTGACGATACTATAGAAGAGATGCCAATGCAGGTAATTGAGAAGAATGTAAAGGAGACAGATGAAAAGGAGCCTAAGAGTGAGTCTAAGAAAGACTATGGTGAACCTATCAGCTGTCTTAGGAATGAAAGAGTAATTGTAAGGTTTGTTCCAAGACCTTCATCTATGGTACAGAATACAAAGCATTTGCTGTATGGTAGAATGGCAGAGAATGCCACAAGAAGCTTTGTAGTGCCAAGGATTGCATCAACAGGTCTTTATAAGAACGTCCTTACCAATAATGAGAAGGCATTTCTTGAAAAGGCTATGGGCCTTGAATACAATGCCTTGAACATCTATAGAAAACATGATAACTTCTGGGATGACAGTAATCCTAATGGTATAGGTAGAGTTATCCTTCATAAGCAGGATAACTATCTTGACTTGAGCATTCCAGAAGATTACATTAAATATAAGATACTGCTTGCCAATAGCAATGAGATAGCACCATCCCTGCAGGCTCTTGAAGATAGACCAAAGGCAACCTATCAGTTTGTCATTATCTCAGAGAATGCACAGGCTCAGTCAAATCTCAGCAAGATGGATGCTACCAAGAAGTGCTACATGGAGTATGGTAAGATTGAGGATGATGTGGATACATTAAGGGTAGTCATTGAGCTTCTTGAGGGAAGGCCACTTGCTCCAAGGACTAAGCTTGACTTCCTGCAGGGCAAGGTGAATGATTATATTCAGAAGGATCCAAGAAGATTCCTCACCACAGTCAAGGATGAGCTTTTGCCTACAAAGGTTCTTATCAAAAGGTGTGTGGAAGCTGGTCTTATTGGTAAGAAGAATGATGCTTACTACCTCAGAAGTGACAATGCTCCACTCTGTGAGATTGGTGAAGACAGTACCCTTAACAATGCTGCCAAGTATATCAGCAGTGTCAAGCGTCAGGAGCTTAAATATTCTCTTGAGGCTAAGTTGAAGAACAATTAATATTAGGTAACTATGAATGCAGAAGAATGGGATGTACAATTTGATGTGCTTTATAACAACATAACATCTAATCAGGCTCCTGGGCTCAATACCCATGAGAAGAGTCTGTTTGCTACAAAGGCTCAGGATGAGTACCTGAAGAATCTCTTCAATCCGAAGAGCAATAAGCTTCAGGAAGGCTTTGACGGTAGTCCAAAGAGGCAGATGGACTTTTCAACCATTACCAAGGTAAATAAGGTAACTACCTTTGGTAATGCCCTCTTTGACCCAAGAACAAATTCCAAGAGTGCTGCATTCCCAGATAATGTATGGCTTATAATCCATGAAAGGGTTGAGGTTAGCAGAGATGGTATATCAGTACCACTTACTGTCATCCCCATCTCCTTTGATGAATATGATAGACTTATGTCTAAGCCATTCAAGAGACCTCTGAAGTATCAGGCATGGAGACTCATCAATAATGACGGAGGTAATAAGTCAGACTTGATAGTTGGTCCTAATGACATCATCTCAGCCTATACTCTGAGGTATCTCAGGAAGCCAAAGCCAATCATCTTAGGCCCCCTTGATGGTCTGACCATTGATGGCTACTGCTTTACTGGTGATGGTGTTACTGGTGCTCAAGAGACAGCAGGATGTGAGCTTGATCCTATGATACACGAGGAGATACTCCAGAGAGCTGTAGAGCTTGCAAAGATAGCTTGGACTGCTACTGGTCAGGATAATGTGAATGCTGTTATTGAGGCAGGACAGAGGAGTGAATAACTAAAAGTATTTAGCCATGAACCTTGAACAATTCAGTAATGCTTTTGATACACAGGTCAACTCCTATGCCTTCAGCCCTCAGTATGGGGATGAAGCCACCAAGCAGACATTGGCCTTTGATGAGTATGAGAAGTCCCTTTGGCTCTCAAATGCACAGGAGCAGCTTGTAGTTTCACTCTATAACGGAAGGAACAACATTGCAGGTAGCTTTGAGGAAACAGAGGAAATGAGAAGATACCTTGCCAACCTTGTTGAGGAAGCAAGGATATTTCCAATAGAGAACTCTGTTGGTACTCCAATAGGCATGGAAAGCACATCTACTTTCTTCACTCTGCCAGATGATCTGTGGTTCATTACTTATGAAGCCATAGACATTGACGGATGGAAGTGTGGTGGAACAAAGTCCATTGAGGTAGTTCCTGCTACTCAAGATGAATACCATAGGCTTAAGAAGAATCCTTTCAGAGGGCCTAATGACAGAAGAGCACTAAGGCTCGACCTTTCAGAAGGTGTCATAGAAATAGTAAGTAAGTACACTGTGCTTGACTACTATGTAAGATACCTTAAGAAGATAAAGCCTATCGTACTGATAGACCTGCCAGACGGATTGAGTATTAACGGAGAGACTGTAGCTACTGAATGTGAGCTTCATGAATCACTCCATCAGAAGATACTTGACCTTGCTGTAGGACTTGCAGTTCAAAGCAAAGGATATAACAGACTTAGTAATAATAGTGATAATTAATCCCCTATGAGGTAGCCATACTCATAGGATATGTTTAACTTAAATTTGATTTTAATATGGCAGTTTTCAACACAAATCAGGTTAGGCAGTTTTATGTAGCCTCTGCCTACAACGCAACTGTAACTGACGCTTCAAATGTTGGTACTATTGGCCTCAAAACCATTGATGAGGGTGCAACCAAGGAGCTGTACTTCCTTTATAAAGGTACTGACACAGTATTGAAGAGTGACAGGATTCAGTTGAAGAATTTTGATTATGCAAAGATTATCAGTGCTTCTGCAATGGTAATGCCACTCAAGAGTGTAAAGGTAGCTTTGGACACTGAGGTTAACCAGGGCAAGGTAGTTCCAGGTCAGGACTATGTGTTGCGCATTAACTTCAAGCAGTTCTATGGCATGGGTGAAGAGGACCAGTATTTCAAGGATGCTGCTGTACATGCAACTTCTGCTATGGTATCCACTCCTAAGAAGTTCTACGATGCACTGGCTGAAGCATTGAACTTGGCTTTTGCACGTGAGGTTGGTGCTACTAAGACCTCTAATCCTTATCTGTCATTTACTTCTGCAGCTACTGGCTTGACTATTACTGAGAAGGAGCAGCCTTGGACAAGGGGCATTGGTGCTCTTGAGAGGGTTAACTTTGAGGTATTCCCAACTACTGTATTTGTAGATGGTGAGGATGTTATCTGGGGTACTGTGGAAGACTTGACTCCTGCTAAGTATGTGGAAGACACAGATTCTTCTTCAAGCACCTACCAGGAAATGATTCCTAATCCTGCTGTTGTAGTAGGAACCAATGCTATTGGCAATGGTAAGATTATTGCTGATATGGAGTGGTTCTACCTTGGTGAGAGGGGTGATCAGTACAGGATGATGGGTTATCCAAACTACATTCCTACTGAGTACTTGGTTAATCCTGCTACCCAATATGATGTACTGGAGTTGCACTTTGGCTTCACAGATACTGGTGTGAATAGCTATCGCACTGAGAAGGATATTACCATTGTAGCTCCTACAGGCACTGTACTGTCAGACATCAAGACTCAGCTGACTGCTGCTGGTGTAAGTGTTCTGGAAGTTCCTGCTTAGTAATCTTTGGCACTAAATCTCAATAAAAGGAGTGGGGAGAAATCTCCATTCCTTTTTGTTTTTATAAGCAAGTTTCTTAAAGGAACAAAAGGTTTTCCTAATATCCTTCAGTAAGGACTTCAAAACCTTTACCTTTGAATAATAATAAGTATATAGACTATGTTAGTAAAGGAAATAATCTATGCTTGTCTAGACCTTGCTAAGGCAGCTACTAGTGATGATTCATTTCTCAATGAGTCACATGTGTTATTTCTTCTGAAGAAATACAGAAGCCTGCTCATCAAGAAAGAGCAAGAGAAGAACAAGATACTCTCTGACCTTCCAGAGGACAATGAGTACACTCAGCAGATATGCCTTGACCTTGAGGAAGTAGAGCCTATGGAAGGACAACCCTGTACCTCCAGGTTTTATTCTAGGTCAGTGCAGGAAATACCTAAGATGATTGATGGATTCACTCCAAGGATATATCCAATCAACTACTATCAAGGCATTAATATCTGCTTCATCTCAAGAGACAGAATGAGATATGTAGGTACTAACAAGTATCTGGAGAACATCATTTTCTGTTCACTCAATCCTGATGGGCACTTGTACTTCACCAGTGATAATCCTCAGTTCACTAATCTTGAGAAGATTAGGCTTACTGGTGTATTTGATGACTTTGAGGAAGCTCTTAAGTATCTCTGTGATGATGACTCCTGTTATCCTGCATGTGATATTATGGAAGCAGAATTTCCTATAAAGTATCATCTTGTACCTACTATGGTAGAGATGACTGTGAAGGAACTTGTAGGTAGTGCTTATCGTCCGAAGGATTCTGTAAATGATGCAGCCGATAACTTGGCAGAACTTGCTACATTCCTCAGAAACAATGTTAAGTCAGCACTTCAGAAGCAAATTGAAGGATAATGGATTATAAGGAATTCAATACCAAGGTAAGAAGAGCTGGCTCACATAGTAAGGCAAAGGTGAATAACTCTTGGGGTGTCTATGATTCATATAAGCACATTAGGAAGAATGGCTGGTATGACATAGGAAGGCCTCTGAAGGAACATGAGTTCTATACAATAGTAAGGAGTGTAAATAACTATCTTGCAGACGAGGTAGCCAATGGAAACACAATTACTTTCCCCTTAAGGATGGGTAAGCTTGAACTAAGAAAAATGAAAAGGGGTGCAAGCATTGTAGATGGAAAACTTAAGATAAACTACCCAATCAACTGGAGTGAGACTCTTAAGCTGTGGTATGAAGATGCAGAGGCAATGAAGAACAAGACACTTCTGAGGGAAGAGACTAAGTATGTATATCATATAAAGTATTGTAGGCATGATGCAACCTTTGAGAACAAGACATTCTATGAGTTTGCACTTAATAGGTTCATCAAGAGGGCACTTAAAGAAAATATAAAGGAAGGAAAAACAGATACACTATGGTAACAGAATATCAATATACTAGTATAAGGAGGGTTCTAGACAATATACTTGATCATCCACTCCTGAAAAATGTCAACCTTGAACAGGCTGTAAGGTATACCATAAGGTTCATAGCCTTGCATGGGTATGCTAAGATGTACAAGGATAAACTAGCAGATGTGCCTATACATGACTTTAGGGGACTTCTGCCATGTGACCTTATAAGCATCATACAAGTGAAGGACTTAAGGTCTGGTATATGCCTTAGGCACATGACTGATAATTTCATACCAGCACATGTATCAGACCAACTTAAAAATAAGGGAGTATTACCTCCCCCTCCCCCACACTCCCCCGACCTTATGAACAACAATAGACACCTTAGAAGGCCAGAGTATCCAGAGGACTTAGACTTTATCTCTCCTCCAAAGCATCCTTGGGACTGGTATATTCCTCATCAGTGGAGATATGGTGAGGAACCTGCATTCAAGACACAGGGAAGGTGCCTATTCACTAACTTTCCAGAAGGGGTAGTAGGTGTTGAATATAAGTCCATTCCAGTGGATGAAGAGGGTTTCCCACTCTTGATAGACAATGAGGTGTATCTTGGGGCTCTTGAGGCATATATCAAGAAGCAGGTATTCACAGTAAAGTTTGATACTGGTCAGCTTTCAGCAGGGGTTTTGCAGAATGCTAAGCAGGAATATGCTGTACTTGCTAAAGAGCTGCAGAGTGAGTTCCAGATGCCTTCGATAAGTGAAATGGAGGCTATTACTCGCTATAATACTTCACTCATTCCAAGAATGCGCGAATTTGATAATGGGTTTAAAAACTTGGGAGATAGAGAATATTTAAGAAAGCACTAAATCATGGGAAAGAAAGTAACAGCTTGGAAAACTAAAGGAATGAACAGGGACTTATCAGTTTCTGCATTCAATCCAGAGTTTACATTTGAGAATGTGAACCTAAGGCTCTCTACCAATGAGAACAATACCATGATGAGTTGGGTGAATGAGAAGGGACCTGCAGCTATAAACATCATACAAGATGGCACTGAAGATATAGCACTTGTACTTCAGGGCACTCCTATTGGCACTGCTGTACTTAATCATCAGTTGATTATATTCACTACAAGCTCTAACCAAGAGCCTGATTATATCTATCTGCTGTGGTATAGTGATACTTCAAAGACTTCAATGAAAGGCAAAAAGCTGTTTAGTGGGCATCTTAACTTCAGCGTAGAGCATCCTCTGGAGACTCTTGTATACTATGAAGCAGAGCATATTCAGAAAGTCTATTGGACTGATGGAGTTAATCAACCAAGGCTTATAAACATAGCCAATGCTGAGCAGCTTGCAAAGTGGGATGCTACTACACAGGTAGAGGATTTCTTCTTTGACTTTGTGCCTTCTTATGCAATGACAGACAGTGCTACTGTCGAGAAGAACAATAGTTCAAGTGGTCTTTTTGCACCAGGTGTAATACAGTATTGTTATACCTATGTTAATAAGTATGGGCAGCAGAGCAATATCATCTGGTGTTCTACATTATACTATCTTTCTCATAGTGAAAGAGGGGCAAGTCCAGAAGATAAGGTGACTAACAGCTTTACCATTACAATTAATTCTGCTGATACTAACTTTGACTATGTAAGGCTATATGCTATTCAAAGGACTTCCTTAAATCTTGATGCCTTTGTAAGAAGAGTGGTTGATATTCCAATAACAGGCGGTCAGCTTATTTATACAGACAATGGTACAACTGGTAATACTGTAGACCCTTATGAGCTTCTGTATATTGGGGGTAAGGAAATCACTGCCTATACTATGGCAGATAAGGATAACACCTTATTCATGGGTAATATTACTCAGCCTAATTTTTCTGTTACCAAGATTCAGGAATACTTTGACACTCAAAGAAGCTATTATGAAGGCAATAACGGCATTGTGTATAGCAATACTGATACTGCCAAGCAGATTGTGCTTGATCATTCCTACAGTATCTATACTAACACTAACATGCTCAATAAGAGCCTTAGGGAAATATCAACTTTCAAGGGTGGCGAGAAGTATAGATTTGGTTTTCAACTTCAGAAGAGAACTGGAGAATGGTCTGAGCCTATTTTCCTCGGAGATAAGGAGAATGAACTCTACCCAAGGACAAATGTCTATAGTGACACTATAAATCTTGTAGATGCCAGTGCATCTATTAATTTCGCAGCTATAGATACATATCTAAAGAATCATGGGGAAACTAAAGGATTTGACTATTCCATCTACAAGAGAATAAGGCCAGTCATAGTCTATCCAAATATTGCAGACAGACAAGTACTCTGTCAGGGAGTACTCAATCCTACTGTATTCAATGTAATGGACAGGTGTGACAACTCTCCATTTGCTCAGTCTTCTTGGTTCTTCAGACCTTTTATGGCTAGTACAGAGATGCCTGTAGTTTATGAAGATACTTCTGAGTATACAGAAATTACTACCTTTGCGTATGATCCAGATGCTCCAATAGAACCTATTCCTTTTACTGGATTTGAGTATCCAACAACTAAAAAGTATGTAATGATAGTACAGTTTACCGATCCTACTAAGATTGATACTATTCTTACAAGAGGTTCTCTTAAGATGAAACAAGAAAGAACATCACAATATGGGGCAAGCAGTTCTAGGACAAGAATTACTTATATATACTATGACTTTGGTGCAATAGACCTTGGGAGTGATAATAAGTACGCATTGTTTAGGAATGATGAGTGGCAGCGTGAGGGCAGTAGTACAGAAGGAAGCACAACTACCTCATGGGAATGGGATGAAGGAGTGGTTAAGGTAGCATTAGATGATACTGCTGCAAACAAACCACTGATTAGCTATTTGTATACAGGACTCCAGCATAATGAGAATACTAAGAACTTGTATTACTATGTTCAGGAAGATGGCTCTAGTATGACTGATGTTTCATTTTGGTTCCATGATAATGTTACAGGGTATGTTGTAAAGCTGTCTAGTATAGATCAAATGGCTCAAGACTATAATATAAACACAAGTAATATATCTGGAGACTGGCTTAGATACAAGCACTATGATTCTATTTATAGTTCTCAAGAGGCCCAACAGGATACTGACTTAACTAGAATGGTAGAGATACAAGGTTCTGTTGGAACAAACATCTCACCTATATATAAGTATGTACAGGGGAACATAGGAGATCCTAACAGAACAGGAGCTGCAAGAAGAGGAGGAAGAATTGGAGTTGATATTGAATCCCCTTCAAATACCCAGTTCTATGTGGACCAAAGTATAGTAACTTTTCATTCTCCTGACTTGGATTTTGATACTGATGTTCAGACCTATGGAACAGACAACCTTAAACTGAAAATTATCGGTGCTGTGCCTATCACTGCAAGTGTTTCTGCACATAGCATAACAACCTCATCAGCTATGCTGGAAACTCTACACAATAATTCAACAGATAGTAGTCTTTTCCAATATGGCTCTGGTGAAAATAACTCAACAGTAATACATGAGAATGTCGATATTTTTGGAGGGAAAAGACTCGTTGCTGACTTTCTTTGGAACGATGTGTTTGTACAGAAGAAAACTGATAAAGACTTAGATGCTAATGACCAAGTGGAAACTAAGGGTGCAATATATGACTTCCCTGTTTATCCTTGGCATAGGAGTGGTTCATTGAACAATGACATGAGACCTGCAGAATATGCATCATCACTTCTTAAGACAAAGAAAGAATCTACTATGCTGTATTCTATCAATACAGAGTATTTTCATGAGCATGGTAATCTTAGTAATATAAACCTAGATGCTGTTGAATGCCAGATTCATCTGCAGGAGAATGACTATGTACATAATATGAGATTACCTAGGCAGAAAGAGACTTCTTCTGAAATCAACTACTATCCAAACATAGATAAGGTACTCTACAATAAAGATGGATATAGGATATTTACACTTACTGACTCAGAAGGAGAAAACTCCTCAGACTCCACAGCAGAAGAAAGAACTAGACAGAGGGCTGGGGGAAGAGTTATATCAAAGAGCTCTGATACACAAGAAAAGGTTACAAGTCCTATACTGATGAAATATAAATCTGGTACTCACGCTGTACTGGCTTTAGGTTTGAATGATAACAATGACATAAAATTGTTGCCTTATGGAATCTGGGGGAATATACATGTGGGGCAATATGAAAATCCTGTAGATGACTCAAATGCCTATGAGTCTTTTTGGGGGGATACCAAGATGACATTCTACCACACAGGAGTAAATATGTCAAACTTGTTTAAGCATAACAATACTCCTATAGCCCACAACTTCCTTTGGATTGGTGAGCTTTATAAGGAGCCTATTAATCAGTTTGGTGGTAATACATTAGATGCACTGATGCACAATAACTGGTTGGTAGCTGGCCCTACAATGAATATTGATGGTGTTAGCAGTATTACTCTGAAGTGGACTGATGGTGATACATACTATCAGAGGTACGACTGTCTTAAGACCTATGCATTTACACCAGAAGACACCAACCAGCTTGTAGAGATACTTTCTTTCATGTGTGAAACTCATGTGAACATAGACGGTAGGTATGACAGAAACAGAGGACAGGTAGATAATACCAACATGTCTCCAGTGAACTTCAATTTGCTTAATCCAGTATACTCTCAGAAGGATAACTTCTTTACTTCAAAGAAGGTGGAGGATGGTGGTCTTACAGAACATGTATATCCAAACCAATATTACTATTCTCAAACTAAGATTCCTGGAGCTGATGTAGATGAATATACTCATGTAACCTTAGCTTCTACAGACTATCTTGATGGTGACAAGGGCTCTATCAATGCCATAAGAAGGCTTAATAATCAGCTCATAGCATTCCAAGATACAGGTATATCTCAGATACTCTATAATGAGAATGTACAGATATCCTCTACTGAAGGAGTGCCTATTGAGATAGCCAACTCTGGCAAGGTACAGGGTAAGAGGTATTTCTCTGATACTATAGGATGCTCAAACAAGTGGGCAATAGCTACTGCTCCAACAGGCTTGTACTTTATGGACTCAAAAGACAAGAGTATATACCTCTTCAACGGACAGCTTCAGAACCTCTCACTTCAGGGAGGATTTAATGTATGGTCTAAGCAGAATATTCCATCATCAGACTTCAAGTGGAATCCTGTGGACTATGATAACTTCACTGCTTACTATGATAAGCTTAATCAGGATATTCTATTTACCAATAAGAATACAAGCTTAGCTTTCTCGGAAAGGATGAATGCATTTACATCATTCTATGACTATGGGAGTACGCCTTACTTTAATAACCTTGATGATACAGGCGTTTGGGTAAGGGCTGATGGTTCCCTATGGAAGCATAATGCAGGGGAATACTGTAACTTCTTTGGTGTAAACAAGCCATTCTCCATGACTCTCGTGGGTAATCCAGAGCCTACTACCGACAAGATATTTACTAATCTTGAGTTTAGGGCAACTATAGATGGTGAGGGTACTGAAACTGATAATAAGTTCACTCCTACCCTTCCATTTGACTACTTGGAAGCATGGGATGAATATCAGCATGGTAAGGCTATACTCAGTCACATGACTGGTCATAAGTCAGTATTACACCATACTTCTGATGGACTTGCTGCTATCAAGAGGAAGTTCAGGATGTGGGCATGTGATATTCCAAGGGATAATGCTCCTTTAGCATCTGATGCTGGTATGAATATCAAGAGGTTCAAGGTAAGACCTATGGACAGAATGAGAAATCCTTGGGTATATCTGAAACTTCAGAAGAATGCTGCTGAAAGTGGATCTTATCAGCATAGGACTGAAGTACATGATATGACCATGATATACTTCTCATAGACTTGCAAAACTCCATATATATTTAAGGTAGGGAAATCTTAGTGGTTTCCTTACCTTTTTTTATTATATAGCTAAGAAAATTGTACTGCACAACCTAAAAGGTTATTTTTGTGAATAAATATATTCTTATGAAGAAGAAAGACAAGTTATATACTGTGAACAAGTGGAATAAGAACTTATTTGCAGGTGGTGGTAGTGCTGCTAGATGGGACAGACTGGCATCTGCTGCCTATGGTGCAAAGTATGGAGATACTGGGTATACTGTTGAAGATTATATGAATAGTACTGGAAATAATTGGTTTGGAATTTCAAAAGCAGACAATCCATTCAGTAAAGGCAATATAGGTGGAACATTATCTACAGCAGCTACTGCCATATCTCCATTTGCTACAAGTCTTATCAGTAATGGCTATTCTACTGGTGGCATTGGAGAAGGTGTTTCTAGTATTGGAAATACCATAGGCAGTGGTATTGGGGGTCCTATTGGTGCTGCTGTATCTTTAGGCTCTGGTTTACTTGGTGGTTTAATCAATGCTGGATGGGGTATCAAGGAGAATAAACCTAATATAGCTAGTATTAAGAACAATACGGGGTTGGCAAGAACTACAGGCAATGAGCTTGCTTCTTCTACAACTACTGGCAGTCTTATAGATGCTTCAAGTAATATGGCTTCTTCTTCTGACTTTGGTACTAAAGACCTTTATAAGGGTGGTTGGTTTGCCAAAGATAAAGCACGAAAGAAAGGCCAAAAGCTTATCAATCAAGAGAATGCAGCACTTGCTTATCAAGGACAGGGCTTGATGTTAGGTGCAAATAATGTAGATTCTATTCAGAATTCAAATGTTATGTCTAACTTTGCAGCGTATGGAGGTTTACTTGACTCTTTAAGCAGTGATAATATGGGTGCAACCAACTACTCTCTGATGTCTGATTATCTGCTCACTAAGCAGAAGCAGTCAGAGAATAAAAATAAACTTGATGGTGTAGCATCTATACCTAACGTATTTGCAGATGGTGGTATAGAGATTAAACACCCAGGCAGGCTTACAGCTCTTAAGAAGAGAACTGGTAAGACTGAAGCAGAACTTTGGGCAGAAGGCAGACCTGAAGTAAGAAAAATGATCACTTTTGCACGTAATGCTCGCAAATGGTCCAAGGCTTATGGTGGTCTTTTAGATACTACTGATAAGCTCTTCCCTCAAGGTGGACCTCTCAGTAGATATGTAGGTACAAACACTAAGTCTGGTATTGAGCAAATCAAAGACCTTTATGATAGCTATCATAAGGGAGGTACCTATGGTGGTGGAAGAGGTATTGGTGGTGGTGCTGGTACAAAGAATTGGGATTTACCAGAATATGAAACTACTGTAACCAATGATACTATTTGGGTTCCCGTAGAGAGAAATTTTAATGACGCTTTTAGAGAAGCTGCAAGAAAAGGTCTTACAGAATTTAAATTTAATGGAGTTACTCATCCTGTGGAATATGCTAATAAAAAAGGTTGGGAAGAAGCTGGTAATGCTAGAAAGGAAATTACTTTTGTTCCTGTAGTTACTGAAAAGAAACATACTGAAAGAAAGAAATCTGCAGGTGGCCCACTTAATGTACTATGTGGTGGAGGTAAAATGTTTGCCTTGGGTGGTGACTATCAGACAAATGGAACTGATTGGACCAACGGTTTAGTAACTATCGGGGCTGGCGGCACACATGAGGAAAATCCTAACGATGGAATTCAAGTAGGTGTTGATAATCAAGGTATTCCAAACCTTGTTGAGGAAGGTGAGGTTATCTACAATGACTATGTATATTCTGCTAGAATAGAAGCTGATGATGAAACTAAGCAAGCATTCCACATTTCAAAGAAGAGAGCAATTACCTATGCAGACCTTGCAAAGAAACTGGAGAAGGAATCTTTGGAAAGACCTAATGATCCTATATCAAAGGCTGCACTTAAAGTACAGATGGAAAACCTTGCTAATCAGCAGGAAAGACAGAAGGCTGAGATGCAGGCAGAAGAAGCAAGGAGGGCATTTGAAGCATTAAGTCCTGAAGAGCAAGTTGCAGTAATGCAAGAAGCACAAGCTCAGGAACAAGCAACACAGGAAGCTGCTATTGAGGAACATGCTATGGCTGAACAGCAAGCTATGAATCAACAAGTACCTCCAGAGATGATGGGGCAAGTTCCTGCTGAAGAAGTACCTCAAGAGCAAGTACTTCCACAAGACGCTAATATGCAAATGACACAAGAGCCTGTAGTAGCTGCTAATGGAGGTAAGCTTGTCAACAAGTTTGATGGCACTCAAGATGGTACAAGCCAGATGGTAAATGCAGGTACGTGGAAAACTGGAGACACTGCATCTAATTGGCATGTATACGTTAGACAAGGATTGATGGATTATCTTGAGGATGTAGCTAAGAGAGTTGAAGCAGCTCCTAACTTAAAAGAGAAAGATGCTATTAGAAATGAAGCCATTAAGACAGTAAATGATATACAACAAGCTTATGCTGATGCTTATCAGAGTAATTTGACTCCTTCCAAAAGAAAAGAAGCTGTACTTAAGTTACAGACTGCTTTCAGAAATGCAGGAGGCAACAAGTACTTTAGTAATATAGCAGATGCAATTAATATTCCTGCAGGTCACAACACAACAGATAATGTAGAAAATGACTTTGAGCCTGATTCTCTGTGGGGCCCAAAAACATCTCTTAGAAATTGGGGTTCTACTGAATATTTCACAGATCCTGAATATTATAGGGATATAGATGAAATGGCTAGGAGGGCAGGACTTAGGTATTCAGCCAATCTAAACATGACTTATGGGGATAATGGTTATCAGTTGTATGGATTGAGTGCCATCTCTTCACCAGATGTACAGACAAGAAGTATTGAAGGATTGCCTACTACAGCAACAGAGAGGGAACTTCCAGATGATACTGAATTAAAAGCGAGGGGTATTAATGTGGCAACTAATTCAAGTGATGTTACTGATCCTAGTAGTACTGCTGCCAATCATGTAGTAGGAGATGTCAGACCTATTCATAGGGCAGAATGGCCAAGATATGTAGGTTTGTTTGGTCCTGCAGTAGGTCTTGGATTACAGGCCGCTGGCTTTGGAAGACCTGATACATCAAGCCTTAATTCTGTTCTTGAAGGGTATAATAGGACTGGAGCTGCAATGGCAGACTACAAGCCTATTGGAGACTACATTGCATACAGGCCTATGGATATTTGGGCTGAGCAAAATAGATTGAATGCCAATGCAAGAGCTACTGACAGAGCATTGCTCAATAATAATTCTGCTTCAAGGGCAGCTGGACTTCTTGCTAGTGCATACAATAATCAGATAGCAAATGGGCAACTCTACAGGCAGGCCCTTGAGTATAATGACAACCTCAGAAAGCAAGTTGCTGATTTCAACAGAGGTACTAATATACAGAATGCTAATGCCTATAATCAAGTGGCTCTTGCCAATGCACAGGCAAGAAATGCTGATAGGCAGTATAGAGCACAGCTTGCATCCAATATAGCATCTCAGAAGATGAATGCTGATAGTGATTGGTACGGTAGTATCTATGCTAATATAGGTAATCTCTTCCAAGGAATTAGTGACTTAGGAAGGGAGAATGCTGAACATAATACTGTAGCTGACATGGCTGCTGATGGCTTATTTGGTGTAATAACCAAAAACCAGAATATTGGAAGAGGTTATGTAACGTCTAAAGGCGGTAAGCTGAAGAAAAAGAAGAGAGGTTTAACATTTTAATATGGAGGAGTAGATAATGCCAAATTATAGCTACGTCATAAATAATTCATTCCGTCCATTTAGTATGCAGGAAATGCTTGTGCCTTTCAATGCATACAAGGAGGCTTATGAACAGGCTGATGAAACTTATACTGACTTAACGTCAAAGGCAGATAAGTTCAAGTATCTTTCAGAGAATCTTCCAGAAGGAAGTAAGGCAAGGCAACTCTATGAAGGATATGCCAATGAACTTAATGCACAGGCTGCTGACTTGGCAACCAATGGGCTTTCAATGAATAACAGAAGGGCTCTGTCTAATCTTAGAAGAAGATACTCTGGGGAGATTGGAAGACTTGATGAAGCACAGACTAGATTGGATAAAGAGATTGATCTCAGAAGGCAGATGAGTATCAAAGACCCAACAATGCTTTATGCTCTGGATAATCTGGACATTGATATGTATCTTGATAACAACACTCCAAACCTCTATGGCATTAGTGGTAATGATTTATATACAAGAGGTCAGAATGCTGGTAAGGCTGCATCTTCAAGGATATATAACTTTGGAGATTTAGGAAGTACACTTGGAGGATACTATAGAATGTGGGGAGAGAAGAATGGTTATAGTGCTGACAGCATAAATGCTTTCAGAGCAAACGCTTCTGCTATTCCAGAACTCCAACAGGCAGCAGATGATATTCTAAGAGAGACTGGAGCTTATAGCAACTTGACAGGTAATAATCTTGAAAGGGCAAGGCAGGGAGTCATCAATGGTATAATTGATGGTGCTGTGTATAAGGAAGATATCAATCCTACAAGAGATCTTGGAGTTATGAGCAGAGCTGAACAAGATGCTTCTGCGAGAGCTTGGGTTAATACCAATATTGCCAAAGAAAAATGGGACGAAGAAAAGAAAGACTTAGATATTGAAAGACAACTCAGGTATAACTATGATGAAGATGGTAATGTTATAGGATACAATCCTAGCTATACCAACATGGATAACTATGAGCTGACTCCTGATGGTAAGTGGAGAAGAAAGACTTCATCTCAGTCTCCTATAGAGAAGGCAGAAGCCAGCAGTGCTAAGGCTAAGGGTACAGAGCTTATGAAGCTTAAGAAGGCTGATTTAGCACATAATGAAGGATTTGATGTTACATTCGGCGATAACAGACATCACTATGATTATATAGGTGCCTTGACAAACAGTAGGGGTAAATGGAGATATGGTGCTATTGGAGATGATGTACCAGGACATGGTTGGGGATTCCAATCCTCTTCCAATGTAGAGAGTAAGTGGGGTAACTTCTCTGCTGAAGGCAGTGATAGTCCTGATATGAGAGTGTTGTCTTCTGATGATGTAACAAGATTGCTTTCACAGAATCCTGAATTACTGGAAGCTTTCAATGCTCAAGTAAGCAGTTATCTTGAGAAGATGGGTGTAGACCCTAACAGTGATGCTGCATTGAATCTTGACATTCAGCTTATAGAAGTTCCTAACGAGAAGGATAGTAAGAAAAAAGGTTATTTGATTGCAGTGCATTAAAATAATAGAGTATGCCAGATTTAAGAACATTAAGAGGTCTGAAAGCCTCAGACAGGTCAAAGGAAGAACAGAGAGCTATAGACCAACAAATGGGTTATAAGGAGGAAGAAGAAGTTACTCCAGATGAGTTTGTAGTTAGGGAGATTCCCAGTTTAAATACAGTAGACAGAAATGTATCAGAAGCTGATACAACTTCTGCACTTATATTAAACAATGCTCTCAGATATCAAAGAGATTTGGATGACAGATACCAAGAGGTTTTAAATGAAAGGCAGGACTATTATGGTACTGAGAGGAATTCTACCAATACCAATGCAAATAGCTATATTGATGGAATAGCCAACGAAGTCTCATCTTACTATAAGAAATATAAGAATACAGACAAACTGCCTATCTCTGACCAGCAATATAAGGAGCTTGCCAGCATGTATGATGCAAGGAAGGAAGCTTATGGTGAAGACAACGCCAATATCTGGTTGGACAATCAATTCAAGGATATTGTAGGAAATAACCAAAGCTGGCTGGAACAGGCGTGGAATGGCTTGGCAAGCATTGGCCCTACTATTGAAGGTGGAGCTATTCAGGCTTTTGGTAATGCCTATGGTGCTATCAGCTATGCCTTAGGTAATGCTCCTGAGAATCAAAGTCCTGATCTTGGTTGGTGGGATGGCATGTTGGATGCTGCTATAGACAATGACATTACAAGATATGGAAGGGACCTTACTCATGCTAAGGCAAGTAATGTACTGCAAGGCCTTGAGAATGTATTAGGCATTTCTGATGAAAGTGCTGCAGAAAGAATAGCTGCTACTAAAGCAACTGCAACCAAATACAACCCTGAGGGTATCGGAGAGAATGCCATCGTTACTACACAAGAACAGGATGATGCTTTGTTCTCTTCTGCTACTCCTTGGCAAGCTTTAGAGTCAGGAGGCTTTACAGCTTTATCTATGCTGGTAGGTGCAGGCGAAGCCAAGATTGCTGGTAAGTTGTTTGGAGCATTAACTAAAGGAGTAGCAAGACTGCATAGCGCAGAGAAAGTATTTAAGACTGTAGAAAGTGTAGAGAAAGCCCTTAGAGGTATAAAGAGAGCACAGAATGTTACAGATATGTTTGTAATACCTGGTGCTGTAGGTACTATGGAAGGGGCAATGGAAGGTCTGAATACTAAGATTGAAGTAGAAAGAAAAGCTGTAGAAGATTTAGATAACTATTATAAGGATAAAGTAGAAAAAGAAGCAGAAAGACTTTATAACAATAATGATCTGAATCCTCTTATGACTATTGAGACTGATGAAGGTACAATATCAGCTAGGCCTTTTTCTTATGACACTGTTTATAAAGATACTTGGGATAAATACCAAGATGAATATCTAGAAGCCAGAAGGCAGATTGACTGGGCATCTAGTAAGGCAGGTATACATAACTTCTATGTGAATTCCTTGATAAATGGTGCTATCAATCAAACATTAAAGGCTGGCATTATGGCTCCAAGAGTACAGGAGACACTTAGAAACAGCAGAATGTTTGGGTGGGCATACAAGAATCCAGCATTCAGTGTAAATGCCTCAGGAGTAGTAACACCTAAGTCAAGTACACTTGGTGCTATTACTCAAGTACTTAAGGAGCCACTTGGTGAGGGTCTTGAGGAATATGGTCAGGGATTGAGTAATGATGTATTTGTCAGTGCTGCAGAGAATAATATCAATGAGTTTATCAAGAATAAGTTTGAAGGTGATGGTTCAGCAAAGGTAACAGATAGCTTTGGCTCTGACTATGCAGCAGCCCTTACAGCACTTGGAAATTCATTAACCAGTAAAGAGTCCATACAGGCTGCTATTTTAGGTGCAGTAAGTTCTACAATGGGTACTGTAGGTGGCATAGGTAGAGGCTATCATAGAGACAGTAATGGCAACCTTGTAAGAAACAGTTTACTTGACCCTAGAAACTTAGGCAGAGGGTATAACAGTAACGGTGAGCAGGAAAGCTGGCTTGACTATGCAAGAAGGGTAACTCCTTGGAGAAGTGGTGCAATGAATGCTTATTTTGACAGAAGGAGTGAAATGGCAGATGCCAATGATACTGCAGCTACTCTTACTGAATGGCTGAAGGATCCACAGAACAGAGCTAAATGGGATGGTCTTGCAGGTACTGCAAGTTGGATGACACAGATGGAAAATGCTGCTGAAAGCAATGACCAGTTCAGCTATAGGAAAGCTCAGATGGGTAAGGCTATCAACGATGTATTTATGCTATCTAAGCTTAAGGGTACTGAGGTATATGATACTGTAATGAAGGACCTTCAGAGAGCTTCATCAATGACAGTTGATTCACAGGATGCCCAGAATATCATACAACAGGTAAAGGATACTGATGATGGTTATCTTGGCATGTCTGATGAAGAGATTGTAGAGAAGATTCAGAGCAATGCCAACAGGATGCTAGGTCTTATGTCTACTGCTGAAACTGAAAGCAAAAGTCTTGATAGATTGCTTGGCAGGATAGATGAGGATACCAAGCAGAGCCTTATCTTCGGTAAGGTAATGGAACAGGACTTCCATGAAAGAGAAGAGCAGCTTAGAGATAAACTGGATACTGTAAAGAGTGGAATTAAATCTTCAAGAAGCAGTAATGGTACTTCTATGAATGATGGATTAAAGAACCTCATTATTAAACACGGAAGTATCACCAAGGCTATCCATGAGCAGTCCAAATTGCAGGAACAAAAGGAAAAGCTTGAGAAGAAAGTATCTGAGCTTGAAGCCATTGATTCAGACAAGACTTCTGACAAACAGAAAGAAGAACTTGTTACAAGTAAGGCTGAACTGAGGAATGTAAACAGTAAGCTTGAAGAATTCAAGGACTTATATGAAAAGGATGAGAATGGTAAGAGTACTGGTAAGGTAGACAGTAGCCTTGTACAACTTGTACTTAATGAGCAAGACATCATGGATTTGGATCCTATAACCAGAGCTATAATGTTTGCACAAGGTGCAGCTAAGTACTACAATGCCACTCATCAGAACAGGCAGAAGATAGACCAGCTTAATGTAGAGGTTGATGAGCTAAACCGAAAAATTGATAAGGCTGAAGCTCAAAGAGCAAAATGGATAAATCCTGATGGAAAGGTAAAGAAGCACCATAACAAGCAAGTACAGGATATTGACAAGCAAATCTCTGAACTCAAGAATCAAAAGTCTACAAAGCTGAAAGAACTGGATAGGGAAAGAGGAATACAAGATACAAAACCTATATATTCTTCAGAGCAACAGGCTGTCATTGACAACCTGATACAGCAAGGTACTGCAAGAGATGCCAATTTTGTTGATAAGGTTATTGATATGGGCAGACTTGAAAAAGGTATCAAGGATTACCATACTCAATATCAAGCTATCCTAAGTGATCCTAGGGCCTTCCAAAATTATGTTCAAAGAGCTAAATATAATGCAGAAACAGACCTTATAAAGAGAAGAGCTGAAAGAATCTCACGTATTGATGACTTTGAACAATACTCTCAGGAATTAGACAGGCTTACAGCCAATGCATCACAAGGTGAAGTATATATGATTAATAACTTCCTAAGGAGTGAGAATGAAAGGGCAAAGAAGCGTTATCAGGAAACTAATGGTACAGAATCTCCACAGACTAACTATGATAGGTATGTAGAGAACAATCAAAAGCAACTTGATTTAATAAGGCAGTTTGCAAAAAATCCTAACCTTACTGAGAATGATCAAAGCCTTCTGATAAATGCTATGCAGTATCTTGCAAGTAAGGGTATTGATGTCTCTGACAGGGAAGCTGCAGTATCTGCACTTATTGAAAGAGATGAACAGGGTGTACAAGGTGGAATGTTCAGAAAGTGGATAGAGGCTAAGAACAGTGCAATGCTTCCTCAGCAGAGAACTGCTATGCCTGTATTTACTTCTATTGGTCAGGTAGTAAGTCAGTATGTAGACCTTATCAACGGAAAGACTGAAGATGCTGTAAATAAGGGTAACTTGAATCCTCAAGTAACTCCTGCTACAACTGATGATACTCAGGATGGTTCTACGGCTAATACCTCTCCCACTCCCTCCCCCTTTCCTTCTACTGCTCAAGGCCCTTCTTTATTTGATATGGGCTACAGTTCCCCTGATGGAGGTCAGATAGTTGATGGAGATGGTACAGTGGCAACAGATGCTCAGGTTAAGTCCATGCAACAAAGACAGCAGGATGAAGCGCCTGAGGAGAAGACAGCTATTGAACAGGCGTTTGAAAAGGTAACTACTTCTGAGATAGCTAAATCACTCAATGTTGCTGATGATATTATCAATAACAGTAATGTAAGTGATGAGGCTAAGGAACTTGCAAGACAGTATTTCATGGAGATACCTAATGGAGATGAAACATATAGCAATATTGATGAGATTCTTACTGCTATTCAGGAGCAAATCAACAGGCTTAAAGGCCAGAGTAATACGCAGGCTGAGCAAAAGAATAAGTACAATGATGCAGCAGGTGTTCTTCAGAAACTTTACAATTCGCTCAATACCAAAAAATTAAGGGGAAGGGGGAGGACAATGCCAGCTCCTTCTACCAGAACCTATCAGCAAAGACTTGGTTGGATACTATCTGCAAACATTGCCTATATTCAAAGTAAGAATCCTGATGCTTGGGCAGTTAAGTTTACCGATGAACATAGGATAGATGGGTGGCATGAAGAACATACCATTGATGTAAATGAACCTGTATTCTTTATCACAGATTCTGATTGGACTGCAGAAGTAACCACACAAATGGGCAGTACAGCTAATGGTAAACAATACAATACACAAAAACATCTGCCACTAGTTGCGGCTATAAAGGTTGAGACTCCTCAGAATCCTAACAACACTACAGCCATAGAAGTTGATGGACAATGGTATCAACCAATTGCTATCATGCCAAGCAGTGATGCTAACACTAATACCAGTCCTGGAGCATTCATGACTGAGGAAATCAGGAAGCGTGCATCACAGCTGCAGGGCAGACATTTAGTAACAGTTGATGGTATGCCTAACAGCAGTCCTTTGATTACGAAGGTACATGGAGCAAATTATCTGAAAGCACATCATAGAGATGCTACTACTGCAACAAACAGGAATAATGTACAGGATAACAATACTGAAGTATTAGACCTTCTTGTTACAGACTATGTAAATGTTATCTATGGACTGCAGGAAGCTGATAGGTTAAGAGCATTGTCAAGAGAAGAAATGCTTGCAGATCCTGTATATCAGGAAGCAAGAAACAAGTTCCTCGATGGCCTTTCATATTCTGATGCACAGGATGGCCCTATGAAAGACAGGATACTGTTCACACCTGAAAACCATAGGTCTGGTGAAAAAGGAAATCCTATGATGGTATTCAGGAAAGACATGGATAAGACTACTGGAAGAACATCTGGTAAACTATTGCCTGAAGTATTGGAAAGTGGTACAGGTGAAGAGGTAGCTTCATTTAATAGCAGAACACAAAGACTCTATGATGAGGTAATCAGACCTCTCTTCCAGTTCCTTCCATTAAAGAAAGAACAGAACAGAGAAGCCATGTTGATTACTAGGCAGGACCTTGAAGCCAATCCTAATATCTATCAGGAAGAAGTTGAAAGATTGACCAAGATGCTAAATGGTTTCAATAAGACTGACGACACCAAGGGCCTTAGAGGTATCAATGATTTCATCTATATAACTGATGCTAACTGGCGTATACAAGTAACTGCTCCACAAGCATCACAAGTTGCAGGTGATGATGCTGCTTCATCGAAGACTGTGTATAAGGTATTCTTTGTAAACAGTAACTACAATGCAAGTGACCCAGATTCTGCTTCAATAGCACCTATTCCACTTGGAGAAATCAACGCAGGTCAAAGAGATACAGATGGTGCTATGGAATTGCTTAGGAATATCATGTGGGATTCTCAGACTAACAGTATAAGGAGTTTCCTGGTATGGCAGACACCTAAGTCAGATGTACAGAATCTTCTTAATCCTGATACTACTAAAGCAGGCAGGGCAAGAAGGAATTATGCTGATATTGTAGATGATGGTATTCTTACTATTGCTGGCAGTTCTCTTATCTATGATGTAGATGGTGTAGAGCTACAGGCACCTGTTGCTGTAAATGATCAAGGTTATACAAGAATTGTCTATCCTTATGATACAGTTGTTAATCCTTCAAATGCCAAACCGTCTGCTCCTCAAAATGTAACTCCTCAGGGTGATGGAGCTGTAGTTACAAAGGATGGTGCTCAGGTAGACCCTGACAGTGGTGCAAAGCTTGATGACACCAAGCAACCTGAAAGAAAGGAAAGTGACAAGCTGAAGAGAGCTAAGGAAATTACACAAAAGATTATCTCAGACTCCAAGCAGTTCACCTTGTCTGAGGATGAAACTTACTATTACATCACAGACAACACTACTGGAGAACGTACTAAGTATCTTAGGGTAACTACTGTGATAGGTGCAGACAAGAGCCTCCCTGAACTTACTGAAGCTGAAGCTAAGAGGAGAAGGGTTAAACAATATATCTGGACTCCTAGCACACAGGAAATCTACGATAAGCTAAGAGGTAAACATAATCTTGAAGACCGCACTCCTGAACAGCTGGCTGCATATAAGAGCATTGACCAAATGAGTGCTGATTTAAAGGTTTCTACTGCAGATATCAGAAGAGCTGTTGCAGAACTTAGGACTCAACATAAGCAGGAAAAGTATGGTGCATGGGGTACTCCTTCAACTTCTATAGGTAATACTGTAGACGTTATTACAAGAGATTTCCTTGCAGGTCATATAAAAGATAGTTATCCTAATATCACTAAGGAAGCTCTTCAAGCTTTTGTACACGAGCTTGAGCTATTTAAGAATGATCTAGACAGTAGAGGTATTCATGTAGTATCTGAAGGTATCATGGCTCATGGTAATATTACTATGACTGGTGCTGATGGTACCACACATGATGTGAAGGTTGCAGGAACACTTGACTTGTTTGGCTATGATGACGACGGTAACTTCTATATCTTTGATATGAAGACTGTGCGAGACCACAGTACTGCTAAGCTTACTTCTGAAAAGGCTAAATGGTCAAGACAGATAAGCATGTATGCTGACTTGCTCAAGCAATCCTATGGTGTAGAGGTTGACCCTAAGAATCTTAGAATCATTCCTATTGAAGTTGACTATCCTACTCCAAGAGGCAGTAGAGACAATGGTTTAGATCCAATGGGACCTGAGTACTCAGAGACTGCAAATGGGCAGCTTCAGATAACTAGCAAAGGATTATACAAAGAAAACGGTAAGCCTGTTGTGATGTATAGAGGGTATGCGTTAACTGAAAACAGAGAAGCAACCTCAATACAAGAAACAATCGGACATACTGCTGTTGATTATGATGATTCACTTAAAGGTGCTTTGTATTTCACAAGTAGTAAAGAAGAAGCACAAGACTATGCAAATGCAAGAACTGATAAATCTCCAGAACCACCAACACAGGAAAACCCACAAGGAAGACCTCTAAACAGACATTATACAGGAGATTATGCAAAAGTTAGCCAATACCACATTGCAGCTAACGCTAAGGTTAAACATTACAAAGATATTAGAGATTATATCAAGAATGGTAAAAACTCTAAAGCTGACGTAATTGTATTAGATAAAGGAACATTACAGACAGATAACAATGAGTATATAGTTAAAAATCCAAATGTAATAGTTCAGTCAAATAACCTGACAAGCTTTACAGCTTCCAATCCTAAGATGAAGGGTACTGCTCTTAAGAATCAATTCCAACCAGGTTATACACCGTTTAATATTGGCTGGGATAATCTTAGCAGTGAAGACCAGGATATTATGACAGCACTGACTGTTGAAGCACCTTCAGGAGATTCTGCTGCACCACAGGCTGCAGAGATTGAAACTTCTAAGAGAATATCTCCTGCATTTGTAGATGATGGTAGTATAGGCTTGGATGACTTCAAGGACTTCATTCCTACTCCTCCACTTGTTGTTCCAAATGGACAAACTGCTATTCTTCCTGCATGGGAGAAACTTAGTAATGCAGCTAAGGGATATTTGCAGAATGAATGGGGCGTATCTAATATGGATCAATATAACGAGATGCTTAGTAGCCCAGATGATGTGTTATTATTAGAAGAGCAAATGAAATGTAGAGGTCTATTATAACTAATTCTAAGGTTAAATTTTTGTTAAAAGTATAGCTGGGTAACTATTCCTAGCTATACTTTTTGTATGTTTGTATACATCTTAATAATTATCAATTATGAATACTTTAAGAGAATGGGCAGAATTTTATAAAAGCAAGAAAGTATGGGTATGCCCTTATACAGACTATAGAGAAAGAAAAAGTTGGCTGTATTGGAGAAACATGAAGGCTCAGGACTATGACAAAGAGTTTGAAACCTATGACTGGGAATCTGCTAAAGGTATTGACCTTATAACAGGTAAGAATGGAATTGTCTCTTTATATGTAGATAAGGATGAAAACAAATACTACGCCCAAAACTCCTTAAACAAAATACTGAAGATACTAGGACTACCTCAACATTATGAATGGATAATAGAGGAAAATACTTTTTATCTTATTATACTTGATGTGTATGGAATTCCTTCTGGAAACTTCAGAAAAAAGTACAATCACTTTTCCATAGATTATGAGATAATGCACCTTCTTCCTCCTGGTATAGAACATTATCCGTACTGGTTTCCTCAAATACCTTCTACTCGTCCTGTTCAAATATACTGGAATAACTTTCAAAACTGTATTGCAGAAATAAACAAATTAGACATTGTAGATGATCCATACTCAAAAAATGAGGGTAAAACTCAAATGAAAACAAGCGTTAAGGTTGGTATAGGGTGTGCTACTTTCATAGTAATGGCTATAGCTTTATCTGCCTTAGGACTCATGGATACTTCAGAACATGTAGGAGCTGGTATGGCTTTTGTAGGTATATTAATTGTTATAGGTCTTGCAGCTATAGGTATATATTTCACTAAAGATACTTGAAAAAAGAAAGGGAGAAGAGATAAGCTCTCTCCTCCCCCAACAATTAACATTACATATACAAGTGTTACCTCGTAGTTAATTTCCTTCCAAACTCATAGTTTTCAGTAGCCTTATATGGATTCTGGATTGCCCAAACATTTTTCCAATAAGGAATAAGCCTTTCTAAATGGCTTCTGAACTTGGTTTCTCCAGCTTCATATCTACCATTCTTGTCACTTCTCTGCCAATAGAAATCCTTATCAGTTTCTGGAGCAACTACTGCTCCTACTCCTTCATAAGCAAGTTTACCGATATCGTATAATGCGCTGAAACCCACGGGCTTAAAGTCAAGTAACTGTCCTGATTGGGTAAAGGTTTCTGGCAACCATAATAAGGCTTCCTGTTCATACAGAGTTCTCATAGCAAAGTAATGTATAAGACCTGTAGCTACATCAGCCTCTTCATCATCATCCTTGTCTGGAGGTGCAGTAGCAAGCCTGAGTCCATAAAGCAAGAGCATCAAGAACACAGATACTGCCATTCTTCGGGCATTCATATTCTGTTCATCAGAGAATCCTGCATCATGCATTGCTCTCTTAGACCTCTCAGACCAAGGAGCAAGCATACTGATAAGCATATCCCAGAAGCTAAGTTCATCTCCTCCACCAAACATTCCCTTAATCCATGATGCATGAATCTTAGCTGCAGTATTTACAAAACCTTCTACATTCCTATCAAGTGCTATACTGTAATGATTATTTGAATACATCATCTCCAAATAACCCAGTGCCCAACCCTTCATAGCAAGGAATGCATTGGTATACCACTGTTGATGCCATGCAGTCTTGTCCTGTTCATTATAGATACCATGCAGTCTGTTATTAGTCTCACGACATTTATCCATATAAGAAGACTCATCAGCTTTAGTCCATATAAGATTGTATATATCATTCCTTACAGTCTGAAGGATGTCTGCATAGTTACCTGTACCTACACCTCTGCTTGCAAG
>AUXO013995324.1_pt1 | contig 28776 bp, 47 predicted proteins | sample 768731 | NCBI WGS metagenome assembly AUXO01 (sample SAMN02715735, study PRJNA202380) | gut metagenome | biome: sheep rumen | host: Ovis aries | place: New Zealand: Palmerston North
GGGGGGCATACACCCCTGAGGGGGCTCCGCATATCATCATCACGCCGGACTACGAAAATTTTTCGCTGAAAAGAACAGAACACAGCACAGATAACAAGGGGGTTTTATGGCTGAGTATAGAGGTATTGAATATTTACGCAAAAAACTGGGAGTAAAGCGCCCCCGTGTTAATTTGCGGTATCAGTATTACGAAATGAAACAGGAAGTAAAGGACTTCGGCATAGCAACACCGCCGGATCTGAAATATTGGTTTAGTGCTTTAGGCTGGTGCGGTAAAGCTGTGGACAGTTTAGCTGACCGGCTTTGTTTCAATGAATTTAAAAATGACGTGTTTAATATGAATCAGGTTTATAACATGAATAACCCTGATATTTTATTTGACAGCGCTATGCTTTCCGCTTTAATCGGCTCATGTGCTTTCCTGTACATTTACAAGGGCGCTGATGGGTTCCCTTGTATTCAGGCAATAGACGCCGCAAACGCCACCGGCATACTAGACGAAGTGACAGGTATGCTAACGGAAGGATATGCTGTGTTTAGCCGTGACGATTACGGGAAGCCGATTACTGAGGGCTATTTTATTGCTGGACGTACTGATTACTATGATCATGGTGAGCTTGTTCAGAGTGTTCCTAATGTAGCGTTATACCCGCTTTTAGTGCCCGTCATTTACAGACCTGATGCACGGCGGGCGTTCGGTCATAGCCGTATTACAAGGGCGTGCATGGCTATTACAGCCGCCGCCATGAGAACGGTGAAACGTTCAGAGATTGCAGCAGAGTTTTACAGCTACCCGCAGAAATACGTAACAGGGCTATCGCAAGAGGCTGAACCAATGGAAAAATGGAAAGCCACAATGGCGTCCATGCTTGTATTTGAACGTGATGAAAACGGGGATAAACCCGTATTAGGTCAGTTCAGTCAGCAGAGCATGACGCCGCACGCTGACCAGCTCAAAATGTTTGCGTCATTGTTTGCAGGTGAAACGGGCTTGATCTTGGATGATTTAGGTTTCGTTACTGATAACCCCACAAGCTCAGAGGCTATCAAAGCATCACATGAAAATCTGCGGTTGTTAGCACGCAAGGCACAGAAAACCTTCGGCACGGGCTTTATTAATGCCGGCTATCTTGGCGCTTGTATCCGTGATGATCAGCCGTATTTAAGGCGTCAGGTGTATGACACTGTACCAACATGGGCGCCTATATTTGAACCTGATGCGGGTATGCTGACGGCGCTGGGTGATGGTATCTTAAAGATTAATCAGGCGGTGCCGGACTATATCACCAATGATAATATGTATGAGCTGACGGGGATTAGAAGAGAATGAACACCGAAGAACTGACCGCCGCTATTGCTGATGAGTTTCAGCGCCTTTTACAGGCGCCCTCATTTAGCGCAATGAGGCGCAGGGCGGCTAAAGATGTTACTTTTGCGGCTTCGCAAGAGTATGCGGACGCAATAGGGGAAACGCTGGCAAAGGCTTGCCGTAAATATATTACGGATGAGATAGCAAGCGAAAAGATGACAAAAGAGCTGGCACACAATATTATCGGTGATAACTTGGCACGGGGTAATGATCTTGTACGGGATGTATGCGGTGACGCTCAGAAACAAATGTATACAGACATGGGGACGCAGTTAAACCCTATCGTGCCGGACTTTGACACAGATAGGGCAGACGGGCTTGTAAAGGTAGCAAGTGACGCTGAGGCGTTCGCAAACGTACAGGATGAAATTTATGAAAACCTATCAACGTTTTTAATGCATACAGTTGATGAAACTGTAAGAAGAAACGCTGATTTTTTACGCAATGCAGGCGCTGACGTTGCTGTGATCAGATCACCTGACGCCGGTGCTTGTAAATGGTGCCGCAGTATTGCAAGCGGTAGCCCTTGGAAGGGCAATGATATACCGCCTGAGGCTTATATGCGTCACAGGCGTTGCAAATGCCGTGTGTACTATAAAGCGGCATTTAGTAAAACGCTGGACATACAGTCGCAATACGGCTGGTTTGAAGAAAGCAATACAACTATTGAGGGCAGAAAGCTGCACGGGCTTGAATAAGGGGGAATATCTGAGTATGGTCGCTTGGACATAAGACGGGGAAACCAAACACCCACAGCGTCAGTTACACTGCCGTATACTGACACGCACGGGGACAAAGCAACAGAGTTATATAACAGTACAGGGCGCACCGCTCAGGAATGGCAAGAGGCGCTTTTATATGACATTTTAGCGGTCAACCCTGACGGGTTATATACACACATGAGATATGGGTACAGCGTACCAAGACGAAACGGCAAAAACGAAATAGTGATCATGCGTGAGCTGTACGGGCTTGTTAACGGTGAGGTAATACTGCATACAGCACACCGTACAACAACCTCACACAGCGCATGGGAGCGCTTAGGGCAGGCGCTTGCCGCCGCCGGCTTTGTTGAAGATAAGGATTATAAAAGCGTTAAGCAGTTTGGCTTAGAACGGTATGAAATGGCAAACGGCGGGCGTATATCTTTCCGCACCCGTTCAAGCAAAGGCGGGCTTGGTGAAGGCTTTGACTTGCTTGTAATTGATGAAGCACAGGAGTATACGGTTGATCAGGAAACAGCATTAAAGTACGTTGTTGCTGACAGCAAGAACCCGCAAACACTTTACTGCGGGACACCGCCAACAGCGGTCAGCGTAGGCACTGTTTTTAAAGACTTCAGGGCGTCTTGTTTATCAGGCAAGGTAAATAATGCCGGCTGGGCAGAATGGGGCGTGGAAAGCCTGACAGACCCATCAGATAAAGAAGCGTGGTATTTGACTAACCCCAGCTTGGGCACTGTTTTGACAGAGCGCAAAATAGAGGCTGAAATAGGGGATGATAAAATTGACTTTAACATACAGCGTTTAGGGCTGTGGCTAAAGTATAATCAGCAGTCAGCAATATCACAGACTGAATGGGACAGCCTTAAGGTTGACAAAAAGCCTAAATTTACAGGTAAACTGCACGTTGGCATTAAATACGGGCATGACGGCATGAACGTATCAACTGCTGTGGCTGTGCGTACAGCTGACGGGCGTATATTTGTAGAGGTTTTAAATTGTGCGCCTATACGTGACGGCAATGCTTGGATATTGCGCTTATTGAGTAACGCAGACATTGCACAGGTTACGGCAGACGGCGCACCAGCTGAGCTGTTAGCAAGGGAAATTAAGCAGAACAGGATACCCGTTAAATTGATCACGCTGAGCGGTAAAGAATACTTGCTGGCTAATAGTCAATTTGAGCAGGCAATAGAACAAAAGACGGTATGCCATAACGGGCAACCGTCACTTCGTTACGTTGTCAGTAACTGCGAAAAGCGTTTCAGCGGTTCAGCTGGGGGCTTTGCTTACAAGTCACAGAAAATGGAGCTTGATATTTCATTGCTTGACGCTGTAATACTTGCATATCATTCATGCGTGAACTACAAACCGACACACAAACAAAAAGTGTATTACTAAATTACGGGCGTTTTCCCCGTTTTTTATTTACGCAACTGTGCGGCTAAAACAGGAAAGGAAAACAGATATTATGGCATTTGAACCAATCACAACACAGGAGCAGTTAGATAAGTTTATCGGTGAGCGTTTAGCTAGAGAACGTGAAAAGTACGCAGATTATGACGCACTGAAAGCAAAGGCGGCTGATGTTGACAAGATCAGCGCAGACTTTGAACAGCGTATCACCGCATTAAATCAGGCTGTAACAGACAAAGACACCAAAATAAAAGAACTGGAAAGCAAAAACACTGAATACGCCACCGCAGCGGTAAAAATGCGGATTTGCAGTGATTATGGCTTGCCGCTTAGTATGGCTGACCGCTTAAGGGGCGCTAATGAAGATGAGATCAGAAAAGACGCCGAAAGCCTCAGGGGGTACTTTGTTAGACCTGTAGACGTACCAAAAAAAGACGCTGATACCCTGCCAAAGGGCAACGCTGAATTATTGAATATGTTAAAAACCATTAAAGGTTAAAGGAGAAAAAAATGGCAACACTGAGCATGGGAACAAACTTCCCTGAAACTGTAGCAAGAGAAATTTTTAATAAGGTCAGAGGCAAGTCTTCTATTGCAAGACTTTCTGAGCAGGTTCCTGTAGCATTTACAGGTACAGATTACTGGGCTTTTAATTTCGATCATGAAATTAGCGTTGTAGCTGAAAATGATCCGAAAGTGCACGGCGGTGTTACTGCTGCGCCCGTTAAGATCACACCCGTGAAGGTTGAATATGGCGCACGTGTATCACAGGAATTTATGTATGCATCTGATGAAAAACAGCTGGAGATCCTTGATGCATTTAATGAGGCTTTTGCACGCAAGCTGGCTAAAGGTTTTGACCTTATGGCAATGCACGGCGTAAACCCTTATTCAGGTTCTGCCGCAACAGCCGTAATCGGTACAAACCACCTTGATAGCAAGGCTACTGCCATTACAGCCGCAAGTATTGACGCTGGTATTAATACCGCCGTTTCAACGATCACTAACTATGATATTAACGGCGTTATTCTTTCAAAGGCTGGCGCCGCTGAGCTGGCGGCGCTGAAAGTCAACGGCGTACCGCAGTACCCGCAGCTTCAGTGGGGAGCACAGCCTGAACAGATCAACGGTATCCGTTCAGAAGTCAACGTAACAGCTGACGCAACCGCTCCCGTTGCATACGTTGGTGACTTTGACGCACTGAAATGGGGCTATGGCAGAAATATTGAATTTAAAGTAATCGAGTATGGTGACCCTGACAATACAGGCGCTGACCTTGCCGGACACAATGAGGTATACCTGCGTGCTGAAGCGTACATTGGCTGGGCTATCATGGACGGTGCGGCATTTGTAAAGGTTTCTGAATGAACACTTACCGAAATGCTGACGGCGTGATCATTCACACTGACTGCATTATCAAAGGAAACGGATGGGAGATGGTTGAAAAACCATCCCCCGTTTTAGCTGTTAAAGAAGAAAAGCCCACCCGTAAAAAGAGAACAGCAAAAAAGGAAAAATAACTATGAGTATAGCGGACGTTCAAGACGTGATCACATTGTTTAGACCGCTGACAACCGCCGAAACAGAAAGAGCAACCGCATTAATTCCAATCATTGAAGACGCTATCAGGCAAGAGGCACACAACGTAAACAGGGACATTGACACAATGCTAAGTGACGGCACGCTGTTACAGAATGTATTTATTTCTGTGGTTGTGGATGTTGTAGCACGCACCCTGATGACGTCAACAGACAGTGAACCAATGACGCAATACAGCCAATCAGCTTTAGGCTATAGCGTCAGCGGTACATTTTTAAATGCAGGCGGCGGGCTTTTTATCAAGAAATCAGAACTGGACAGGCTGGGGCTTAAACGCCAGCGGTACGGGGTAATTGACTTTTATGCTGAGCATAACAGGAATACCGATTGAGCTTGAGGTATTAACACCCAGCGGCACTGATATGTTTAATAACCAGCTGTATTTATCTGAATGGGTAACGGTTGAAAACGTATTAATAGCGCCTGCCTCAGAAACTGACATAACTGAATCAACCAATTTAACGGGGCGTGAAGCCGTTTATACTTTAGCCATTCCAAAAGGTGACGCACATGAATGGGAAAACAGGAAGGTGCGCTTTTTTGGCGAAACATGGCAAGTCATAGGGATGCCTGTGCAAGGTATTGAGGCAATGATCCCGCTGAAATGGAATAAAAAGGTCAGGGTTATGCGTTATGAGTAAAAAGGATATTTTTATTGTAAATAACGCAGGCGTGCGTGAGATGTTGCACTGGGAAAGCGTGCAAGAGCTTTGCAACGGGTTAGCCGATAAGGTAGCAAGCAACGCCGGCATGGGGTATGTTGTGCGGGGGCGTAATTATCCCCGCAGATATGGCGCCGCCGTTGTGGCACTGGACAAACGGGCTAAACGTGACAACATGAAAAATAACACGCTTTTAAAGGCGCTGGGGGCGGCTAAATGAATATTGTTAGTGAAGTTATAGACTATCTTTTTTCAACGCTGGGCGTCCCCGCATACGCTGAAGAACAGCACTCCCCGCCGGTTCAGTATTTGATTATTGAAAAAACGGGTGGCGGTCAAACTAATTTGATCAATCAAACAACTATAGCTATTCAAAGCTATAGCAACAGTTTATACAATGCCAGCGCCTTAAACGAAGACGTGAAAGCGGCAATGGCTGACATGATAGCACTTGACGGTATCAGCGCCGTTAAACTCAATTCTGATTATAACTGGACAGATGAGGAAACAAGGCGGTACAGGTATCAGGCAGTGTTTGACATTACACACAGATAAAGGAAGGTTTTAAAAAATGGCTAATAGCGCATTAGTTACAACAGGTAAACCTAAAATTGGCGGTGCTGTATACAGGGCACCGCTGGGCACAACGCTGCCTACAGATACAACCACAGCGCTTGATAATGCATTTATTGACGTTGGTTATATTTCAGAGGACGGCGTTACGGCTAATATCTCACGTGAAAGTGAAGATATTAAAGACTGGGGCGGCACTGTGCTTACAACTACTCAGACAAGCAAAACAGACACCATCAATTTTACAATGGTTGAGGCGCTGAACGTTGAGGCGCTCAAGGTTGTGCACGGTGATGCAAACGTTACGGGCACACTTGCCACAGGTATTACTGTTACGGAAAACGCAACAGAGCTGGACGCACATGCATGGGTCATTGATATGGTCAACCTTGACGGTACAGCGCACAGATCTGTATACCCGTCTGCAAAGGTTTCTGAAATTGAGGAGATCGTTTACAACGCTACTGACCCCGTTGGTTATGGCGTTACACTTACCGCAATGCCTGACGCAAGCGGTAACACACACTACGAATATTTCAAATAAGCAAAACAAAATGAATGGGGGCAGTTATGTTTGAAGGCAAAACATCAAGCGGGTTTGAGTATCAGATCCCTGAAGAAAACGTTAATGATATGGAGTTTATTGACGCCGTAAACGATATGGACGCAGGCATGTATACAGCTGTTAGCAAGGTTGCAAGCCTTTTGCTGGGTGAGCAGAAAAAAGCGCTGTATGATCATGTCAGGACGCCAGCAGGTAAGGTGCCGATTGACAAAGTTATTAATGAACTGCGGGATATTCTGAGCGGTGAAGGCTTAAAAAAATAACTGCCCTTGCTGGTTTTTTGCGCATTGACCGTGATGCGCTTTTTTGTGATTTTGCGGAGTATTACCACCTGTATAGTTTAGACATGCCAATCAGCATAATGGCTGTACTTGCGTGGGGCTTGCCTGACAGATCACGCATAAAAATGAAAGTGGCGGGCATTGAGCACCCGCCTGAAATGCTTATATTAGGCGGCATATTTGACCGCCTTAATTTATTGGTGTGGTTCAACACTAAAGACGGGCAAAAAGGCGTAAACCGCCCTAAACCGCTATTTGGTGAAAAGAAAAACACCGGCAGCAAGGTTATGGGCTTTGACACGGTTGAGGACTTTTTGAATTACAGAAAGCAAATATTTGAGAGGTAACACATGGCAGGGCATACAAATATAGGGCAGGCATATGTGCAGATCATGCCCTCAGCTGAGGGCATAAAGGGATCTGTCAGTAAAGTATTAGACCCTGAGGCAAAAAGCGCCGGCAATAGTGCGGGGGCTTCTATCGTTTCAGGGCTGACAAAAGTGTTTGCCAGTGCCGCCATAGGGCAGGCGTTGGCAACCTCATTAAACATGGGCGGCGCCCTTGAACAGAGTTTGGGCGGTGTTGAAACGCTGTATGGTGATCTTGCTAATGATGTTATAGCAAACGCCGGAAAGGCTTTTCAGACCGCTGGACTATCAGCAAATGAATACATGGAAACCGCCACAACGTTTGCGGCGGCGTTGAACAGTTCGCTGAAAAACACTGAGGGCAGTATAGAGCGGTCAGCGCAGATTACTGACATGGCTATACAGGATATGGCTGACAACTCAAATAAAATGGGTACCTCAATGGACAGCATACAGGCGGCATACGCTGGATTTGCTAAACAGCAGTATACGCTCTTGGATAACCTCAAATTGGGATATGGGGGCACAAAAACGGAAATGCTACGTCTGTTAGCTGATGCACAGAAAATAACAGGCGTTAAATATGATCTGAACAATTTAGCAGACGTGTATGAGGCTATACACGTTATACAGAATGAGCTGGGCGTTACAGGTGCAACAGCAAAAGAGGCAAGCACAACGCTGGAAGGCTCTTTAAACGCAATGAAAGCAAGCGCCAAAAACCTTATAGCTGATTTAGCTTTAGGGCGTGATGTTGGCACAGATATGCAGAACCTGATACAGACTGCGGTTACAGCAATAGGCGGCAATGTTTTGCCGATGCTGGGCAATATTGCGGCGTCAATCCCGCCGGCGCTTATGGCGGGTATAAGCACTGCTGCGCCGATGCTTTCAGAGGGGCTTAAAACGGGCTTAGACGGGCTTTTAGCTTTCATTGGTACACAGTTACCTGCTTTGCTATCAAAGGGAGCTGAGATAGTTCAAAACGTTGCTAACGGCGTTTTAACGGCGCTCCCTTCGCTGATAACAACAGGGATGGGCATTATTACCCAGCTTGTTAGTGCTTTGCTTGCAAACTTGCCGCAAATGATCAGCACGGGCGTGCAGTTGATTGGGAACCTTGCCAGCGGCATTATCAACAACGTGCCGGCTATAGTATCATCAGCGGCGCAGGCTATTGCGTCTTTTCTTGCTGAGGTAGCACGGCACCTGCCTGAACTGTTACAAAAAGGTATTGAAATGCTGGGGCAGATCGGCTCCGGCATTATTCAGGCAATACCCACATTAATTGGCTTACTGCCTCAGGTGTTTAGCAATATTGTTAATGCGTTTAAAGCGTTTGACTGGCTGGCAATAGGCAAAGATATTATTACGGGTATCGGTGACGGCATTAAAAGCGCAGTAAGCGGGCTGGTAGACGCCGCTAAAAACGCCGCCGGCGCTTTGGTTGACGGCGTTAAAACTATGTTTAAAATTGGCTCCCCGTCAAAGCTTATGGCTGATGAAGTCGGCAAATGGATACCGGCGGGGATTGCTGAGGGTATCAGGCAGAACATGGGCACAGTAACCAGCGCCATGCAAGACGTTGCAAACGCTGTAACCTTTGACACGTCACTAAACAGGGCGGGTTATGATACAACAGCCGGTAACAATATCGGCAGCTTACAGGCTCAGATAACAGCCCTGAGCGGTGCAATTGAGAACATTAACAGCACACCAGTGCCGGTAATACTTGAAGGTGATGCGGCTAAGGTGTTTAAGATTACACGCCAGCAAAATCAGAAATTCAAAAGAATAACGGGCGCCAGTGCGTTTTAAGGGGGAAACATGGACTTCACAATAAACGGGGTTGATTTTTCCCCTTATGTTGATCAGAAAGCCTATAACGTTATACAGGAGTTTCTGTATGAATCATGGCTGGACGGGAACGGCACAGAGCACCGCACAGTTTACCGCACAAAGGTATCAGGGACTATTAAACTTGAGTTTTTTAATACAGCTGATTACGGTGAACTGATAGGCGTTCTAAATGATGCAGGCGGCGCATATGTTGAGTGTTTACTGCCGGTTAATAACATCAGCAGTCAGAGTGAACTGTATAACCTGTTTATAGTTATGACGCCTGAGTTTATAAAAGACAGGCTGGGCAATGTTATTAAAACGGTTGCAACGCTAAAGGTGGTGCAGAGATGATCAACCTGACAAGCGCACAGCAGGCAATTATAAAAAACGAGCTTAGCACCAAACAGTTTACAGTACATTTTCCTAATAATGATTTTACGGATCTGACAAATGAAAATATTGTATATGAATCGGTAAAGTTTACGGAGTCCGTATGTTCTGACTCCGTTTTCCGCTTCGGCTGTGCTGACGCCTCAATGATCACATTTGAAACCGTGGGGGTACCTAACATACTGGGCGCTGTGATTGAGTGCTCAATGGCGTTTATTTTAGGCGCTGACACCGTAACAGTACCATACGGCAGATTTACGGTTACAGCGTGCCCCCGTGATCATAAGGCAATGCAACACAGGCAGATTACGGCATACGCTGAAACGGTATCAAACGGGGCTTTTGAACAGTATAAGCAAGCAACGCCAAGATATAGCACAGACACATATACACCTGCGGCGGTGTACATGATCGGCGCCGTTTCTGAGCGTATGCGGGATGATATGACAGCAACGGCGGTAACACCTTATAAAGAGGACACAACACTGCCCACACCGTTTACGCTGATGCAAACGTACACGGTTAACAGCAAATATATACGCCTTGCTGAAGCCGGCGGTACTAAAACTGTATCAATGGACTTTAACTCCGATACAGTAACGCCTGCATGGCTTGACGCTGATTATATTTACAGCATCAGGCTGATAAAAGGGGCAGACTATGATACATATATCAGCCTGCTTTATGAAACGGCTGAGGCTAACGGGCTGACAGTGTGCGAAAACATGATAAACGCCGCTTTATTTGCTGATATGCACACCGCTGGGCGTTCAAGCGGTCAGCGGTATTTCAGATATACAGATAAAGGCACATATTTAGAGCTTGTTATATATCCTTATATCGGCTCGCAGTCACTGGGTGAGTATTTATATTATAACTGTTATTATGGGACGTTTGACTTAGTGCTGTATAACGGCAGCGCTGATGAGGTCATAGCGTCAGGGCTTGACGTTATCTCAGACGTTGAGCTGGTGCGCTACAGTTCACCGCTTACAAGTATCAGGGTATCGTATAAGACAACACAAACAGCAAAGGACATAAACGGGCGCACTTATAACACATTTATTGGCACTTATTCAGTGCGTGACGTGGTTGAGGGCTGGGCTGAGCTTAACGCCAGCTTCGGGCGGTGCAACCGTGACGCCACGCTGGAATTTATCAGGCTGGATAATTCTAACCCCTATGATCTGACAGCTGAGGACGTTGAAGGGGCGGCATGGTGGGATGAGTACAATATAAATCCTATCGGCTCAGTGCTGTTTAAATACCGTTCAGAAAATGAAGAAATGACGGCGCAGTACGTCTTTTCATCAGATCCGTCTGTTTATGACATGACGGCAAACAAAATACTTTCAAGCCTGACCGCAACAGTAGCAACCGCAACGTTGCCGGCTGATATGACAAACACAGCATACTTTTATATTTATGATGGGTATGTGTATTTTTATGACGGCACGGCATGGGTGCAAACTGTACTGTATGATGGTTACGGTTCAATCTGTATGGCGCTCATTAAAGCCCTGTTTGTACCGCACGCAGACACTGTATTATTTACGCCGTTTGATGCTGAGCTAAACGGTATGCCATTCTTACAGTGTGGTGACGCTGTGAGGCTTACAGCGGCTGATAATACAGTGATTAATAGTTATATACTGGCGCACACTTTCAACGGCATACAGCACATTACTGAGGACGTGGACACGGTGCAGGGTGAGGTGATCGCATGACGGCTATGAGATATGGCGCAGGGGCTGAGGCTAATACACCCGTTAGCACTATAACAAGGGTGCTTGGCACAGCAACAGCAAACGGCACGTTAACACTTTCTGACAGTTTAGCTAATTATCAGTTTATTGCTATTGCTACATATTTCGGTGATGCATACAGCACGTTTGATATTATCCCAGTGGGCTATTTTAAAAACCCGCTAATGCCGTTTTATATCAGGCTTGATACAAACAACACTTACAGGCATATACAGGTTTCATACGCCTCAGATACGTCTGTGACGATTACAAACAGAACAAGCTTAAACGTTCATATCATAGGAGTTAAATTAGGGGGCGCATAATGGCTATTGTAACGCAAACAATCAATGTTGATTTAAGACCTCATTACAACCGGCGCAATCAGAGCATGGTATATTGTTCACAGTATGACAATGACCTGCGTAATATTGTGCTGAATATTGCTAATGAGGGGGAACCTGTAGACGTATCAACTTATACTATTTACATTGAGGGAACAAAGCCGGATAAACACGGTTTTTCTTATGAACTTACTTCTATTGGTGGCTCAGTATCAAATAATGTGATCACAGTACCGCTGCAGACACAAATGACAGCGGTGGCGGGCTTAACTAATGCTGAAGTGGTGCTTTATTCAAATGATGAGCGTATCGGCTCTGCTAACTTTATTTTGAACGTTGAAAAGGCGGGACTTGCTGAAGATGTTGATATTTCTGAAACAGATATCCCCGCTTATGTAGACGGCGCCCAGCAGGCGGCGGCTGAGGCAACACAGGCAAAAGATGACGCCGTGAGTGCAAAAGATACGGCGGTATCAGCGGCGGAAACAGCTCAAACTGTATTGGACAGCATTCCTGAGGATTACAGCGAATTAAGCGATTCAGTTCTAGACTTAAAGAATGCTTTAGTAAATAACGCAAGCCCATTGGAACAGGGCAAACTGTCAGGGTCATTTGCAACGGTAGAAACAGGATGGATGAGTAGCGCAACAACGGTAACACATCCTGAATTGGTACAATTAAAAAAAGGCACAAAATTAACTGTTTCTATACCTAGTGGCTTGAAACTGGGTATTATGTCATTTGAATATGCTAACGGCACATATACACGCAAGCAGAATGAATATTTAAATAGTGATTATGTTATTCCGTACGAAAATCGTTACTGGACATTTTATGCTGAAAAGGACGGTGGCGGAAGCCTAACACCTGCGGAGTGCGTAGGACTTGGTGTTTATTCATACAAAATAATAGACAGGTATGAAGCTGATTTATATATTTGCGGTTATGATGCACCAATAGAAGTTTATTCATTTGTTAAAGGCGCAGAAGCAAGAGGGTGCGGTTATTGTATAGAAGATAGTTCTGAACTGGAAACAGGTGTAAATACTTTTATTGATAGGTATATCTCACAGAGGAAAACAATCCATTTTTATGGAACTATCTATACATCTGTTGGTATTCATAAGCATCCGTTACATAACCTTGAAGGTTATAACTGCATTCTTAAAATGGGTGATAGTTTAGGGGCAAATTATGTGTGTTGCATCAGACCGACAACAGGCGGTATAGCATACGATTCAGGAATCCTTGATACACAAGTTGTATCTCATAATGATACTTTTATCAAAGGCTTTACGCTTGACGGCAATGCCGCAAATAATATGTCAGGCGGTGCATATTCTTTCAATGCTTTGTACGGTGGTGTTATTGTTTCTGAGATATACAATGAAACAACTTCACCATATAGAGGTACACAAATGCTGTCCGATATTCTGCTTGAAGATATTAAGACAGAAAATACTATGCGTGGCATCATAGTCGGTATTGGATGGAAATGCAGAAATTTAACGCTTGGTGATGCGGTGACAGATCATGCTCTGTATTTGGCAGGGGCAGACGGTGCAGAGGTTGACGGTGTTTATATAACAGGGTCACACACAAACGGTGCTATTGCCGTGTCTGGTGCTTCATGGGATTCTGAGAGAAGGGTCAAAGGTGTTTCACTAGCAAACATCAGATGTGATGAATGCAAGAACTATATTTTACAGATAAGGGGATTATTTAGCGGAAATACAGTGAATGATGCACCATGTGAAAATGTGCATATTAACGGTTTATACATCCGAAACATTAAAAATATCGCAAGTTTTCCCGCAATTTTAATCGGCACGGATAGCGCTAGCATAAGCGCAGATGCAAATAACAGAGATGATTATCCGATGAATATAGTAATTGAAAACATGTTTGTTGATGCATATCTCGGGAATTCGTTCTTTATGATTGCTAATGCGAGTACGGTTATCAAGGACTCACTAATCAGATTACACGGCATCAATGCAACAAGACCGATTTTCCGCATGGAATCCAATGCCAATGTAAACAAATTCTGCAAAATGCAGAATGTTACGATTGATTTTGTTTCCTATTCACAGAAAAAATCCAAGGATTACATATGGGATAAACAGGTATCAACCTCAATTATTGGCACAGGGTACAGATATGTTGGAGATGTAACCAATATTACAATCACATCCGCAAGCGGATGGGGATATCAGGTAATAGGCTACAATTCAGAAACAAAAACAGAAGTTTATGCATCTCCATACAAAACAGGCACAAACACATATCAGCCAAGATCGAAGGGATATGACTATATACTCATAAAAGCATATAAGTGTAACTCAAGCGGTACACCGACGGGCGATACCATAACGGTCGGCACGGATGATATTGCAAGTAATTACACAGTAACCTTTGATTATGGCTTTACATCTGCACCGTCAGCATATACATTGTGTTGGTTGTTGAATGAATCAGCAAATTTTGTAAATGTAAACGGATTGGTGTTTGAAGATGTTGCTGTGTATGGTGTTGTATCATCATATCTGCTTGGTGTTTCAAGCGAAACAGCCAATGTCATATCACTCACGGATTTTGCGCTGGAAAGGGTTGTCGCAAGCGGTATATCATCAGCAATTAAACCGTCCGCACAAAGCCATATCACAGTTGCAAATAACTATTTAACATACTAAAAGGGAACTTTAAGTCTGTAAGTATCTAATAACACCGAGAGGGCAAACCCCTTGAAAGGGCATCCGTGGATGCCAATAAGCCGTAGATTGAATTGGTGTTTGTAACGGAACTATCGCAGTCCATAAGACGTGCATGGGCAACGGCACAGGATCAACACAGGAAACTGATCACTTCCTGTGCCTGTGTGCGGTGTTAAAGGAACAGTAAAGCGGTTGTTGGTTCTCAGCAAGTTCATCGCACTACTGACATTAAATCACCGTTCGATTCGGTGAGCCGTTAATTACAATGGCGCAGAAGCGTAGAACGGAAGCACATCAGTCTGTAAGCAACATCCATGTTACTAAGGTGACATAAGGTTACCGAATCAGCAAAATAACAAACAAAATCAGCAAAATAGTTTGCTAAAATCAAAAAGTATTTGTTGCCTAATATGGCACAAGCAAAGCACTCCGAAAGGGGTGCTTTCCTGTATTTTAGAAAGGGGTATATATGCCGGATATTTCACCTCAGGCGTTTTATGATCGTACAAACGGAAAGCAGTTTGATGTTGACGGGAGCTTCGGCTTTCAATGCTGGGACGGTATGGCAGAATGCTGCCGATCAAACGGCGTGCCCCTTGCTGTTATTTATTGCGGTAATACGGGCTATGTTCAAGATATATGGGACAGGCGCAAAAGCTCCAATATCTTGAATTACTTTGATGAGGTTGACGTTACTGAATTTCAAACGGGGGACTGGGTTATTTTCCCGTTTTCCTATCACATGACGCCAAAAAGCCACGTTTGTATGTACTGGCACGGCATGGCATACGGTCAGAATCAGGGCGGGAAAAAGTATTTCAATCTTGCTGACTACCTTGATTTTAACTGTGCGCTCGGCGGGTTCAGGCTTAAAAAATGGGCACACGCCAGCCCGTTACGCATTGAATCAGGCACCGTTATACATGATATGTACGCCGGTCAGGATATACAGATCAGGGGCTTCAAAGACGGGCGCAAGATCACATTGATCAGCGCTAAAACTAACAACAGAGTTAACGGCAATGACGTGCAGTTAATCGCTGATATTGATGACCCTGAGCACGTTTATTATTCAAAGCTGAACGCTAACAGGTGGATTATGGCAACGGGGCAGGCGCTGGGCGTGCGTATCGGTGTTAATGAGTGGGCGGTTCCTAGACAGGGCGCTTTTTATTTTTACACCCTGTTAAAAGACGGTACTACACATATAGGCATGGATCGTGATTTTTGGTATGCGTCTGACCTTGTACAGTTTGCCTGCTCCCCTGACGTGATCTTAATGTTTGGCGGTGTTGATAAAATGCTTTTTTCACCCGCCGTTGTGGGCACTAAAGAAGGGGCAAACGTTCAGAGCCTTTTGATCAGAACTAAAGACAGATTTGCAACCGCATTGGTGCGGGGCAGGCTGACGCCTGCGCAATGCCTTGCGTGGGCTAAAAGCATTGAGGGCGTGCAAGACGTTATCATGATGGATAGCGGCGGCTCCTCATGCCAGCAGATAGGCACCAGCGTGACGTATGCAACGGCTGAACACCGCAAGATCAGCACCGCCATTGCTGAGTATGAGGATAAGCCTGCTGCAATGCCTGAAACAGACGCCACAGGCGCCGAAATAAGCCCCACAGAAAGCGATACAGAAACAAATGAACAAGCACCCGCAGAAACAGAAAAACCCGCTGTAATAGCTTTAAACGGCGGCAGTAGCGGGCAGGCTAATGTATGCCGTACGGCAGAACAGAAAGAAGGTAATAATATGACACTCAATAATAAAGTTTATGATTTTTTGAAATGGTTTTGCTTGCTGTGCTTGCCGGCGTGTGCGTATTTCATTAGCCAGTATGGGGACGTTTTAGGGCTCGCAAATCCTGAAACGATCAGCCGGCTCATTAACGGCATTGCAACCATGCTTGGTACATTGATCGGCGTTTCAACAGTAAACTATAACAAGGCTGGCAAGTGATCATGAACGCATACTTAGCTCCGCTGTACTCAGGTATTGTATCGGCATTGCTTGGCTACCTGATAGCAACCCTCAAAAAGGGCAGAAAAACAGACAAAGCAATTAAAACCGCCTTAGGTGCGTTACTCCGCTCAGATATGTATAACATATATGAAACGTACAGAGATGCGGCAGAAGTGCCTGAATCCGTACAGAAAGAAATTGACGAATTATGGCAGGCATATCACGGGCTGGGGTTTAACCACCTAGGTGACAAGATCCATGAGGACATTATGGGAAAGAAAACAAAGGTATAACGCCTATGATCTGACACACAGGGGGCGCCGTAAGTACGGGCGAACACTTCAACCTTTTCGATCATTGCGTTTCATATATAAAAAAGCCCGCAGCAGTCCCGTTTAAAATTGAATATGTAAAACAGACCGGCAAAAAAATGCCGGTTTTTTATTTTGCCTATTGACATAGTAATACTATGGTGATAGTATAAGGGTGTACAGAAAAGGAGATAAGAAAATGACGTACAAAGAATACATTCAGAAAGAAAAGGAAAACTGGGTTGGCAAAAAGGTCAGATATCAAGGCAATGAATATACCGTTGTGGATGTTGATTACAACGGTGGATTATTGATTAACAAGCCACACAAATATTGTGATTCATACACAGCAGAAACAACTGCAATCGGTAGTTGGATGCTTGATAAATAAAACAAACAGGTTAGCCCCTCACCTAAAGCAGGGGCACAAGATAAGGAGATAAGGCAATGACAAAGGAAATGGAATTTAAAAGAGCATTAAACCGATATGATGACAGGATTGAAGAGATCAACGCAGAATATGAACGGCGGTTCAATAATCTCAGCGTTAACCAGTACGGGGAAACAAACGCCGCTGAACTGTTTGAGTTGAACGCTTGGAGCATTCAGGTCAGAAATGAGGCACACAACGATTTTATAAAAGAGTGGGCGCAGATCAGCGCACCAAAAGAAAGCGGGGTGATGACCTCATGACCATACAGGCAAAACAGAAGCTGGTAACTGATGTTGCGGAAAATATCGGTGACTTTCTCACAGTAAAAGATACCCGCAAGGTATCAGCAATACTTACAGACCAGCTGGAGCAGTATGATCTTACTGAGATCAAAGCCGAAGAAATAAGCGCCAGCACGTTAGACCTTTTGCAGATGTTTTTAGACGCTAAGCGCATAGAAGGGCGCTCCGTTAAAACTATTGAACGGTATTCATACATACTTGAAAAAGCACTGCGGGCAATAGGCACACCAGCAGAACAAATTACAGTATTTCAGATCCGTGCATACTTGATGGATGAAAAGAAAAAAGGATTACAGGACAGCTCAATAGAGGGCGTGCGTTGTGTGCTTTCATCTTTCTTTAGTTGGTCATGGAAAGAGGGGCTTTTGAAAAATAATCCGTGTGCCAATATCGGCGCTGTTAAATGTCAGAAAAAAATACGGCTGCCGTTTTCAGCGGTAGATATCGAAAAACTTAAAACAGCGTGTAAAACAGCAAGGGACAAGGCGCTTGTGTGTTTCCTGTTATCATCCGGCGCCCGTATCAGTGAAGTCTGTGCCCTGAACAGGGACGCTATCAGCTATGATCTGTTAGAGTGTACAGTATTAGGCAAGGGCAACAAGGAGCGCACCGTTTATATTGATGAGGTGACAGCAATGGAGCTTAGGGCGTATATGTCAGCACGGAAAGACAACAGCCCCGCATTATTTGCCGGCAAGGGTACCGAAAGAATGACCCCGCACGGCGTCAGGGAAATGCTAACAGATTTAGGGGCGGCGGCAGGTGTTGAGAACGTACACCCGCACCGTTTCAGGAGAACGCTGGCAACGCACCTCATTGACAGGGGCATGGCGGTGCAAGATGTTGCATATATACTGGGGCATGAAAAACTAGATACAACAATGAAATATATATTTATAAATGCGAACAATGTTAAATCAGCATACAGGAGGTTTTACGCATGACAAAGAGAAAGCCGGCAACGCCGCACGGGTTACAGTACATTAAAGAATGGGACGCACAGAACAGCGTGCGGGTCAGCCTGAAGCTATCACGAACGGCAGACGCTGATATAATTGAGTGGCTAGATCAGCAGGCAAGTAAAAACAGCGCCATTAAGCAGTCAATCCGTGATACAATCACAGCGGGCAATAAAAAACCGTCTGAGGGCTGAACGGTAACATACACTGTAACATACAAGGCATTTATAAAAAAGCCCTGTAAACGGCTTAAAAACGGCTAATAATGCCATTTTATGAATATTATACCGAATAACTTGTTTATTATACCGAGTAATATAAAAAGGCTTATTTTTAAGCCTTTTTTTTAACTCAGAACGCCTAAAATCACAACGGTAGCATACGGGTAATGCTACAAATCTTTTACCATTGGAATTTTCATTATTTCCCGCTGTAACATCTGTATACGGGTATGCAGGTAAAAGTCTTCAGTAACATCAGAGGTTGAATGACCAACGATTTTTTTAATGGTTGTTAGATCCATACCATATTCATTAGCAAGAGTTATAAACGTGTGGCGGCACTCATGAAGGGTAAATGAAAAACCATATACAGCGCTATCTTCTTTCAGCAGCGCCTGATAGGAGCTATATGATAGCTTTTTGCCGTTCATAAAGCGCAGTATTTCTTCCGCTATTTGCGGGTGTATAGGTATTATACGGCGCTTCCCAGCCTCAGTTTTAACGCCGCTAATGATATAACCATCATGATATTCATTGACCCGTAAAAGCTCAGAAATGCGCATGCCTGTATATATTAAGATCATAGCAACGTCACGGGTGCGGCAATCTGATGCGTATATAGTTTTTATTTGTTCGGCGGTGAGGGCGTTTTTTTCTTCGCTTTCCTTTGTTGCTTTGATGGTCAGCAAGCTGGCGGGGTTTGCTTTGATATAGTTCATTTTTATACCCTCATTGAATACCATTGATAAAAATGATTTATACAGCTTCAGGCTCCCCTTTGTTTTTCCTTCGCTTGCGTATGCGTTCATCAGCTTTTGCAAATCCATGTATGAAATAGTATCAAGGCGCTTTCCGTGTATCGGCTCAGATCGTGCGAAACCTTGATCATAGTTTTTTATATTTGATTTTGACCATGTGCTACATTTCAGATTGCGAACAGTCCCCCACATTTGCGCAAATGTAGGCGTATAAGGCTGAAATGGGGCTGTTTTAGGCGTATCAACAGCGGGGGCGGGTATTTCATCATTTAAAGCAACAAGCGCCCGCAGGGCGTCTTTCCGGCTTGCATAGTAGCCTATATATTGCCGGCGTTGTTTAGGCTTTCCCACAGGTACGCCGTTATCATCAAACATTTGCACCCATCCGATAGTTTTCACAACGGCGTACGGTTTACGCCGCCTGCCGTTTAGCTTGATAATGCCGCCGGTGCCATTAGCTTGCTTCATTATTTCACCTCAGTTAGTTCAGCGGGGTCAGCGTCCAGTATTTTGCATATTCTTAAAAATGTTTTTGCTGTTAATGATCGTTCCCCCGTTTCATAGTGGCAGATCGTTTGTTTTGTTACGCCCAGCTTATTGCCTAAGTCTGTCTGCGTTAGCCCTTTTTTGGTTCTTTTTTCGGTTAACCATGCACCGATCTGAGTATCAATGTCTTTCATGTTGGTCACCATCCTGTTAACCTCAATATATCATTTTTTTTGTAAATAGAGCAAAATAACTGTTTGACAATTCATAAAACGTTGAATAGAATAAAAAATGTCAACAGAACGTTGACTAGGAAGGAAAACGAGCATGGATGAGATCAAATGGAGTATTAGGGCATTAGCCGCCAACAGGAAACAGAGCGTAGAAGCGCTGGCTACTGAGGCGGGTATAGAACCCACACACTTGCGGAGCGTCAGTAGCGGCAGGGCTAATATGTCAGCAAAAGAGTTAATTGCGCTGGCTAAATTAACCGGCGTGCACCCGTTCAACATTGAAACAGAGTACACACGTTAATTTTTTTGCTCAGAAAGTCAACAATATGTTAACGGTAGAGCAAGCCAGCAAGCTGCTGAACATCAGCAAGCAATCACTAAGGTTATGGCTTCAATCAGGGCGGTGCCCGTTCGGTGACGCTTTCAAAGGGCGGGGCAATAACTACCAGTACATTATTTCCGAAAAGCGTTTATACGCTTGGATCAATGCAACAGACATAAACAAAGGCGCAACCCCTTCGAACTGGTGCGCCAATGCCGAATAAGAAATAAGGCAAGGGAATTATAACATGAAAAACATTATTAACAGTATTCTCAAATACGCTTGCTTCGCATTTATGGCGTATTGCTATCTTCTTTCAATCTTGTTCGTGATCGGCTTGAGGTTCTAATTATGAAATTTGAAATTGAATTTCATTTACTGCCTGAGAAGCCTGATCACTCATGCACGTGCTTATGTGTGCAGACATTTTCAGATATGTTTGGTTTTGAATTATTTGATTATTCAAGCAAATACGGGGAGTTTAACGTATTAGATCATCAGCCGAATACAGAAACAAAGGTGGGCGTGCTGGCATGGGCTGAGGTTGTGCCGTCAAAAGAACTGCTGGAATGGGCGGGGGTATTCAAAAGAAATGCGGAAAAATACAGAAGCAATAAATGAGCGCCTGAGCGCATCAGCTGAATTGCTGAGCATACCCCCATACAGGGCAAGTATTGACCCGTCAATTATTAAAGCTATCGGCGTACGGGTAACTGAAAGAATACTTACAGAGGCATACGGCAAGCCCGTTAAAATCAGAGAATCAGCAAACTGGGAAGTAACTTTCAATAAATCAAAAAGACACGTAGATGCAGTGTATTACATTGCTGAGGTTAACGATGCTGATATGTAACAGGTGCGGTGAAGTATTTGATGAAGCAGACGTAACACGCATACCTGAGTATGTTGATGACAGCCGGATAATTGCATTCTATACACTTGTGTGCCCGTTCTGCGGGAGCGGCAGTATTGATGATTATTACGATAGCGGAGAAGAAAACGAAGATGATTGAAAACCTTGAAATTAAAGAATGGCTTAGTTTAAACGCTAAGCTGCAAGCTAAAAAAAGCGATCTGCGCAAGGCGCTGAAGGCTAAGGGCGTACTGAAAAAAGGCGCCGTTAATGAATATGACAAATACAAATATTTCAGTGAGGCACAGTATAAGGAACTGTTTACGGAGCTGTTAACAGACGCACGGCTGGAGCTGAAATTTACAGAGGTTGCATATGATACGTTTGAGGGCACTGAAAAGCAGGCAAACGGGCGTATGCCGAAGTTACAGTTTACCTTGTTTGATGTTGAAACAGGTTTTTATGAAAACACCTTGATCACAGGTGAGGGAATTGATAAAGGGGACAAGGCAGGCTATAAGGCGTATACAGGCGCCCTGAAGTATTACCTTGCTAATACGTTCATGGTAGCAACAGGAGATGACCCTGAAAAGGACAGCCCAGCGAGCAAGATGAACACCCGCAAAAACAACACGGCGGCACTTATTAAGAACATAAACGCCCTGCGTGATCAGCTGGCACATATCGGCTATGACGTGCGTGCTAATGACACAATGCGGGCATTTGTGACACAGAAAGCCGGCGTTATGTCAGTAGATCCGGCAGACCTGATAGATGATGCAGACGCCCTGACACGGCTGTATAACGTTCTGAGCGGCGTACTGAGCGCAAAACAGAAAGAGCTGAATATTAACAGCACGGCTGAAACGTTCTAATGAAAGAAAAATGGAGAACGGACAGCGTTATCTGTGACTACACTGAAAAGCCGTACTGCTACCTGACCGGCTCAGTGGTACGGCTTGACGTGCACCACATAATGAACGGGCGCCTGCGTAAATTCAGCGATCAGCAAGGCTTATGGGTGTACTTGAATCATGACGTACACATGGCACTGCATAACACGCCTGAGGGTCAGAAATGGGCGCACAGGCTGAAACAAGAGGCACAGATCATGTTTGAGAAAACGCACAGCCATGACCAATGGATGCGGGTTGTTAGGAAAAATTACTTATGATGGATAATTTAAGTTTAATTGGTGACGTTCGGCTGAAAATGCAAGAGCTGGACACAGCACTAAAGTCATTACGAAAAACCGGCAGCGCATATGCTGAAGCGGAAAGGAATTACAGGGTGGCGCTCAGACAGAAAGCATTAACGCTGAAAGATGACGGTATGGCAATTGGCATGATTACATTAACCGTTTACGGCGTGCCTGAGATCGCTGAACTGCGTTTCAGGCGTGACACAGCTGAGGCGGTTTATAAAGCTAATCAAGAGGCTATAAACGTAATCAAGCTGGAGCTTCGTATCATATCAGAACAGATAAACAGGGAATGGGGTAACGATGTCACAGAATGAACAAGTGGCGTGGTACCTTAGGGCGCACGGCTCAATAACATCGCTTGAAGCGTTTAACGCCTTCGGCATATTACGGCTTTCTGCCCGTATCCATGATTTACGGGCGGCGGGTATGCTGATATACAGCATGGATGAAACAGCGCCGAACAGGTACGGCATAAAAACACGTTATACAAGGTATTACTTACATGACAAAAGTGCAGAATAACAATTACATAACAGTACAGGGCTGGATGATAAATGACCTGAAATTAAAGGGAACTGAGTTGCTGGTGTACGCCGTTATTTATGGCTTCTCACAGGCTGAAGGACAGCGCTACACGGGCAGTCTGCAGTACCTTGCTGAATGGTGCGGCGCTACTAAAAGGAGCGTACAGACAGCCTTAAAAAGCCTCACAGACAAGGGTTATATCCAGCGTGAAGACAAGCTTATAAACGGGGTTAAATTTGTTGAATATTTCGTGGGTATAGAAAAAATTTCCATGGGGGGTATGGAAAAAATTTCCACTAATATAATAGATATAAATAATATAGATAATTATATAAATAATAAGACCCCCACGAAAAAAACAGCAAAACCAACACTTGAAGAAGTACAGGCGTATTGTGCTGAAAGACATAATAAAGTTGACCCCGCAAAGTTTTACGACTATTACGAAGCTAACGGCTGGGTACAGGGGAAAGCTGGTAAGCCGGTAAAAGATTGGCGGGCTTGCGTCAGAACATGGGAAAGAAACAGCTTTGACACCGGCAAAAAGGTGCAGGCGGTTCCTGATTACATGATCGCTGATTATGAAAGCCCTGAACCGTCAGCATCACTTGATGAAACCAAAGAAATCAAAGAAATGTTAGAGGCGCTTAAAAATGCTTGATTTCGGTTTTTATAACATGGACTGCATGAAGGGCATGTCTGAGTTCCCTGATAATTATTTTGACCTTGCGATAGTTGACCCACCGTATGGAATCAACGTTGGCAAAATGTCAATGGGCAAAGGCGGCGGCGTTGCACCTGAGAAAAACAGGAGCGCCGCTAATGCAAAAATAGGCGGTTCAACACCATTTGGCGGCAATGGAAAATATATCGGCGGTGGTGTTGTGCAAGCCAAAATTTATCATTCATTTGATGACACAGAAATCCCGCAGGCTGAATACTTTAACGAGCTGAGGCGGGTATCTGTCAATCAGATCATATGGGGGGGGAACTACTTTCTTAAATACTTAGGTGAAACAAACTGCATGATCATATGGGACAAGGGCAGGCGGGGCTTAAACTTTGCTGACTGTGAAATAGCATGGACGTCATTCAAAAAGCCCGCCCGTATATTTGAGTACAAATGGAACGGGCTTTTACAAGAGGACATGAAAAACAAGGAGATCAGAATACACCCCACGCAAAAGCCAATAGCATTATATAAATGGCTGTTAGAACATTACGCAAAAGCGGGGGATAAAATCTTAGATACTCACGTAGGTTCAGCATCCTCATTAATTGCCTGCCATTACGCCCACTGCCCGTTTGTAGGCTTTGAAATTGATGAAACGTATTACAAGCAAGCCGCTGAACGTTTAGCCCGTCAGACGGCTCAAATAGCGCTATTTTAAGGAGATAAATCAAATGAATAATGTAACACTTACAGGGCGGCTAACGTTCAACCCTGAGCTTAGAAAGACACCACAGCAGCAGAGCGTTTGCACGTTTACCATTGCGGTTGATAGGCGTATTGGAAAAAAGCAAAGCGCTGATTTTATCAGCATTGAAACATGGAATAAAACAGCGGAGTTTGTTTGCAACTATTTTAAAAAAGGTGACGGCATTGAGGTTATAGGGAGTCTAGCTACTAACCAATATAAGGACAGCAACGGCAGAAACGTGCTTAAAACGTACGTATTAGCTAACGCCGTACAATTTACCCTGTCAAACAAAAAAGCCCCCACAACGGCTGAAAATGCGCCACAGAGCGCCGAAGAAGAACAGCCGCAAGATAACAGCAATGATGCACAGTTTGAGGGCTTCGATACGGGGACGGCTGAATATGTCAACCCAGCTGATTTACCGTTTTAAAGGGGGCTGGCATGGACAAGATCATTGAAAACCATTTGGCTGATTACACGCTCAGGATAGCTAACGCATACGCACTGGGGCAAGTATCAAGGGCACGGGCGTTAGAACGTGAACTTGATGAGTACAAGCGCACGCCAGCGGTGAGCATTTACCTGAGCACAAAATAATTAAAAGGGGGGTTATAAAAAAGCCCCCCTATAGGTGAAATATGCTAAGAAAGACAGCAAAAATAAAAACGGTTGTAAAGGTATACAACCAGCTAAAACAACTCCGTGCGGATCTGATTGATACAGCGGCGGTTATGGCTAATGAGTGTGTACCGAAAAATGACCCGATAGTGTTGAAATCATGGAAAGCTGAAGATGATCTGCTTTCAATGTATTGGAAATTAGGGGAGTACATTTACAGACAAACGGGGCGAACAGCTGAGGAGTTAAACCATGAGGGTTGAGGAAATTGATGCACTGTTAGGCGGTGAGGCGCAAAGGCTGGCAGATAAGTTTAGAAATGTGCCGCTTGATTTTATGGACGGCTACGGCTGGGCTGTAACACAGATATGCCGGATGTATCCTGATGCGGTGCCAGTTGAGTGGATACCGTGCAGCAAAAGACTGCCTGATGATGATAGAACAAAGGTTGTTACTCTTGCAAACGGTAACACCGAATGTGGGTACTATTCAAACGGCTATTGGTGGTGCATTGGGGAATCAATTACTTTAGAAAATCCAACAGTAATAGCATGGGCGCCGTTACCGAAACCGTATGAGGTGGATGAATGAGACCGATTGATGCAGATGCTCTAATAAAAAAATGGGAAAACGTGCAGAGTAAAGATATAAGCTTCGTAATGGCAATAATAGGAGCAATAAATGACGTGAAGAAAGCGCCAACCATTGATGCAGTACCTGTGCGACATGGGAAGTGGATAAAATGGTTTGAAGATGCAGATGGTCAGTGGATGCGGTGTTCTGAATGCCAAATGATGTTCTATGTCGGTAAAGGCAGAGACGGAAACTACTGCCCGAACTGCGGTGCGAGGATGGTGAGCGAATGATCAGCCGAGAAGACCAGACATGGACGAACGTAATGAACAGAGGGTGTGCAGGTGAAACATCACTATTTGAAATTGCTACATCCCTTGGAAGAATCGCAGATATGCTCGCAGAAATGAACGGATATATTGTTGAGTACGGTGAGCCACCGAGAGCGGCAGAAGCACATAATTCAAAGCCTGTCAGACATGGTAAGTGGATTGACATGGACGTACAGTCATATACATGGAAAGTCAGATGCTCCGTGTGCGGACATGAACGTAGCATGATGTCAACACAGGGTGAATATCCGAATTATTGTGAAAATTGCGGTGCAAGGATGGACTTAGACGATGCCTGAATACATATTTGAAGTGAGCGACGCACTGTATGATGAAGCCACAGGGCAGATGTGCATGAAGCCAGAGTATAAGGGCAAACTGACAAGGTGCAAGGACTGCACAAAATGGGATCGGAACGACGGAACGTTTAAAGATGTCGACGGCAAAGAATGGCATAATTGTAAAACTCTATGTTTTCGTACAATGCGGTATTTCTATTGCGCTGATGCAGAGAGGGAAGAAGAATGACCATAGAAGAAGCGATAAAGAAGAACCCATATGATCCTGCCAAAGGAAACGAAGCCGCCTATGTCAGATATCTGCGGTACAACGTTGATGGGTTCTATGATTTGGATAGCCGGATAGTTAGACGCATGTGGGAAGAAAGCAGAGGGCAGAAGAATGACATACAAACAGCTGATACAGACAATGGCTATAAATGACTTTGATGAAATAAAATTCACACGCCATAACGGCTGTGAAACCATCATAACTGTCAGCAAAGGAGATCATGAAAAGACAAAAACAGTATTGGATGATGTTGTTTATAGGCTGAGCGCTGACGTTGTGGAGTGGCACGTTGAGCGCCTTGTTAATGAGGTAAAAGCCGATGCAAATTGAAGATGATTACAGAGGATATAAAGAGCTGGCGGCGGCAATAGTACGGGTGGCGGCTGCTGATTATGTTGAAGCGTTGATCATTCAGGAACGGGGCGGGACGCTGACAAAAGCACAAAAGAAACGGATATTTAAAAAAGTGATTGATTACGGGCGCAGGCGTTACGTGTACAAGCTTGGCGGTGTAATGTTCAGACAAGAGGAGCAACACAACAAAGTGCGCCTGAACAGTTTACGCCATGAGCTGAATTTTCATACACACGCATACAGGGCACAACAGGAAATAACAACGGATGAACAGTTTTTCAGATCGGCGCTGTTTGCCACCTGTATGCCTAATACAGATCCTGAAGTGTTTATAGTAATGCTGAGGGAGAAAGCTGACGCCCGTGAGCTTATACGCTCCGGCTATGATTCCTTTATGAAACACAGGGCGGCTAATTATGATGATTGAGTTATTTATAGGTTTAGTTGTATCAGGCTTGCTGATAACTTCGCTGGTTGTTATATGCTGTGCGATAGCGGCAGGGCGTAACGGATGACGTATATACTTGCGTTCTTAACAGTTATGCTGATAGCATACCTGATAATGCTTGAAAGCTGGTGGGACAAATGACCATAGAAGAGCTGAGGGAGTACCGAAATATTAAAGCTAAGATAATGAGCATCGAAGCTGAGATAGAAATGAATTACAATACAGTCGGCTCAGTACCGCCAAAAGAGGTCATATCAGGGCGTTCAAGCGTTAGACAGGCAAGCAATCCAACTGCTAAAGCATTTGACCGTAATGAGGCTTTACGGGCACAACAGGCGTATTTGCTTGCCGAAGCTGAACGTATAGAGCAATGGGTGGACAGCTTAACGGATATTATGATAAGTGCGATCATACAAGCACATTACCTTGCAGGGCTATCATGGAAACAAACAGCCCGCAAAATATACGGGCGTGCTGATTACGGTGACGCCTGCCGGATAACTGTTAAACGATTTATTGAAAGTTGTTCGTAATGTTCGCTTTGTTCGTTTTAAGATCAGTACAATATAAAGTGACAAATTGACGGCTACCACAGCCGTCTTTTTGTGTGGACGGTGTTACCTTATATCGGTCTTTTGTGGTTTTTCCCCGTTCAATCCTCCGCACCGTCCAAGACAGTTTAGCAAGCGGTACTGGCTCATTCACTCCCCCGTACCGCCTGCTTCGCTTTAAAGGGAAAAAGAATATGAGCAAAAATAAAAACCGCCCCGATCAAGACGGCACCCACCGTGCTGCTTTTGACAGGGCTAAGAAAAAAATATACGCCACCCAGTCAGTATGCGGGATATGCGGGCAACCCGTTGACTTCTCATTAAAGTCACCGCATCCAATGAGCGCTTGTATTGATCACATTATACCAATAGCAAAAGGCGGGCACCCGTCTGATCTGAGTAACTTACAGCTGGCACACAGATGGTGCAACCGGCAGAAGTCTGACAAACTTTTACCGTTAATTGATGAAAAGAAGGTAACGTTTTCAAACAATGACTTACCGCAAACGGTCAACTGGATGACATACAAGGCAAAATAGGGGGGGCATACACCCCTGAGGGGGCTCCGCATATCATCATCACGCCGGACTACGAAAATTTTTCGCTGAAAAGAACAGAACACAGCACAGATAACAAGGGGGTTTTATGGCTGAGTATAGAGGTATTGAATATTTACGCAAAAAACTGGGAGTAAAGCGCCCCCGTGTTAATTTGCGGTATCAGTATTACGAAATGAAACAGGAAGTAAA
>AUXO012894549.1_pt1 | contig 28745 bp, 22 predicted proteins | sample 768731 | NCBI WGS metagenome assembly AUXO01 (sample SAMN02715735, study PRJNA202380) | gut metagenome | biome: sheep rumen | host: Ovis aries | place: New Zealand: Palmerston North
GGATACAGGGATTAGTACACTAAAAGATAATGAAAAACCTTTGGTGCATTCAGATCGCGGTGCACACTATCGTTGGCCAGGCTGGATAGAAAGAATGGAAAAAGCCGGACTTACAAGATCAATGTCGAAGAAAGGCTGCTCACCTGATAATTCAGCTTGTGAAGGCTTTTTTGGAAGGCTTAAGAATGAAATGTTCTATGGCCGGGATTGGACTAATGTAACTATAGAAAGATTTATAGAGATACTGGATCAATACATTCATTGGTACGCAGAGAAGCGGATAAAGATCAGCTTAGGAGGACTCAGTCTACTTCAATACAGATTTAAGTTGGGGCTGATATCTGCAGCATAAGTAGATTGAAAGAGGAACTAGAAGGTTTTATCTGGTCCAAGAAAATGTCCGCATCCCCAAGAGCGATGAGTAGTAACAGAGAAAACAATGAAATTTTATGAATGGTGTTTTTATAAGCAGATGCTGAAAAGCATGACTGATTGTAAAATAACATAAAAGAGATACTTGTTTATTTCGCTTTTGCAGTCAGGAGAAAGATAGAAAAATGGAAAGAAAAAACATATTGATGTTGGCATTGTCCACATTTTCATGGAACAGGGAACTTAAAGTGTGTGATATTTCCAGGGTAAATGAATACGAGTATAGTGATTCAAATGGAAAGGTAACAAATGTTCATGGTGGTTACCAGTTGGAACCCGTTCCCGCTTTGCTGGTGAAACAGGGGGTTCCGCTTGATCAGGTGATTATCCTTACAACAGGTGCAACCGAGAGAGCGGTAGAAGTAATGACAATAAAAGATGTCGAAGAATTATCCCCTCTTGAATATTTCAGCAGGTATATCGAGGAATTATATATTGAAACAAAGTGCGGTGTGCCGAAAATTGTTTCAGTCTCTGTGGATGAACACAAGCCCGCACTTGCAATTCAGAGGGCGGCAGGAATCTTGCAGGAGATTGCAAAGGATAATGATATCAAGCTGTATGTAGATAACCATGGAGGATTTCGAAGTGTACAGCTGCTCGTAGAGGCTATCATCAATCTTTTGAAAAATGAACATATGGAAGTAGAATTCTATAATGTGTTTTTTGAAAACAAAAAAGGGAAAATCGTAAAAGACGAAGCAAATAGGATTTTTGATTTCGTTTCGGGGATCAACGAGTTTACAAATTACGGTCGTATTGATTCTCTTTTTAAATATCTCGATAAAGAGCAGAATAAGGACCTGTTAGATCCTTTGACAGAAATCGCAGAAGGTATTCAGTGGTGTGATATAAGTTCTTTTGAGTTGGGATTGAAGCATCTGAAAAATTATTACAGGTCAGATAAAAAAAGTGTTTCGAATATTTACCTGAAGATATTTGAGGAACATATCAAGTCAGACTATGACAAATTGTTAGAGTCATCGGAAATGGATGCAGTTGAAGTTGCCCGCTGGTGCATGAGAAAAGGCTTCTATCAGCAGGCGCTTACCGTGATCGAATCCCGCATGGCGGAAACCTTGATGAAAAGAAATATTATTGGAATTACAAATGAAGGTAATGAATTTAAGAAAGCGCATTCACTCCACAGCGGCGAGAATATGCTGACGGACACAGATGTGTTTAATGGCTGCATATTCTGTTATGAGGCTAAAGTTTATTGGTGGGAAAAAAAGAATAACCAGACACAGTTTAACCAGTTTTTTCAAACGGCAGTAAGTTTAAAAGATCGTGAATTATTTTATCAGTTTATAGAAAGTAAATCTCCATATAAAGAGGATTATAAGAGTCTGGTTGAAAGTATCAAGAAGTGTTCTATCAGGGATAATGAGAAAGATGAATGTAACGAAACTCTGGAGGTATTCCGGGGAAACAATATTTCTGAGAAGAATTACAAAAAGCTTGCTTTAATGTTCTTTTTGCATAAAACAATCAAGGACATCCGTAACAAGGCAAATCATGCCATAAGCAGGAATTCCTACCGCCAGGAACCAGTTAAGAATGCGATCAATCTTTATCTTGATCTGATCGACGAACTAACAATAAATAATAAAAAAATCGAGAAATAAGATTTTTAATGCTGAAAATAAACATCATAGAAGTATTGCAGCTGAGGCGTTGAATAATCTCAGAGTAGAAATGCAAGAATGATAAAGAGGAAAAGAGATGTTTGTAAATTTTTCAAATCATCCGTCAGATAAGTGGCAGCGGAAACAGATCGAGGAAGCACATAAGTATGGGGAGATCGTGGACTGTCCATTTCCGTCTGTACCATCAAATGCAACAGAGGAAGATATCAAAAAACTTGCCGATGAGAGTGTAGAAAAGATCCTTATACTCAATCCGGATGCGGTTATGTGCTCGGGAGAGTTCACATTGACCTTTAGTGTACTGAAACGATTGATGGAAAGAGGAATTCTATGTGTATGTGCATGTTCAGAGAGAAAAACAGTGGAACAGAACCAGGCAGATGGAACCACCTGCAAGGTGTCTGTATTTGAATTCCAGGGGTTTCGAAAATATGTATATTGATCATCTGCTTTTTAGGAGGCTTGAGACATGGAAAACTGGAAATCCTTCCTGCAGATTCGATATATAAAACTACGATTCATCATTGCGTTTACGGATGACTGCAGGGTGCCACAGACAAAAACATCCGCACTTCGCGGCGGTATGGGACAAATGCTCCTGCAGTCTTATTGTATCGGAGATGAAGCATGCGATGCATGTGAATTTCAGGAAGAGTGCCTGGTACGAAGGATGATGTATCCGAAGATGCCGATCCGGCCTGCTTTTATGCAGACAAGGGATGCTGAAGGATATATCGTGGAATGCGATGACTGGAGAACATTTATGGAAGAAGGGGACAGAATGGAGTTTAACCTGATCCTGTTTGGCAATTCGCTTGTATATTTTACCCTTTTTCTGAATGCTTTTTATATGCTGGGACAGGCGGGGCTGGGGAAAGAACATGCACGATTCAACATCCTGTCGGTAACAAATATGTATGGGAAAAAGGTCGTGAATGGCATACAGGTTTATAAGAAAAATTACAAGCCTGAAATCCTTGCGGACTATGTGAGATTCCGGATGCGGGAGCTTGGGTTTGCTGACTCGGTGCGCATGTCAGTATGTACAACACTCATGATCAAGCATGAGAAAAAGATCCAGAAGGAATTTGCTTCGGAGGCGCTCATGAAGGCTTTATGGCGCAGGATCTATATTATGAACTGCTATGAAGGAATCGGCAGAGAGGCATATGAGGAGCCGGTCATCGAAGAGCATCTGCCGATCATCAGTGCGCAGTATGTAAAAAAAAGCTTTCAGCGCAGGTATTCCAGCGCTCAGAACAGCCATATGTCATGGAATGGCATTTCCGGCTGGTGTGATCTGACGGAAATTGATGAAACTGCGTTGGCGATCCTGATTGCAGGGGAAATACTTCATGTCGGAAAAGAGACTTCATTTGGTTTTGGACAGTACAGATTGAAATAAAATCATAAAGAAATAACCTTTTGTTCTTTATATTTTGGATAGGGAATGATTATTTGGGACAATTAAGACGGAGACTACGGGCGGCCGTAAAGGCCGTTGGATCCTTTTGGAAAAAGATTTATGCAGAAATGGCAGAAAGGAACAGGTTTAGAATGGGTCGGTATTTAGCAGTTCTGGAAGTTTCGCAGAAACAGGCTTATATTTTTTCTAAGAATGAACTGGCAGAAAATGTCCGCAGATCCGAGATTATAGCAAAGATCATGCAGGCATCGTATATAGAAGAAATCGTAAATGATAAAACGGTATTTAATAAGGAAGGCAACTTTGTCTATTCCGGGGGCGGCCGTACCATTCTTGTGTTTACGAACGGGGAACACGCGAAAGAGACTATCTATATAATGACAAAGAATGCGATGGAAACGTATCCGGATATCATCCTTTTTGGAACGACAAGAGAGTATGACGATCATATCAGTGCCGGTGACAATGTAAGAAAGCTTAACGAACAGCTGGAGAAAAAGAAAGCAGAGCGACTGGCCGGTTTTCACCAGGGAACATTTGGAGTTGAACGAACGGATGATGACGGCAACGTGGTCATGATCGGAAATGCGCCAAAAGAGGAGCATTCGGAAGAGCATGTTCCGAGTTGGTTTAAATCAACCACAAAACTTGGAAAACTCTCTATCGATAATACATCGCCCTCATTTATTGCAATCGTCCATGTCGATGGAAATGCCATGGGAAGACGTGTGGATGACATTACAAAGAATGCAGCAAATGATTGGGAAGAATACAAAAAATCAATCAGAAAATTCAGCGAATCCATAGATCATCACTATAAGGAAGCTTTTCAAAAGATGCAGGAGAAGATCGGGGGCTGTCTTGCGGGAGTTGATAAAAAAGAAAGAAATGTTTATTTTCCGATCCGAAGGATCATTTCTGCGGGAGATGATATCTGTTTTGTTACAGATGGACGGATTGGACTTAAGGCTGCAGATATTTTTATTCAGGAACTGAACAAGCTTCAAAATGAGGAGGATGGACAGAATTATCATGCATGTGCCGGTGTGGCGCTCGTACATCAGAAATATCCGTTTTATCGTGCCTATGAGCTTTCGGAAGCACTCTGCAGCAATGCAAAAAGGTTTGGCGCTTCGCTTAGTGCGGACGGTACCGGTTCGGACATTTCATGTATTGACTGGCATATCGAATACGGAGAACTTAGGGATACGCTCGAAGAGACGAGAAAACAGTATATCGCCAAAGACGGGGTTCTTATGGAACTTCGTCCGTATATCATCAGTGCCACGGAAGCAGTCATGAAAAAAGAACCAATCAGACGGTACGACAACTTCAAAAAATTAATGCAGGTGTTGCAGAACAGTGAAGAGTATGGAAGGGGCATTTTTAAGGAGCTGCGATCCAAAATCAAACAGGGATACGGAGCGGCAGAATACTTTTTGAAGTTCCATCGTGCGGATGCACTGATTCGGGATGTCTATCAGGATGTCTTTGTGACGATTGATTATAACGCTGCATTTTCGGGAAAAGGCCTTGCAGGAAAGCTCACAGAAGTGACGGCTGATCAAAAGGAGCATTCTCTTATCTTTGATGCGATAGAGATGATGGATCTGTATACGGAACTGGAGGGGGAAGACCGATGAAGATTTGGATGGAATTAAAATCAGATACCATATTTGGCAATGGAATGAGTATTCCCGGCGATGCAGATATTGCAGTTCTTTGTGATGAGCATGGTTTCCCGTATTATAAGGGAGGCACCTTTAAGGGTGTTTTTCGAGAAGAACTGACTCGGTATCTTTTCTGGAATGGGAAAGAAAAAAGTGAGATTGAAAAAACTCTTACTTCACTGCTGGGCGAGGAAGGCGCAGATATTACGGATGCAGGAAAGATGGTATTTTCAGATATGGTTATCCCTGAGGAGGTAAAAAAGGCAGTGCTTGCGGAAACAGGCGATGACGCAGAAACAGTGACAGAAGCGTTTACCAGCGTTCGCATGTTCACAAAGGTCGATAGTGACGGAATGACAGAAAACGGCACGCTTCGAATGGCACGATGTGTCAATAAAGGAATCTGCTTTTCCTCAGAAATCATTCTTCCTCCTATGGATAAGGGACTGGTAGTACTTGTAAGGGAAGCAATCGAATCAGTAAAATGGATCGGCACGATGCGCAACAGAGGTTTTGGGCGGGTATGTATCCGTATAGAGCAGGAAGAGGAGAAATGACATGGCTAAATACATTCGTTATATTTTGGAAAACATGGAACCCGTCCGGATCGCGGATGACAGCACGAGCCAGAGCGGGCAGACAAATACGCTTAGATATTTTCCGGGAACAGCAATGAGAGGATACCTGGTCAACCAGACTTCAAAAAATGAAAGCGCGTTTTTCGAGAAATATAAGGAAAAGCTTTTTTCGTCCCACGTTTGCTTTATGAATGCCTGTCTTTATGTAGATGGAAAGACGGTGATACCTTCTCCAAAAGGATTCTATGAAGATAAAGCATCTATAAAGGACGCCAAACCATTGAAGAACGTAGTCACGGGTGATGAGATCAGAGAGGGTATTAAACGTGCCTCTCTTGGAAGATATTGTTATTTTGACGGACCTGTCATTCGTTATTATAACGTTGATACAGGTTCAGATCTGAAGATTAAAATAAACGAAGAAAAACAGAATGTTTTCCGTATAGAATACATTGCAGCACATCAGGAATTTGAAGGCTTTATCAGGGTGGAGGATGAGAAGATCCTTGAGATGCTCGCCGCCTATCTTGAACAGGGCAAAATTATCACTCTTGGCAGCAGCCGTACGGCAGGCCTTGGAAAGTGTCTGGTGAAAATAAGCGAGATCATCAATACTGTTCCGTATCAGGAGACAATGTTCAGCGAGTATGGGAAATGCTATATGATGCTCATTTCCAATACGGTAATGCGAAATAAAAACGGAGAGTATTGCGGTCTTGACCTCAGCACATTGGAGAGCACACTTGGTGTAAAAGATCTGCAGGTGGAAAACTGTGCGACTTCTGTTATTCAGGTGCACGGCTATAATCGTACATTAGGGATCAAACTCCCATCTGTTCCAATGTATGAGCAGGGAAGTGTATTTAAGCTTATCTATACCGGAACAATTGATGAAGAACACATGAAGGCAGTTACCGATCAAGGCATCGGCATCAGAAAGAACGAGGGATTTGGAAGGGTTATCTTTCTTAAAAATTATGAGAAAAAATTTTCTAAGCTGGAAGGAAGTGCGGAATCGGTTACAGAAGTACCGGAAAAAGAACGAAAGATCAGTGAGTATGAAAAGAGCATGAATGCACAGACACTTTTCCTCGTAGCGAAAAATCATTATCGCAGATCAATCGAAAAGGCGATGCTGATGCATGTGGTAAATCATCCGTTAAATAAGAATGGAATCTCCAATAGTCAGCTTGGTATCGTGCAGGCGATTGCCACAGAATACAGGTTTGAGCCGTCCGGAGCCATAGACAGCTTTCAGAAGTATTTCAAACATGCGGCTGAAAAAGAAGACAGACAGAAAGTCCAGAAAAAGACTGTTTCCAGAAAAGGCATTGCCCGCGTCGTAGATGAGCTGCTGGATAATAACCTTGAAGAGACGCTGAAAGCGGAATTAGAAGCCATTGGTATCTATGGAAAGCGGCAGATCATGGGAAATGATGTGAAGAAGCTGATCACACCAGAAGAGGAAGACGGCTATAAGCTTCAGCTTCTGATTGATATGATCAGGTATGATATGAAGAAAGGGGGAAAATAAATGTCTGTAAGATTATATGATCAGGTTATCAAATATATAGCATATATAGAGACAACAGCCCCGCTTCATATCGGCAGTGCAGTAGGAGATAAGTCAGAGGTGCTGGTGCATCCAATCGACAGAAAGCCTTTTATCCAGGCATCGGGTATCGCAGGCGTTTGCAGGGCTTATTCTGCGGAAATCAATGGAAACAAGGTCACAAACAGCATGTTCGGAGCTGACAGGTTCCATGAAAATGATAATGCCACCGAACATGCGAGCATCCTTCGGATATCCGATGGTGTATTTGACGCTGATAAAGTGTTGATGGAGTTTCGGCCAAGGATTGCGATCGATCCTGTGACAGGAAGTGTGCAGAATAATGCCAAAAAAGGCAATGGTCAGAAAAAAGGACATAAATTTGAGATGGAGAGCATCGGTGCAGGACAAAAATGCACCTTTGCAGTCTATCTTTTTGACAAAGCTTATGAGACGGCGTTGGAGAACATCTTTGCAGGTATGAAAGACGAGATGCTGCAGTTTGGCGGTCAGAAGAGTAACGGCAGTGGTTTTATGAAGCTGACGGCCCTCTCAAAACAGAGATTTGAACTGAAAAAGGCAGAAGACAGGAAACGCTGGCGTGATGATGAGGAAAAGATCGATCAGGGAATCCCGCATATTGACAAGCTTACAGTTATCGGCGGAAGAAAGAATGTTCCTGTTGCGTATACGATCCGTTGTCTTGGAGAGACAGAAGGTGCCCTTCTGGTAAAAAGCATTGCAGTAAGATCTTATGGCAAAAATGCACCGGATGCGCAGAATATGCAGAATTCAAAAGGGGAATATATTGTTCCCGGAAGTGCGGTAAAGGGTGCAATACGAAGCCGCATGGCGTATATCGCGGGATATCTCGGCAAACAGAATATCATCGATGATGCTTTTGGATATAAAGGAAAAGGGCGAGATAAAGGAACAGCCGGCAATCTGATCGTCAGGGATGTGATCGTCGGTGAGAAAGATAAAAATGAAAAGGTACCGCTACAGAACAGGATACATATAGATAAATTTACTGGCGGTGTGATGCATTCAGGAAAATTTGCGGAAAAGAATGCGTATGGAAATGTGTCATTGGAATTCCAGATTAAAAATAAGCATCATCCGGATGCCACATGCGGTCTTTTGATGCTGGCACTGCGTGATCTTGCATCAGGCCTTATGAATATTGGCGGCGGTTATAATGTGGGAAAAGGATTTATAAAAGCCGAGAGAATCATCATAGAGGATCATCGTTCGGCAGGTAAAAAGGCAGAGATTCTGTTTGCGGATGCAGAAGTAAATGATCCGGATGGTCTGATTAATGGGTGTTTGGAGATATTGCAGAAGGAGGGGATGTAAGAATGCGTTTTTTATCAGAAGAGAAAAATATCAAAGATGCTTTTGATGAGGCACTCTGCCATCCAAATGAATATCCATATGCACTTCTTTATAAGATCAGTGAAGTAAGATTACAGGAAACTGCAGAGCTTACGGGAGATGATATGACAGAATGCATGGAAGCGCGTTTTTTTGGAACAGAAGGCGAGATTCATATCTGGAAAGATGATGTTCCAAAGGCAGTGAAGATCACAGATGATGTTTCTGTAAAGGGGGATGTGATCGAACGATGCTATGATCTTAGAAGACCGTTTGATCGTCTGGGAAAACACCTGATCGTTTTGCAGTACATAGGACGGCAGAACGATGGACAGGCCTTTGTGGAACTGACCAGACTTAAGGGAATAGAGTAAAGGAGTTTGGACAATGGGAAAATATGATAACAAAAGTCAGGAGTCCTATATAGGCGCACCCTATAATTTTATCCCTTTCTCAGAGAAGCATATGCCATATGGTACAGTCTACCAGGAAGAAAAGATGGTACCTGCGCATAATTCCTGTGATAAAGAATTGTTATCCGGAGAAATCCATTATACGATCACAGCAAAAACACCGGTCTTTATTGGGAGTGGCGTGAAAGATCAGAATAATATAGAACAGTTCTGTACGGATGAGAGAGGACATAAGATCATCCCCGGAAGTTCATTCCGAGGACTGATACGAAGCAATGTGCAGATTCTTGGTCTGAGTTCCTTTGCGGATGACATTGATGGTGATTATTCACTGATGTATAGAAATGTAGCCGGAAGGAAAGGAGCACAAAAGGATGCATATGGAAAGCTTTTAAAATCGGCAACGGTATCAATCAAAACCGGAAAGGGTGAAACCGCGCAGTTCAGTGTATTGAAAAATGTCGCTGCCGGCTATCTGAAACATTCAGAAGATGGCGCTTATATTCTATACGGCGTTCAGATGGATCCGCTTTATTCGGAAAGCGAGATGAATTATTATATCCTTTCCGAACGTACGGTGGTAAATGATTATCTTAACTCTCATGACTGCAATGATGCACTGATGGAAGGAAAAGAGTTCCATTATCCTTTGTTCATGAAAAAGAATGGAAAGAGCAGGATGATTCATGTGCTAAACAAGCCTTTCCGTAAATATATAAGATCCAAAGATGCAGGCAACCGCTCGAAAAAAACAATACCAGCAGGTGGAAAACAATGCTGGGTCATTGAAGCGGCTAACGGATTGCAAAAAGGGTGGGAATTTTGTTTAAAAGGCAGAAAAGGTGCAAAAGAAGGTTTTTATCTACCTGATCCCAAGAATAAAAACCAGTTTGATCTCTACGTCAAGGAGGGAAGGGATTATACACAGAAAATCTCCAGAGGTACGATTTCATACGAAGGTACGAAAAACGGTCATTATGAAGAACGCGGCAGAAAGCAGGTATTTGTATCAGATTACAAGCCATATCGATTGGAGTGTCTTTATAAAGTTGCAGACAAACGAGTGACTGCTGTAAGAAATAATAAAAACATATCCGAAGAGGAAAGAGAACAATTATTTTCTGAAGGGTATCAGATAGGCTATGCAGTTTCCACAGGCCCAATGAATAATAAAAAGGCTGTTTATATTATTCCGGAAGTGGATTTAAATCAGGAAACAAAACGCTTTTCGGGAGACAATGATCCGGATATACGTGCCTATGAAATAGATTTCAATCGAAAAAAGACCACTCTTGAAAACTTTGGCGGGGAATTACATTATCGATTGCCTGAACGAGGTGAGATGTTTCCTGTATTTTATATTCATGAGAAGACATCTGATCGTTGGTACTTTGGATATACTCCAAGGCTTCGCCTTATGTATAATAAGCAGATCAGTGATGGTATTCCGGAGAAATTTAAAAATGCGGACCTTGATTACTGCAAGGCCTTGTTTGGGTATTCTAATAACGAAGATGGCAGCTATAAGTCAAGGGTATCCTTCAGCAATGCAGCGATTATTACAAAGCAAAGTGATAATATGGATACTGCGAATGTAGTACTTTCGGAGCCAAAACCGACAAGCTATATGGACTACATCAAGAAAGTCCAAAACAGCGATGGTACTTATAATACAGACTTTGAACTGCGGGGAATGAAACAGTATTGGCTTCGAAATGATTGTGACTGGAACGAGTTTCCGCCGGGCAAGAAAAATGCGGATTTCGTGTCACATTTCAAACCTGTGAGAAAAGACACTACATTTTCCGGAACAGTAAGATTTGAAAAGCTGAAGAAAGAAGAGCTGGGACTTCTCTTGTGGTCAATGTATATGGATGGAAAATCTCAGTTTAATATTGGTAAGGGAAAACCGTATGGTTTTGGCTGTATAGAAATTGGGATTGAGAGTATCAATATTCTTGAACCTGAAAAAGCGTATAGCCTGAATTCCTTCCATCTGGATCCGTTTGTACATCATGAAGCAGATGTTAAAGAGTTTATGGAAGAGCATATCAGTTATTATAAGAAGGTTATTTCCGAAGCGCTTGCTCGCGTTGGTTACGGTTCAAAGCATAACAGTAATCTGGACCTGATCATGGAAATGGAACATGTTCAGGATTTTTTCAGAATGAAAGATTCTACCAGTCTTCCTGATCCAAAGATGATACGGTATATGGACATAAATAACAAGGAATATAAAAACAGACAGAAAGCCCTTCCTACTATTAAGGAAATAGTTCCTAAAAAGAAAAACAAAGCTGGTGAGTTGTATCAGGCAGAGGTTTTGAGAGTAGAAGGCAAAACAGTAAAATGCAAAACTCTTGATGGCCAGTATATAAAGTTTACTCACGAGGACATCCTTTGTCAGGAGGTCACGAAAAAAGAACTTAAAAATATTATGACAAAAGGTAAACTCATTCAAGTTCGTTGTGAAGGAAAAAATAATAGTGTTAGTCACTGGGTTTGTATCAATTTTTAATTGTATGTAGGATATAAATTCTATTATTATAGCAGGATGCCGCGTCCGAACTGCGGTTCGGGCTCGGGTGAATGCCGTGTTAATCGGAAATATGGAGAGATACATGTTGGCGTTAAAAAAAACAAATCTAAAGTCGGAGTAAAGAAATCTATATTTCAAGTAGACATGAATAATAATAGAAAATATAATAAACATATGTTAAAGTATATATGAAAATAAAAAAGCCGAAATTATCCGAGTTTTCTCGTCCAAAATTAAATTGTCAGATAATTCTAGACGAAAAAGACCTTTGAAACCCGCATAAATAAAGGGGTTCTGAAGGGGCAGGGTAGAAAAGGCATGTTTCCCGCATAGGGAATTGACACACGTAATCTATAAAATAAAAATCAATCTGCTTGATGGTGTAGAAAAGGCATGTTTCCCGCATAGGGAATTGATAGGGTACAACAGCTTAAGCAGATGTCGTTATAAATAAGAAATAAAGTCTGATTAAAAATGTAAAAGAGTCACAGAAAATCACGATGGATCTTCTGTGACTCTTTTACTGTGAAAGTGAACCATCATATAGAGATAATCCACTCATATCCTTGAGCAGTTTTGCGGCGAAGCAAAAGTCCCATTTCTATTTCAAGAGAGTCGACTCCTTCGGAGTCAAAAATCTTGCAAAGATGGTTTTCTAATTTGACGATTGATTTATCAATAGAGCGTTGCTGCTTTCTTAATTCAAGAATTTTGGCTGCTATTTTTTGGGCGTTTTTATGGGAGTTTAGTTCTTCAACGACCTCCTTCTCTTTTTCTTTGGATAGAGTGCGACTGATAGGGAGAGTTATACCTTCTCCGACATCTGATGAAGAAGAAATCGCATGTAGTACCGGTGAAGGGTAACAGCTTTTTGTTCGTTTGAAAGCACAATTACAGCCTTTTTCTGCTGTTATGGTACGATACTGATCCCGTAATTTTACACAGCTTATTGGGCGTTCGGGTATTCTTCGAATAAATTTTTCTGTTACATTGTATTGGTAGTTCAGTGTATATTCCATGATGCGATGAACAAATTCTTTGCCATCCTGACCAAGATGTCCGAAGACATATAATACTGATAAACGCTCAAAATGGGTCAGATAGCCGGTGTTATGGGCTTTTGAACATAGATAACTCATAAGAGTGCAGTTTTCCAGTACTTTTTGAATATTGGGCTCTAAAGTGCCAAGAGATTCAAGCAGATTAGAAATGTCATCTGCATTATTTCCCTTTTTTGTTTTTTGGGGTTTTTGTGTTGTATTACAGGTTCTGGCCAATACCTCTTTAATTTTATTTAGTGGTACTAATTCAATTGCGTCTAAAAAAGCATCAGCATTTAAAATAGGTTGTGCATCATCGGACAAAAAGTAAGAACGGTTTCCGCTTTTTACATGCATTCCGTATGGAAGTTTTAAAACCTGTCCCATTTTTCCGCTGCGAACTCTTGTTTTGTTCGGAAAATATTCCAAACTTATATCATCGGTATGAGGAAGGACTGAATCCATATAATCAAAAAACATATTTGCGTAGCGTACCGGAATCCAAGAGTCCATAAAAATCCACACACGATAACCACGATATCCGGAAAATTCAATATATCCATGTATCCCCATTTCTGCAATTTTTTTTGATAACAAGAGGGCTGTTTGATATGCCTTATCCATATATGAGCCTAATACTACAGAATCATTTTGATTTTGAAGCAGTATTTTTTTTGAGACATCAATATCAAAAACAATAAAATGTATTGTTCCATTTGGACGCTGAATATAAGTTCCCACGGTTGTGGTACCCATTAAATGAGAATGAATAATTTGTTCTGTCAGGGGCTGATTTTGTGATTCGATTTTTCGACCGCGATTAGGAATCAATATCTCCGAACAGTAATTATCCTCTCTTCCGGCACATAGCTTTAGCAATTTCTTGGGTGTTCCCGAGCTATAATCTATTTTTGTGGATTCGGATGAATTGTGTGTGGAGCGAGAAAAAGGAGTAAATGATTCATTAACAAAATCACGTTTCACATTTTTCTTTAGATTGATTTGATTCATCCAAAAGGAAGCACTCTTATACAATCCAAGATCAGTGTATGTCTGCATAAGTTCTGTCATTAAGGAAGAATCATCAGATATTACAAAACAGCGGTATAAATCCAAAACCATAGTGAGTTCGGTTTTGCTGAACTGTCGAGAGAGAGTAGTGAAATTATTATTTGTAAGCGTGACAACATCTTTAGTGGATGCAGTTTTCTTAAAAGGTGCATCAGAGCAAAGGAAAGATATTGTTTCTGGAAGATTAAAAAATTGTTCATATTCCAGTAGTTCCATATGGTCAGAGTCATTTGTGCGCCAGTATTCAGACAGATAGATCATGATATCTCTGCAAGAGTTATTTAACCTTAAACGATGCTGTTTTAATTCAGAAAGGAAAGCGGGATTGTTTTTTAATTGTGAAGCGCAAATAACAAACTCATATATAGTGCTTATTTCATGATGCATTTCGTAATATTGTTTCCAGCCGGTAGCTATTTCAAGTGCTTTTTTCAATTTTTCATTAAAAGGGAGATTTCCTGAGGTCAGCCACATGGTTTCCAGTCTCTCTCTTAGGTTTTCTTCTGCCTTTGCAGGAATATGCTTCCCGGATGCATCGATGTGATAGCCGAGAAAATCCACACCGGTATCTAATGAACAACAGATAGTCTTTTGGTTGTTTAAATGTAATCCTATTTCTTCAAGATGAATAGAAATTTGTGGAATCATATTTATAAGTTCATCTTTGGAGTGTCCAAGTAGAATAAAGTCATCAGAATAGCGTACATAAGGAAGTCCGGTATTGGAGAGCCATTCATCAAAAGTATTGAGATATATGTTGGAAAGAATCGGAGCGATTCCGGAACCTTGGGCACATTTTGTCAAATTGTTCAAAGGTTATCTGATCTACACCTGCAGCAGGTTTCTTCTTGCGTACTTTATTCCAGGCGTTCAGCAGATTCTGAAAATCGATTATTTTATTATATAAGCTCATAGAATTCCTTTCGTGCATCAGATGATGATTACATCTTTTTCGAAATTGATATTATCAGCCGGGGTGCCGATGATATTGGCTTTTCGGGAACAACTGTCGCATAACGAGTAAATTCGTATGTTGCCTTCTTCCTCATGTTCCATTAATGATAAAAGACGTGCATAAAGTGTTTTGAACTGTTTTTTTGTAATATGAGCTTCAAAAACGCTATACTGAACACGTTTGCCAAAACTCTCCAGTTCATCGGAAACTTTACGTCGAATCTTATTACTTGTAATGTCGTAGCTGATAAGGTACATATTCTGCCTCTCCCATAAATACTTTTTTCAAAAGTGATATTTGTTCATGAATTCGTGAGCGATAATTCTTCTCTAGTGAATAAGAACTGTGACCATTCATCCATTTTTCATACTCATTACAAAACTTATGAAATCCATCCTCATTCAATAAAACCGGCATGTCTTCATTTTGCTCAAAGTATTCTGATGAAATGATGTGTCGGTTGAACAGCATTATGGTAAATCTATCAGCAAGAGGCTGACGAAATTCTTCTATCAGATCAAGTGCAAGAGACTTACGACCATAACGAATGCCATGCAGAATTCCAAGATAAGGTTCCATGGATTCCGCATCCAGTATGCTGCATATTTCCCGTGTGAGAAAAGTATATGTAAGACTTAGAATGATGTTTACAGGATCTTTTGGAGGACGGCGGTTACGTCCATGGAAAGAGAATTCACATTTTAACATTTTTCCAAAAGCATTAAAGTATATTTTGCTGCAAAGACCTTCTATGCCCATCAGTTCCTGCGTTGTTTTTTTCGAAGGAATAGAATCTGCGAGTGAACGCATGCGGGAGACATCTTTGACATGTTCATATTCGGGATTTTCAGATTTATCCCAGCGATAGTTGTTGATCATACGAATCTGGTTTTCGATTTTTCCACGAACTATCGTTTGCGCCAGATGTATACGACGACCTTCATTAAGATAGAACATGTATTGTTGAAATCTCAAAAAGATATTTTTCGAAGATTCTGCAGATGTGTTACCAAGGTGTTTTCCGGAAAATGAAAAATAGCTAACATCTACTCCTTTGTCCATTAGCATTTGCAGTGCCTGTGTGCTTATCTGTACATTGCCTATAATTGCGATATTGTCGACCTGAAATACAGGAATATCCAGAAGTTCCATACGGTTTCGAGTAACGATGATCCGCTCTCCGTGGCGGTGAACGAAAGCACCTTGTTCCTTAATATACAAAACAGCCATTAGAACACCTCCTGAGATGTATCTGCTGGTTTGGATCCTGATTTTCCGACGCCGAAGGCAGCGGTATAATTTTTAGAATCCATCGGGTTGATCCACTTTATATCATTGCTGATTCTTTTATAATCGAGATTTTCTAATATACAGAACTTTTGAAACAATGAGAGTACAAGATTTCGAAATTTCATAAATTCAGTTCTACCTACCGGTCCCAAACCATGAGCAAATATGGAATTGTTACGGAGAAAAATCATTGATCGGATTTTTTGTAATGCGATAATAGAATTATGCAGGTCATTTCCGTCTACAATAGGGTCACCAAGTGCAGAAAGCAGAAGAAATCCATCGAGCAGAGCAATAGGATCAGGCAGAGATGTATTGAAAGCTTTTTTGAACAAAGCTTCTTTTCGGGCTTGCACTCGAAATTTCAGCCAGTTGAGTCGATCCGATTCACTCATGTCTTTCAGTTCGGGAAACTTCTCCAGATTGTACATAAGTTCTTCATAGTGAGGGCGGGATGCATAGAGGTTATAATTGATGAGTCGTCTTTGCTCGATCATCTCTAAAAGACGGTACATTAAAAGCGCAGCCATATCATATTTTTCCTGCGCCAATCTTGTTTCAGCGTTCTGATGCATGGTAAATGCAAGGGCGTGTATGATGTCGGCATCTTCAAGAATTTCTCTTGCACGTCGTTCTTTCTGCAGATTTGGTATTTCCTTTAACTGTTGCAGGAGCTTCAACTGTGAATGAATACGACGTTCAAAATCAATCAGCAAAAAATCTTCATGATATCGACTATCTCTTTTTACTTGTCGATAAAGGCTTGTCATGTTTTCGCAAGCTGGGATGAAATCAAGAGCGTCCCAGGCCTCATAGCTTTTAGCAAGAAGATATACAAAATCTAACTGCTGGCGTATATTCGGTTCGGGTATATTTTCTTTTAAATAGGAAAGTTTTTCAGAAGAGCCGGCAAAATTGTATTTGTCGATCAACTCGAATGCTTTTTCTATTTCCAGATCGCCGAATACAGCAAGCGGATTTTCAATATAGATCATAATTTCGGAACCGGGATTTGGTTTGCGGAAGTCAGAAAGATAGTCTGTTGTGCCTACATACATGAGCTGCACGTCTACCATGGCGCCGGCCATTGCGGCAGAGGCAGACATGGCTTTTGTGCCGCCGGTAATATCTATATACATTTTGTTTGGCTTATTCCAATATAGATAAGCATGTTTAATATGGCGATAAATATCCATTGAATCCGTATCACTGACCTCACGTTTTTCATATTGGGTAGGTTGAATATGGCAGTAATTGATTACTTTGCTCATAGTTGCAGCCGATTTTTCTGTGAAAAGAAATAAAATATTCTTCGGATTTAGCAGGGATATTGAGAGAGAAATGGGTTCATATGAAGTTCCGACAGAGATTACCAGATATTCAACTTCCTCAAATACAAAGTCTTTGTTCCGTCGAATAAAATCATCCCTGATTAAATCCATAAGATAATCGTCGTAGAATTTTTCGGCTTTCTGGCGCTGCGCGAGAGTTTTTCGTTCTAAGTGCATCCATTTTTGCGTCATTTTTTCTAATTTCTGATTCATAATATATAAACTCCTTTTTTGAGATGTTTTTGCTTAACATACGTTAAGCTTAGATGATAAAAAAGAGATTAACAGGACATCTGATCGGCTTTTGAATATTATGGAAGAGAAAGAAATAGATTAGTATATTGAACCTTTCAGAATGTAGATATTGTATAAAGTATAAAAAAGAAATTCAAAGCAAAGTAGGTGCACAGTTTCAATTGGGAAATTAGATAGGAATACTCAAATGGAAATATTGTAGGTTATGAATGAGAGAAAGTGCCTTTGGAAGCCATATCGGATCATTTTCGAAAAAGCGTTTCTTAAGATAAAAAAGAGTCTGTTTTTTATTATAGAATCGTTCTAGCCAACGATTGGTCGTTGATTCTGAAGGGGATTCTTCCGGAAAAAGAGATTCGAGTTGAAGTGTTTTGCGTAGGATGGAAATTAGCGTGTGAGTAGAAAAATGAATATATGGAGACAAACAATCGGGCAGTTCATTATGTAATTTTCTACAGGAGGAACATATTAATCGCCGGATATAAAGATGGCATACTTTTCCTCCGGCTAATTTCATAATTCGTCTGCGTCTGTCACGATATTTCAATTGAGCTTTGCACAAGGGACATTTGGGTGTATTATCGGAGATAACAAGATATTCGTTTTTAAACATCTTTTTTAATTGATATATTGAAATGATTATCATAGACAGATACTCCTTAAAAAATGATAAATAGAAAATAGTGCCAGATACTCTCATAAAATACAGAGCGCTTATCGTTCCTTTTGGTGTTTCTAAATTGGTGGTATTACTAAAAGTTTACACTATTATTTACTGAAACAGATGGACAGAGATTGATTAAGTAAGTATAATAAAGATGAACCAGATTCTAAAAAAATCAAAAAGCCAAAATTGTCCGAGTTTTCTCGCATGAAATTAAATTTTCAGATAATTCTGGACGGAAACGCTCTCTGGACCCCGCATAAATAAAGGGTTTCTGACGGGCAGGGTAGAAAAGGTATATATCCCGCATAGGGAATTGTCACTTTTTAGAAGGTTTTCTGTTTACGAAGAATTTCCTGGTAGAAAAGGTTATATCCCGCACAGGGAATTATCACTTCTAACTAAGATGAAATGTCTTGTGTCAATCAAAATTATGTATTTCAGAAGAACAATACTATAAAGTTCTACACATTTACGAAGAAACTAATCCATATTAAAGACCATGCATCTTTTAGGCTATTCGCCCGTAGACAGACCCTATACAACTGATAAAATGAAAAATGGTTATTACAGAAGAATGATTAACATATTTCGATTATAAGTGAAGGCTTAGATATATTTGATGTTGATTATGCAAAGGAGATGGCGAACATTGAATATGAATTCAGCAGAAAAAATGCATTGGATTAAAAGACCTGATGAACAACGGCTAAAGGGCTTAGTGGAGGCACACGGAAAATACCGTGTCCATCTGCGGGATGCTGATGGCGAGCTTCGAAGGAGATGTAATGAGTCTGCAAAGGCAAAATATGGAAATCACCTTCCGGATATGGTACAAAACAGACTCAATCTTGAGCTTGAGGCAATAGGAAGGAATAACTATTCATCCGAATATCTTATAGGTGCTATGCTTGCCGAGAAGTCTTTGACAGATGGATATATGATATCCAGCAGAGGATTGATAGGTTCATCATTTGTGGCATATCTATGTGGGGTTTCAAATGTTAATCCGTTGCCTGCGCATTATTATTGCTCAGAGTGCCATCATTTTGAGTCAACGGATGCCGAGTATAACGTTATGGGTTATGATCTGCCGGATAAGACATGTCCTGTGTGTGGAAGGGCATTACATATTGAGGGGGCAAATATAGCCCCGGAAATACTAATGGGGATAAATCTTGATCATGAGCCTGACATAGTCCTTAATGTCGCATCTGAAGAGCAGGAAGCACTTGTAGATTATATAAAGAATACTTTTGGTAAAGATAATGTTGTAAGAGCTGGAGTCAAAGTAATTCTCGAAAAGGGAAATGTACGCCGGAATATTCATCCGGGGGGATTCTTTATCGTTCCGGATGGAGTAAACCTCGCCGATATTACAGATTTGAGGGATGATATATCTGATGATCATTTCAAAATGCGTGTTACGGAGCGAGACTATCGTGAGATAAATGGAATTCTGAAAAAATATGATGTGCTTAGAAGCCCAGAAACTGATCTCCTTAACAGATTACAGAAGATAACGGGAGTTAAGGGTGATAGTATTAAAACAAATGATTCTGACATATTAAAATTGTTTATTGACGAAGGCTTTTCTTTTTTGCCAAATCATAGAGGCAATATAGAAGGGATTGAAACGTCAGGATTATCCAATACTGGTATTTCATGCTTCTCGGATCTTGTGGCGATTAGTGCAATGTTACACGGATCATGTATATGGGAGAACAATATAAAGCTTATTCGGAAGGATGGCATTAGGATCAAGGACCTTATAAGCAGCAGAGATGATGTGATGCAGGCGCTTATCAGCAAGGGAATGCAGAGAGAACAATCATATATGATTATGAACCGCGTACGTAAAGGAAAAGGCCTTACTGCTGAGATGGAGAATGCTATGCGGTCCGCAGGAGTCCCGGCATGGTTTGTGGATACATGCAAAAAAGTCAGATATCTGTTTCCAAAAGCACATGCAGTCGAATATACGCTGCTTTATTGGAAATTGGCATATTACAAGCTGAATTTTCCCGACATATATCAGACTATGATTGATGATTATCAGAATTATTTCTGTTGATTTTTTTGGATAATCCGTGTATTATACTTATAAGCTCACTAAAACAGTGAACCGCAAATATACTATTTTGAAGAATCATTTTATGATAGTAAATGGCTTTTGAAATTTAATAAGGCATAGCGGATCCGGTAGGTCGAATACAAACCGTTGATCTGATGACGAGCATAGGACGACAGACTTCACAGGTGGAGTCTACCCCTAAGTCCTTTATGCAACTCATCTGATCAACGGTTTTTTGCTGCGTAAAGGTCTGTACCTTGACAACTTCATCCGCAAATATACCGGGCGGCCGGCCGGGGAAGCATCGCAATGATCCTGAAAAGGAGAGCGTGCCAGGGAATAGCCGGGTATAGATTGCGACAAACTCAATTTCATTAAAAAACGAGGAGGATCAATGCCTTATGAAGAGAACCAATATGAGAAATAGGATGGGAACGGTAACCATAGGAAGCTACAAACGATACGTTGATGATAAAGGCGAAAAAATCATATGCAATCTCCATGTCGGGGAGTATCTAAAACAGATAAGTGGGTTGGAGTGTTTTAAGACAGCATATGATTACAAAGTGGTTGGGGAATACACGCATCATTACCTTATAAGGATCAAATACAGGAACGGTCTGATTCCCAAATATAGGAATTATATACATGTTTCTATTTCTAAGGTAGCAATATACTGCGGCAATATTGTTCTTATAAAAGATGATAACAGCAGGGGAGTAGGGTACGAGAAGGAGAGACCAGAAACCATGCGAGCAAAGGCCGCGGGTTTGTGAAGGAGGTGCGGAATGAATATGGTTTTTCCAAAAGGTATAAAAAATGTAGTAAGGCTGGATAAACTTTATAAGGTAAATGAAAAAGAAAAGTTGCTTTTATCGGAGCGTATGTCTTCCAGAATGGTAAAGAGCGCATCAGTATTGACAGAGGGCGAGTATATCGGATGGCAGCTGAATGTTCCCAGGAAAGGTTTGGTGAATATGGCTGCCTACGGCACCAGAGATGTGAGCGAAAGTGATCTGAAATGGATGTCTGAAAAGACAGCAGCAGCCGCTAAATACAACTCGCACAAAAATGTTGATAAAGAGCTCTCTGAGCTTTACGAACTATATCTTCCTATCGCGGAAAGAAACGGGACAAGTGCGGCGATAGGCTTTGGAGCCGTTACGTTTAGTTTGAATGACAGCTTTTCAAAATGGCCAGTGTATTATTCGTCACAGTTTCCGGAGATGATAAAAGCTTTTCGTGAAACAGGAGCGACGCTTCGTATTGCTGTCGGACCGGCTTCTGAGGAAGAACTTCTTACCTGTCGTAAAAACACCCTGGAGACATACGATGTGAGCAGTATTAATTCGAAAGATTATATCGGACGTCCGGTAAAGATCAGGGTACTGCTCCGGCTGCCATGTTCTCCTTCTGTCCGCCTTAAAACGGTGATAGAAGAAGCCGTGCAGGGAGTAAAGCTCAGGCATATTGGAAAGATGGAAGAGCATGAGACGGAAGAAATCTGGAATGATCCTATCAACGGAGCCGCTATTCTTCCGGATTACTCGGCAAGGATAATGATGTTAGAACCGGAAGTTGAGGAACCCATTATCGGTATAGAGCTTCGTGAGGAAAAGATGAAGAAAATCCCGGCAAGCCATAAAAATACGAAGGATAAGAATGCGGTCATTATAGGGCGGGCAACTGATACAGCAGGAATCAGAAGAAAAGTTACAATCGGAGAGGTTGACCTGAAGCGGCACTATCAGATAGTCGGCCAGACAGGAACAGGGAAGTCAACGCTTCTTGTGACTGTAATTCTCAGTGCAATTGAGCAGGGGCATGGACTGACGTTTTTGGACCCGCATGGAAGCACTATCGATGTTGTCTTGCGGACTATTCCGCCAGAGTATGCTGATCGTGTTCGTGTGGTGCGGATAGGAGACTCAGAGAATCCTGTTCCTATGAACATATGGGATAGTGATGATCCTGTCAAAGAGGAGCGCAATATAAGCGATCTTTGCGAACTTTTTGGGAATATTTTTAATCCGCCGGGAGAAGTATTTGTTGGTCCGCGCTGGGAACGGTGGTTCTCCACTTTTGCGAAGGCATCCATTGCTTTTCTTGGACGCAGGGCATCCCTTGAAAGCATCTCGGTCATTTCCCAGAGCCAGGATAATATGCTGAAACTCAGTAGAGCAATCATCGGCAGGTATCCGGAATTGGTAGAGATCATCAAAGAGGAGTATGGCAAGGACAACTCAAGAGACTGGAATCAGACGCTGAGCTGGTTTTTGTGTAAGTTCCAACGATTGACAGCTGTTGAACAGCTGCGTAAGACATTTGGCGCCGGAGCAAATGCCCTCGATTTCCGCCACACGATAGATACGGATACAGTAACATTGATCGACCTTGCCTCTCCAACGATTGGCACGCATTCTTCAAGGATTGTCGGGACACTTCTGCTTATGAAATTATGGAATGCTGTTCTGGCCAGAAAGGAGCGCGATAAGACGCGTCTCATAGTAGTGGATGAGGCGTCCCTTTTTCAGACGAATCCTATGCCGCGCATGCTTGCAGAGTCAAGGAAGTTTGGAATATCGATGGTGCTGTCGCATCAGCATACCGGGCAGCTTTCCACGGAAATAAGGGATGCGCTGGAGGCCAACTCAGCGAATTTCAGTGCTTTCCGATTATCGCCGAGAGATGCTGCAAATGCAGCAATTCGATTCGACGATCCGAAGATTCAGGCTTCCCTTACCAGACTTGACGCTTTCAACGCCATCACGACCTTGAGTGTAGATGGAAAGCAGACCGCACCATTTACGTTGGAGACTATAAAGCTTCAACAGCAGAAAGATGGCGAGAAAATTGCGTCCGGGATCGAGGCAAGAAGCATTGAGACGCTGGTAAAACCGTATCGGAGCTTATCCGCCCTCACATCGGCGGAGATAGTAGAACTACTTAATAACCATGACAAGCTTAAGAATAGAAACCCCGAATGGTTGGACAGGTGGACGAGACGCAGAAATGAATTAAGACGAGTGGAATGATAGGAGGTGAAGCTTTCATGGACTTTAAAAGATTAGACGCAAAAGAATTCGCAAGTATCGGGATCGAGTTCGAGACAGAGGCGGAAACACGAGCTTTCGCTGATCTGATCCGGAAAGAACTGGAGGTTCGTATAGGAGCGGCGATATCGGAAGGCTTGACAAAAAAACAGCTGGATGAATTCGGCAGATGCAATACTTGGGAAGAATCCCGGCGCTGGCTCGACGTTAATCGCCCCGACTACAGAAGCATTGTTATGAAAAAGGAGGAAGAACTGGAAAATGAGATTGTCAAATACAAATCGAAAATATCAGGAGTGCTTCCCGTGCCGGGCAGTGACCTGGATCAGATTGATTTGCCCGCAAAACCTCTGTTTGATTATCTGGAGGAGCTGGAGGATGGTGTAATGTTTGAAGAAATATTTGAAGATGAATACAGTGATGAGTAATTGATTTTACTTACCTCATATGCTAAGGGAATACGTGGCACTTTTTGCTCCAAAGTCGTTTGCTTGGGTGTAATTAGAAAAACCACTTTTTCGTGCGGGTGTGAAAATCAGTGAAAACCTATAATGATCATAAGTGGATGAATAGGCTTTGCAAAATACTGAAAAGAAAACCATGAATTTAACAGAGAGAAAAAATGCAATAAGGGAGAAGGAAGTCAAAAATATTCTCCTGCGAAGATATCCGAACGGTATGGATATAACTGCAATATAAAATTATGCGAAATTGGCTGCGAGAGCATTAAAGGAGGGAAATGTAGCGTTTTCTTCAGCAGATGAATGTTATTGGGAATTACGCTATATCTGTGAGCACGAAATGAATCCGAATTACAGCGTTGAAGAAAGAGAAGATACGGATAGTTATTGTTTGATGCATGATAGGCGGCTCATGTTTGTATCTATACGAGAATTATGGTTTAGAGGCCTAACCCTATGCCATACAATTTTAAGTCTTATCAGAAATTTGTTCGTAAGACCCAAGAGTATTCTTCGTCTGAACATGATCTGATTCAGATAGATTTGCTTTTGGAGGAGAACCATATTAAGGGAGTCTTAGAAGCGTTCCTGAAGGATGGCGGAAAAAATTATCATGTCAACCCGGATGATCCTTATGTAGTAAAACGAATCCAGGAGCAAAAGGAAAGACGGGAGGATGAAAAGAAAAGGAGAAGAGAAGCAGCTGGTTTTAAAGTAAGGCAAAAAGGGAAGACAGCTCTTTTAGTGGCAGCCTGGATTTTATTTTGGTTTTTCTTCTACCGTTTTGGAAGAGGACTGATTTTTAACAAGGAAGCGCTGACGATTTCACAGTATTTATTACTCGGAAATGCAACTGTCGGCCTGCTGAATTTTGCGCAGGCGCTCCGTTCCAACGACACACAAACGAGATTCTGATTTTTACGATATGGAATTCCGTTATTTTATGCTTTATTTTTGTGGGATCGGTTTATCATTTTGGCAGCATCACACAAAGATATTTCTGGAAGCAATAGCTGGCGTTGATATTGCGATTTGTTATATTCATCGTGATTGGACAAATTGCAGGAAAGGCTATTCGTAATAATAGAAAAAAAAGATACTAATTTGTTGGAATGAGAGAAAGTATGTTTTCGGGGGGGATAATCGGGAAGATAGTGGGGTCTGTTCGATAGTTGATACATTATGAATGTGATAACTAAGCAGCGCAGGGTTCCTGTTTTTTATGATATAATTCAATCACCATAGTATCGCGTAGAGGGAGGTCATATGTCTGAGCGTCGAAAACAGATTAAATACAATGTTTATGCGTTTTTATTTCTGTTCTTCATTTCCCTGTACCGCCAGATCAGTCTTAAATATTTGCCGAATGATCCGTTCAGGACATACATCCTATATGCAGGTTATGTGATCCTGATTTTTACATGGGCTTTTTCAATTGGCGTCCGTGTTACACAGAAAAGTATGAGAAATTTCCTGCTCCTTGAAGCGGGAGTGATGCTTTATGGGCTGACGATTCGTTTTTTGCAGGATACATTTTGGTATAACAATATTCGCCTGATGCGTATAAGTGGTCTATATATTGCGGCTACACTGCTGCCGATGATATTGCTTGGTTTGTATGCGTCTCTCGGTACCGGTCAGGCCGACAGTTATCAGATGCCAAAAAAGCTGTACGGACTTCTCATTCTGGTAATAGCGCTGACTTTTTTGATCGTGGAGGATGAACGGTTTCATTTTGTGTTTTTTATTGATCCGGAGGAACCTCAGCCGAACCTGATGTTTCATCCGTATACCGGTACTTTTCTGTTAAGCGGCTTCGGCTGTACTCTGCTGGTCATCAGAGTTCTGCAGATCTACCGGAGAAATAAAGTTATACATGAACAAAAACTTCTAAGAGCACTGATACCCGGTTTTGAACCGATTATGCTGTTGCTGTTTTCGATTGACTATTTCGCTATGTCGCTGCATATACTTCCTGGTCTGCCGCCCTGGAAAGAAGTAATTGAGTTATATGCCAGATACTATTATATAGAGGCTCTGATGTGGGAATTCTATATCTACATGGGCCTGGTTCCGGTAAATAACAGCTACCGGGAAATATTCAAACATGCTACAGTGGACATGCAGATCATTGGAGATGGCGGAAGGCTGGTTTCAGAGAACGCTACGCCTGTGTCAGGGAAAATACTCGATGAATTGAAGAGTAAAGACCATGTCATCGTAGAGTCTGGTAAAGAACTCCATATGTATGCACTCTCTGATTATTACTTGCTCTGGAATAAGGATATTTCGCTGATACAGAATACGATCAATGAATTGAATTCAAGTGCCGAAGCGCTTGCACAGGAAGGAGAATTGCTTAAAGAAGAGCTGAAGACAAAAGAGCGGGAATCGAGACTGAAGGTTAAAAACAAGATATATGATAATCTGGCCAGAGAAGTTGCAGACCAGCTTTTGCTCATAAAAGAACTCACCGAAAAATGCAGCCATCAGATAAATGACGACAGATATCTGCAGCAGATGTACCTTCTGGGTACTTATGTAAAAAGAAGATGTAATCTGCGCCTGATCCAGAAAGAAACCGGAAGCATAAGCGTGGTTGATCTCAGGCTTAGCCTTGAAAATATGGTGCATGCGTTGGAATTGATGAATATAGAGGCTGAACTTCATTGGGGTGAGAAAGTGCAGTTTTCGTCGGGGTTTTCACTCTATGTTTTCGATATGTTTGAAAATATTCTGGAATGTGAGAGTTTTATAATAGGGAGAGCAGTCATTACTGCTGAGAGAGACAGCATATGTTTCAGAGTCCAAAGATCTCCGGATGCAGCAGAGATGAATATATGCAGGATAAATTCAAAGAAATATTGTTCTGTTTTGCAGTCAGATGCAGAAGGGTATACTTTGAAGATTTCGGAAGGCGGTGATATATATGTTCCGGAAGTTTAGGGAAAGATATCATACGACTCTAAGGGTCCGCGAAGCAATCGATACTTATCCGGATGGCATATGCTTTGCTGCCGCAGGGGGCAGACCGATCCTGGCAAATCGAACAATCAATGATGTATGTTACAGGATGACCGGCCATACTATTATAAATACCGATGTAATGTGGGATGAGATCAAAAGCTGCAGGATCGATGCCGTAATATCAGGTAATAACAGTGAATTGCCGGCAGATGTAGAACAGATACTCTGCCGTCTGCCGGATGGAAACGTGTGGCAGTTTCAGCGCAGAACGCTGTCTATCGAGTCTGAGAAGGTCATACAATATGAAGCGTCAGATATTACAGAGCTTTATCGTTACCGGAATCAGCTGATGGAAAATAATATGCAGGTTGCGAAGCTGCATGAGAGGCAAAGAGCTCTTTTGCAGAACATCGTGCAGAATAATATAAATAAAGAACTTCTAAGTGCAAAGATCAGAATCCATGACAGGTTTGGAGGTCTGCTGATCATGACAAAAAACATGCTGACAAATGAAAACAGTATAAGTGAACGGTCAGCGCTGATCTCAGAATGGAAAAATGTAATCGCTGATATGGAGAATGCATCCATCGGTCAGGAACAGAGAAACACATCCCCTGAAAAGGAGCTGTGTCAGATAGCAAACATGATCGGCTGTCAGGTGGTGTTCGTCGGTGAGCAGCCAACCGAGCGGAAAGCAATCCTTTTGCTTTATGCGGCAATCAGGGAAGCCTTGACAAATGCGGTACGGCATGCCGGCGCGGATAAACTGATCATATACATAAAAGAAAAAAAGATCATTACAAAATCAGGATCACAAGCAATGGAAGAACTGACATTCACAGTATTCACGAAGGCGGCGGGCTAAGCAATCTCCGCAGACGGCTTAGCCAGGATGGAGCAGAAATGGACATAGAGACAGCCAGCGGCGTAGTGATGGTATTGACGATCCCAAAGGATTAAAGAAGTGGACCGTGTACCACGTTGGTACACGGTCCCAAATTTGTCCCACATGAAAGTTTGTACTTTTGTGTGGGGCGTTTTTTATAAAAAAGATATAATTTTTATGGTAGCTTAATAATAATTTGCTTTATGCTCGTGTTTTTAATATGGAAATAGCGTATTCGTTTAACTTTATCGTATATTTTGTTGTATGTTAATCAATGGTCAGGGGGATGAAGGCGGTATGCAGAGGTACGTTATCTGCGCAGTCGTCTTCAAAGTAAAAGGAGTAAAAGATGATAAATGTGTTGATCGTGGAGGATTCCAGAGTATCACGGGAAGCATTTGAAAGGGAAATTTCTTCTTCACCGGAGTACAATTTGGTTGCCTCGATCGAGAATGCTGCGAATGCAGAGATCGCCTGTATACGAAATAAAATAGATCTGGTACTTATGGATGTATGCACGGCTGATGATGAGTCGGGGTTGACAGCTGCGGAAAAAATAAAGAAGAATTATCCTTGGGTAAAGATCATTATTATGACATCCATGCCGGAACATTCATTTCTGGAAAGGGCAAAAAAATGCGGGTGTGACAGCTTCTGGTATAAAGAGTGTGATGACATTTCGTTAATGGAGATATGCAATTGGACAATGAGAGGGGAGCCGGTATGGCCTGAGCAAACACCGATAGTTATGATAGGGCTGGCGCGAAGCGATGAATTTACAGAACGTGAGTTAGATGTCATACGGGCATTGGCGCAAGGCAATCGATACGAAGAAATGACGGAAAATTTGTTTATGTCTTTAAATACCGTGAAATATCATGTTAAAAAAATATTGCAGAAAACCGGTTTCAGAAGCACTATACAACTAGTAGCAGAAGTCGTTGAAAAACGGCTGATCCTTCCAAAATATTGATATATATTGTGATTACGATGTAAGCGCTAAATATTAGGGCGGTACTATCAAAAAAATTACTCCGACTTTGTGAGTTGGAGTAATTCACTATA
>AUXO010064073.1_pt1 | contig 28699 bp, 30 predicted proteins | sample 768731 | NCBI WGS metagenome assembly AUXO01 (sample SAMN02715735, study PRJNA202380) | gut metagenome | biome: sheep rumen | host: Ovis aries | place: New Zealand: Palmerston North
TAACATCAACTTCGGCAGCGAAAGCAGCGGCATCTGCGGCAGATTTAGCCGCCGCTTTAGCCGCTTCCGCCATTTTTTCTGCCTCTTCATCTGAAGCCCCTGAATCCAAAGCCTTTTGCTTGGCGTTGGCCCCGACCTCGGCCAACATCGCCGCCGCAACCGCTTTTCCGGCCTCTTTCGCCTGGGCCTCCGCATTTTTAAATGTTTCTTCTGCCGCCTTGATTTCAATTTCAGCTTGACGATTTGCGGCGTCAATTGCAATTTCCCTTGCGACTGAAGCACCTTCGGCAATATTATCTGAAAATGTGGCAGATTCAAACGCCGTTGCCGCAGCTTCAGATAATGCCTTTGACAACAATCCCTTGGTTGATTCCATTCCCTTTTGGATTTGCTGCGCCATTGTTTGCATAAAATTCACTTGCGCCCTGGCATTATTTGCTAAAGTTTCTTTTGCATTAATACCACTTTCCTTGGCTTCCGCTATGTCTTTGTTGCGCATTGATACATCTTGGGTGGCGACATCCACTCTTGACTTGGCTTTTGAAATAGCATCGCGCATTGTCTGAGCCCGTTCTTTTTCATCTTTGGACATTTGTTCCTCCGATTTGCCACCGAACTCTTTATTATATCTGTCCTCCAACGCCGTCAAATCTTTTTGAGCCGATTCTTTCCGGTTTTGCGCCTCCGCCTTTTGAGCTTCCAAACCAGCCAATATCAGTGGCAACTCTTCAATGGCCTTTGCAGCCGCATCAGTAGAAGCCCCGTAAGCCTTTATCTCCGCCGCTAGAGCCTCACCAGCCTCCTTTGTCCCGTCCCCGCCAACTCCAGCCAAGGTTGCACTTACATTAGCCAATTTCGCCGCATGGCGCAATTCAACCGTCTGCGTATCTATGCCAGACGAAATGGCTTTAAGCCAATTAATCACACGCTCATTCTCTTCCGCCGTTTTAGTACTTCTTTCCTGCTCCCGCTTTAAAATCTCACCGAAATTATCTACAGTCTGACTTGAAAATGTATTTAGCAACTGTTCTACCACACCCAATTTAGTTGCAGTTTTATTTGCCTCGGCAAAATTATTGGCTTTGTTTTTCAAAGCCGTCACAATATCCTTTGAAACCTCCTTGCCTCCAAAAATAGAAGCAGATTTACCACTGTTGAGAACGGAAACAAATTTATCCAATCCTTCTTTTTCAACGAATTCAGCTGCCTTTTGCTTCTGGTCGTCATTCATTTTCGTCCCCTCAAACAATCTATCCAAAGATGGTTTGAGAGTATCTGCAAATTTAGCATTCAATGCCTCGATTTGGGACTGGACCTTGGCCGCTTCTTCGGTTTTACCTTCTCCCATTAATTTATATTTTTGCTCTTCCAAAGATTTGCGCTGCTTGCGGTTCGTGTCAATCGACCTGATATTAACAATGTCATTCCCATTGGCCATGTTCCCAAGTTGTTGTCTTAACATTGCCGCTTCGGCCTGCAAATCTGAAACCACCGATGCGGCTTTCGCCTGGTCAATTGTGCCATCAGACTTGAGAACGTCCCGCATGTTGGCACCATATTTTTCATTTAACTCCACCTTGTATGAAGAAGCCGTGGCGTTTGCGTCCTTCGTTGACAATTCCTTGTCAATTTCCTCCAACCTCCTGTTGTTGGCCGTAATTTTAGCCTTGTCCTCTCCCTTGAAATAAAAATGGTGCAATCCAGCATTGTACAAAGCCCCAACTCCGGTGCCCGCCAGACGAGCTTCAACCGCTTTACCTATGCGTCCCCCACCGAGCAAACGGCTTATCGAACCCTGCCCAGTATTGCGACGCCACCAACTTTTCGTATTGTTGGCACCGCCGTTTTTCCTTGCCTCATCGCGCGCGGACTGCTCATCACCGGTCATTCCCTGCCCAGTTGAATCTGCCTTAATCTTGGCATTCTCGGCCACCAACCGCTCCCTTTCCTTCTCTAATTCGGCGCGGCGCTCTGGAGACAAAGTATCTTCTTTCGTCGCACCAGAAAGATTTTCTATGGCGCTTTTTATGTTGCTTGAAGCAGTTTGATTGGCTTTTTGCTCCGCATCTTGCAGACCTTTAATATTTGCATCTGTAACTGCGTTAATTTTCTCAACATTGGTTCGCCATGCATCAACCCCGCTCTTAAATACGGAATTCAAATCGGCGGTATTGACAAGCCCCTTGGTTAATGCGGCATTTATCGCATCACCACTTATGGCGGCTGCCAAATACTCCGGCATTCCCGCCAAAGCCTGCGATGCCGCCAAGGTTGAATCCATCAATTCATTTAAGGCCACCTCTTCCTCGCGCGCCGCCTGGGTAAGCAAAGCATTACGAGCTTCAGGAGTGAGATTCGGGTCGTTTTGCGCTCTGGCCCGTGCGCGATTCACAGCTCCCATCTTCGTGTCAAAGGTATTCCTAGCCGCAGTCAACCCCATATTCATCGCATTAAGCGCGGACTGCCCCGTAGGCGCACCATATTTCTGGAACCTGCTGATGCGCAATCCAGCCAATTCCTTTTGAAGCTGATAAAACTGGATTTTTGCATTGTTCACGCCTGAACTCAATTCTCCAAGCGCATTTTGTAAAATACGAGCGGCATTTGCCTGGCTTTGGGCATGAGCCCGCACCAGCCCACTCGACATTTTCATCGCCTTGTCGAAATCTGCCTTGCCCTGAGTCAATGGGACAATCGCAGTGCCAAACTCTTTAATGTTTTCCTTTTCTTCCGCGCGTATTTTACGCCATGTGTCCTGGAGGTCAAGAGCCGCCTTTGCAAGGCCGCCCAATGCCCCCACTGCCGCCCCTATGGCAGCTCCATAACCGCCAAATTGCGAACCGGCAACCGCTCCGGCGGCTGCTCCTCCCGCAAAACTAGTCGCGGTGCTTGCAAATAAATTTGCCTTGGCGCTTCTCAAATCCCCGTTGGCCAAGTCCTTCTTAGCCCGTTCATGCAGCAATCCTGCTCCTTTTTGAGACAACTGCCAAATGCCCAATGCGGCCCCGGCGCGCATCCCGGCCCCACCTAAACCGCCACCGCCTTTGCCAAGCAATCCCTTGACTCCACTCAAAAGGCTATTCCCGCCCCCCTTGCCAAACAATTTGTCAAGGCCAAGTGCTTTGAGGTCTATTTTCTGGAATTTTCCAAGCCCTAATTTATTGACATCTATTCTACTGGGTGGCAATCCACGCCCTCTTATCTTCGGAATTTTTGGAATGGCCTTTTTAATCTGAGCTTCTATTTTCTGGCCACCACTGCTGTTAATTATGGCGCTTTCAATATCACTTTGACTGCTTGCATTTTGAGATTGCAAATTACTGATGACCGTATCTAAATCGGAAGAAACCTTTTCGGTTGCCTCTATGTTGGAATTGATTGCATCTTCTGTATCTCTTGCATTCGCGTCAGCTTGCGCGGCTCTTCTTGCCCCAGTAACAAGTACACTGGCTTCAATTGCCCCCGCCACTACTGGAATTACAGAAGCTATGCTTCCAAATGAACTTACCAGACCAGGGATTTCAGCGAAATACGAACTCCAGGTCGGCATCAGACCCATTAAAAAGTCCCCCAACCTCTCAGTCATGGCCGATGCACTCTGGGCGGCATCCAATTTGTCCGCCCCAGGTTGTCTCTGCTGCTCACCGCCGAACAACCCAGTTGGCATCAATGCATTTAAATCGCCTGCCTTACCACTTTTGGCCAATCCATATAAAGCCGCAGTTTGGTCGTCTGATGAACCACTTGTCAAATCTTCCTGAAGGGTGGGAATTGCCTTCATGAGTTCAACATATGTTTTTAATTGAGAAGTTATATCCCCGCCAAATGTCGCCTTTAATGCCTCAGCCACATTTGACAATTCCGCAGCGCTTTTGCCAGTAGCCGACATCCCCTGGTCCATGACTTGAAACAACTGTGACGCCTGGTTTCGGGTCATGTCAAGGCTGCTTCTCAAAGCCTCCAATGGCTTCGCATCCATCATCCCCATCGCACGAGCCGCCTGCTCAACGCTGTTTTTATACAAAGCAAGGCCAACAGCCGCACTTTCATACTGCTTTGCAAGATTTCCAAGAGCTTTTCCGGCCGCAACGGCGGCAACACCTATTGTTGCTCCAACAGTTTTCCAATTTTTTTCTAATTTTCCTGTGTCTAATGTTCCCCAACCATTGCCTTTCCAGGCTCCAGATTGATGTAAAATGTCCTTTTTAGAAGATTCCCTTTTTGAATTCCACCAACCGGACAACCCACTTGTATCTTTCGCCGCCGCATCACTATAATTTCCTAAACGGCTAGGAAACCCACCCATTTTCTTTGAAGCACCACTTCGTTGCGCACGCCTTTCAGCCGCCTTAACCGCATCCAATACCGACTGGTATGATTTTGCCGCTTCCGTTGTTTTTCTTAGAGCTGCTTCCTGCTTTTTATATTCTGGCGTACCTTTTCTTAAACTTTCAAGTTCCTTGCGCTTTATGGCAACAATGCGTGACATTTGCTGCGCATAGCTTTGAATACCTCCCACCAATGTTTTCTGAAGCTTTGCTTGGTCTTCATAAGACAAGTTTGATTTTGAAACCGCTTCTGAAACCTTTAAAACCAATGCCCTTTGCTTATCTAAAACCCCATCAAGACTCAATCCGTTTTCTGCCGCAGACTGACTCATTTGAGCCATTTTCTCCAACCCCTTTGACATAACTGATGTGGCTTCGGCAACAGAACGTACATTCTGCGCCATATGTTCGGCCACATCAGATGCCAACTGCATGGAAGCGGCATCAAAGTCCGCCTGCTTCGTCAAGTCAGGCGGAGCCCTATCAAATCCAGATTGGTCGGAAGTAGGCATTTTAAATTAGCAACACATCCTTCTCAAAAATTGTGAATACCACATCGAGAATCGCCGGCGCGAGACTATGGGCAACCACTAACGCCAAATCAGAAAGAAGGCCACTCTTGTCAAATGTAAGCGGAATGTCATGTCCTTCAGTATCAACCAAGTTCCAGTTCTTCAAATGGTTGACAAGGAAAAACTCACGCAACTTAACCCTATCGACAATCGGCTTGTCGGTTGCATCGTCCAAAGTGGTGCAACGGCGGCGATATTCAGACAACTGAATATAGTTTGGAATGCTAAACTCAAACCGAAGAACTGAATGAACAAAATATGCAAATTCAGTTTCAAAATCTATTCCATATCCTGCCTTGGTAACGCTCATGACGCGACCAGTCTGCGGGTGGGTGAGGACATCAACTTCAATTGTTTCAGTATCCGTACCCTTAACGAAAAAAGCAGGGGCCGCCTTCTGATCAGCTTCAAGGGCGTTTTCACCGCTTATAACGGCCTGCCTCATCCTCTCCTCGGAAAAAGCGGCCTTGGAAATCCCAGCCAACTTCTCCTTGCCGACTTCTTCCGATTGAGATTCAGATATAGTGTTTCCACTATCAGAATCCGTTTCTGGAATTACCTTTGCGGCTTCCGTCTCTATCTTGGCTTCGCCTTCTGAAACTGTCTGTTCAACATCGGCTGCCGCCATATCATTGGTTTTGTCCTGTTCGTCCATAACAAAAATGCGTTGAAAGCCAACTTCCCCGAATTGGAAAATTCCTTTCTAACGCCTCTCCTTTCGTGGTTAAAGATTCGGGCGGCTTCTATTTACCACCCCTTATTCAAAAAAGTTGCTTACGAAATCACAAGGGTATTTGACTTGCCAGTATTTGAACCAGTTCCAAACACATACTTATATGTGCCCAGATTACCAGTTCCACCAAAGTCATATCCGGTTCCAGTAATACTGCCCTTCAGAGTAACTTCACCAGTGCCAATGTTAATGCTTGCATCTGAGTCCGTTTCCGTATCCGTCTTAATCCGCTCATATGAATCAACCGTCAATTCATAACTTACAAGTCCGATTTTAATATAATGCGGTTCAACCTTGTCCTCGTTTCCGTACATGGGTTCTGCATTCTGACTCATGGACAACGACCATGATGCGATTTTACCATTTCCGCCAGAAATCCAATATCCCATTGGGGTTTCCTCGCCCTTCCAGTCGTTGGCCGCATTGCCAAACGAAAACTTATCCTTGCATGTAAATGAAACATTTCCGCTGATAATGCTTCCAGAAGAAGCCGAAAACGAAGCGGAAGTCACATAGCAATTTGTACCTTTGACCCCATTGTAGCCATCGCTCATGCTAAATGTGTGCGATCTGCCTCGCGAAAGCAATCCACTAGCAGACAAAATTCCAGTGCTTCCAGTATAAAGTTCAAATCCAATAGTAGCCTCATAGGATTCAGTTCCGTCCGCATGGATAACTCTTCCGGCCATTCCAGTCTTAGGCAACGCAACCATTTCAAGATATGACACATTGCGCGTAGTAGTTACAGACCCCGAAGTAATCAAAACCGAAGACCCATCTATGGTCCCTGCCCCATAATATCCTGCGAGTTTTAAAGTTTCAGACATTTTTAATAAATCTCCTTTATGTTCCAACCGACCCCGGAAGCGGCTTTACAGTACCTCTTGACGGCCTTACCCCGCGACCCATTGAAATCTGAGATGTCGGCTTCAATTTTGCCGGTTGCTGCATTGACATTCTTATCTTTTCGTTTTCATTTGAAATCATCATCCTAAGAAGCAGATATTCGCGATATGGCAAATTCTTAATGTCTGAAATACTCAAATTGAATTTTTCACTAAAATTGCCGTATGTACAGAACTTGCTTACCGCCTCACATGCGTCCGAAACACCCTGACTGTTCTTTCCGAAAAGAACCAGACACTGCTTGTCAATTATCTTTTCCTCTTCTGAAGTGACCACATTCGAACCTTCAAACCCCTGGACAAAGGCATCAAGCAACGGAGCGCTTACATTCGCCACCCTATTCCAACATTTCTCTGTCAACCATCCGTCAAAATCCCTCTCCAACTCAATGTCAAGCGACCACGCCACCAGATTCTTCATTATCAGCAAACGCCGGTATTCATTGAAATCCAAAACCTTTTCAAAAAAAGGCTCACCATTCCGTTCGCCAATCTTAACCTTGCCCATGGCAAGTTCATCAAACTCAAATGAATCACCAACAGTTACTCTTCGAAAAACGGCATATTCCTCATGGTTGCCATTTTCATCGGGCACGCACAATCCACTTGGAAAAAACCTCACCCTTACACGAACAGTCACATAGTCTCCAAAGCAATGCTCGCGCATTTCCCTCAAATGCGCATCTCGCTTCTCAATGGCCTCATCAAGCAATTTGTCTATTGTAGTCCATTGAAGTTTTTCCTCAACTGTCCGTAGGTTGTCCATTCTAATGATTATATTCCAACACCATGTTCATTTCATCCAAAATATATTGGGCGATATTCGGTTGCAATTTCGTAAACGCTACCCAACTTTCATCCGTCATCGTACCGCCGGCATGCTGAATTTCCAAATTTTTGTTGTCTCTCCCAAATGTCCACGACTTCATAAGCCGTTGTATTTTTAAACGATTGAGAAGGTCGTTGTCGATTTCATGGACTTTTTTCCTCAAATCGTATGAAGTGGCCATTTTCTTCATTTCGACCATTTCATTGTAAGTCCACATTCTGAAAACCACTGAATGGTCATCGGTCGTGTCATCCGAACCGTTCATCAAAATCCATCTGCCTTTATACTTCTTCAAATGGACTTCAATTGTAAAATCTGACTCAGACGAAATTTCATATTTCCCCGGAGTGGCTTTTCTATATGCTTCATCAACCCGCGTTGCCCCGACCATATTTTGGGAAACCGGCATTTTACCAATGTCGGAATTGGGAGACATGGGGGCATTCGGCCGTCCGTTTTGCGGAAGCGATGTGCCAGTTACATTGGGAGGAGGCAATCTTTGCCCTCCGTTTGGAACAGTAGTTGATTGTACAATGGCCATGGTTTGAAATCCAATTTTTGTTTATGGATTCATTTTAAGATTTTTTACGAAAAAAATCAACCATAACGATATGCCCGATAAGTGGCAGACACCGTGTTTAAACTTTCTCCGGTTGCCAAATTGTCACTTGCTTCCTGAAGTTCAACCCGGCCGAAATTAAGTTGGGTATTTCCTATCGTAATTGTCAAATTTTCCTTTTCAGAAACAGACCCTGCGGCGATTGTTACATTAAGATTAATAATAACCGGCCCAAAAACAATGTAATCTGGATCACGGTGTACTTTATAATCTATGTTGTTCGCATTGCAACAATATATAGGTGAAATCGACTGATTTATTCCAACACTCCAGTCCTGCGCACAACCGCCTACACTTACATTTGTCTTCCAATATGGTATTAAATCTGCATCACAATTAATTTTACCGCCCAAAGGGTCAGGTGCCTCCAAACTTACGCCAGCAAGGTCATATTTCTTGAAAATAATTCCATTGATTCCACCAGTAGCCAAACTTCCCACGCTGGCAGAAAAATTGATGTCAGTCCAATATTGCCCAATTGAAATTGAATTCCCCTTTTGGCTCATTTGCATGTTAAGCGTATACTTCTCATCGCGAGAATTCAATTTTTTCGCCAATGCGCTCGCAGCACCACTTGTCAAATCAAAACTGGCATTTGAAGAAGTTTTCCACGGATCATAAACATGGGGGGCTCCAGTGGCCATCTGACCACCAGACCATTTCCCACCATAGGCTCCGCCACTTTCTATCAAATCATGCAGAATCGTTATCGTGCCCTGGGTGGCAAGACATGTTTCACCATCTAACTGTAGCAAACCTTCAAAACCAAGCGCCATAAGAACAAAAAAAGCCCCTCTGTAAGAGGGGCGAATATTAAGGAAACCGAATTACTACGAAATTTCAACACAACCTTTTTCACAAGCAACACCTTCTACAGTGATGCCGGCTCCGACAATCGACTCACCCGTCTGAATCGCACACTCAGTACTGGTAATGCGTCCGGTAATGGTAACGCTTCCAACTGACAAATTTATCGTAACAGATTGATTCAAAGACCAAAAATCACTTGGCAGTCCGCCATCCCAAAAGGTTGCTGAAGCAGTCGCAGTTGTAGGACCCAATAATATCGTGGTTGGATTATAATGGGTTCCAGACTCTCCCTTGCAACACAAAATAGGAATAACGCTGTTGTTAATCTGGAAATTCCAATCTGTTGCACAACCACCACCACTACTCATGGTGGCCGAAGTCATCCAATATGGAATCACACTATTGGGGTCACACCATTCAGAACGACCTCCCAATGGCCTTTCAGTCCCAGCACCACCTTGGCCACTAATACTTCCTCCATCATCTCCTATTCCCAATACTCCGACGCTCATGTTAACCAACGAGCCAGAACTGGTGCTTCCGCTTAAAGAAGAACACTTCCCAGTAATATTCATTTCATAACTTCCACCTGGCTTTGCCATAATGGACAAATCCTGACTTCGATTATTAACTGCCGGACCAGTAACTTTTCCCCAACCTCCCTCAGTGCCTAAATCCCACTCAAGAGAACCTTCCCATTTGGGATAATCCCAGGCAAACACCGATGGCCCTGCCTGTAAATACCCCGCTCCACGAACACCGTTGGAAACAATGTTCTCAAACGAAGGGGATATTGAACTGCCAGTGGCCAATACATAAGTACCGCCAATGGAAGCTTCAGACATATATCCAAGACCCATATGGATGCTTCCTTTCCTAGTGTAGGTTTAAGAATCTGTTCTAGACCGTATCTTTTAATTACTAGAACTTGAGCCCTCTGCCTCTGCCGCCTCATAACCTTCAGCGGAATACGGATACTTTTGAGCAGAGGTTTCGCCACTAGCATTATACTGCCACGGAACCGCAAGCATATCAGCATCCGTCATATCAGCAATTGCCTTGCCGGTATATCTAGACATAATGCATGGCGGAAGCGCAAACTCACCCAAGTCAGTAGATGTAACACAACGCCCACCAAGACCCTTGATGTTAAAGGCGCGGTTTGTCACGCTGTCTGCGCTCTGAATCGAGTAGTCGTCAGATTCCACAACCGCCGCCGGAACGCAAATGTTAACCACGCTGTCATTGTCTGCGGTAATCTGGGCGTTAAACCATGTGTGCTGGGCGGTCATATACTGGTTGTCAATGCTGTAGGTACCAGTTGGCCCAAGAACTGGGTCGAACACGCCTTCAGGATGATACTGGGTGACGGCCCCGGATACGCTCATCGGACCCATCAAAACCGCGCGAGGCAAACGAGTGCCGCAGCAGGTGTAAAGAATCTGCTGGTTGTTGCTGACATCGACGTTCCACTCAACCGTTTCAATTCCGGTCTGAGGAAGAAAATCCTTCATGCCGTCTGTTGCACCATATGTGCCACCGCTTGCAAAAAGCATCGCAAGAGTATCTGGTCCATTCGGATAGTTAGCTTCTTGGTCTCCGCGAGTGGTATACAAACGCGCATTAGTCTTCCAATACGGAATCGGGTTCACATTGGTCGCGTTTGGATTGAGAGGGCTAAGAGTACGCACTTCCTCAACATTCCCAGCCACAACACCACGCGCCTGCTTGATGTATGAGAAGTTTTCATATATATTGGGACTGGCTGAAGGCTCTTCGTCGTCGGGATTGGTTTCAGTACGATAAATCGCCACAATACCAACCGATGATGTGACCACAGAACCTGCCGAGGTCTGGAAATTGATGCTTGTGCAATATGCGCCATGCGTATAATCCTTCGCATCGCGATCGTAGGTTTCAGGGTCATTAATGGTCAATGGATTCCCTTCACCATCCGTTGCGCGAATCAAATACTTGTATACGTGTGCGCCATCGGGGGAAATTTCCAAAGACTTCGGATAGGCACGGTGGGCAATGGCGAAATCCTGGATAAGGTTCCAGTACGCGCCCATTGTTCCAACCTGCAACTCAGTCTCAATGTTCCCCTCATAACGGATGGCATTGTCGGCATAGTGCGCGGCATCAGCTGCGTTATACCATCCTGCACCCCAGACACCACTTGAATAAATCGGTTCAAGCACGAGGTTAACGCTCGCGCCAGTAGTCAAAACAACAACAGCCTTCTTGGTGCTGGCGTCGTTGCCTCCGCGCGGGTCGGTATAAAATTTGGCATAGCCTTGATAACCCATTCCCATAGCTGGTACTCCGTTTCTCTATTTAGTCAATTAAAATTCTCTTCAAAGGAAAACTCTCAAACAAAAACCAATTATTAAAAAAAAGAAATTAATCTATGCGCTAGAAGAACTCTCCAAAATGCTGCCCTTGGTAAAGAACACATCTGGATACGGTTCGTGGATTTTCGTCCACAAACTAAATTCAGCCCGCCTAGTAGTGCCGTCTCTTGAAAGCGCATAACTTACGTTATCAACAAGTCCGTCCATGATGTATGATGGAACAATAACTCCGTCCGGTGAAAATCTTTGCTGACCTTCGACAGGCAACTGAATGTTTTGCGGGGAAGTCAAAATGCGCACCAATTCAGTAGTAAGAGTGCAAATGTATTCAAGACCAACTTCCTCTTTCTCACATTTGAGAGTAAGCGTAAGTTTGAAATTATAAGTCGGCCTTTGCCCATGGGTGGTTGCCCATTCATCATTCGCATCCGTTACTTCTATTTCAAGCACAGGGTATGAAGAAACTGGAACTACCTTCCGCATTCCAGTCAAAACAGTCAATTTCCGACGAGACTGATATCTGGCGATAATGTGATTTAAATCTTCAGAATAAGCATCTAGAAGATTTACGATTGTTTTGGCAATGTTATACGGATTTGTATACAAAGTTTAAACCTTCTTCTCACACCGCACATTAAGGCTGAACTGCTGGGCGATTCCATCCACCGCCTCTATAATGTAATCGCAAATTTCACGCATTGCCTGATGGTCTGTAAATGAAATCTCAATGACGCACTTGTCGTCTGTGTCGTGACGCACTATTTGAGACTCCAAACCCTCATTGCGGCGCACCGTGACCACCGTGTCTTCTATCTGCCCCAAAAGGGCGGTAATGTAGTCGTCAACAGATTCCTCTGGCTTGAAAACCGTAATTATAAGTTTCGGTGCAAGCTCTGCGGCGATTTTCAAAAGTTCCCTGGCTAGTCTATTCATGATTCAAACCCCATTTAAATGTTCAATTCAGGTATCGCTGCCGGTTGGAAGTGCCCATCGATTGTGCGAGAAATATTGCTCTTACGCCTCTGCCCCGGAATCCAATGCGTTGGTTTCGCCAAATAATATGCTTCCGTTTTAGCATCGTTAATAAACGACGTGGCCTGGTCTGTGGAATTTGGCTCAAGTTGTTGGAATTCTGACAACAACACCTGCCCCGCAGTCCACATTCTCGCAATGCGCGTCACATCCCCAGGGAAAGTCCGCTGAGTGACGGGATTCCCATTGGCGTCGGGGGCTGGCCGTATCTGGTTCATCGACCTCAACGGCACATAATACAAGCCGCCGAGAATGGCGTCTATGTTTCTGTCTATCATTTCCTGATAGCGGTTGATGGTTTCATAGTTGATTCGGTCGGCAAGCCCTTCCCCAACGTTGAGGACGCGCAAAAAGTCAACTACTTTGGCTGCTGTGCCAGAGTAGTATGTTTCACCAGTTGTGTCTGAAACATCCAACATTTATTTTCTAACCCTTCTCAAAAATATAGTCTGATTATCCAATTTCCCGACAACTGCATTGGCAAGCGACCCTTTGACTCGTCTAGACGCCTCTGCCGCATCCTTGCATGACACCAGTACGCAATCATCTTCTGCGGCGATAATTTGCCCACCAACTTCATTGACGGCATCCCTTATGTCGGCCATGTCAGACATTGAGGCGAGCATTTTGCCTATCGCATTGATTTCAGATGTTATTTCGTTATTGTTTGCCATTTTATTTTTCGTATGCCCATATTAATAGAATCGCCCCATAATCTCCACCCGGAACATATCCGCTAGAAGAAGATGAATCTGAGGGCGAGGCCGAAGAAGTTGAAGAAGGCTCAGTACTATTTGAACTTATAGAGCTTTCGGAAGAATCACTAGAATCAGAAGCACTAGAATCAGAGGCACTAGAATCAGAAGCACTAGAATCACTAGAATCAGAAGCATCAGAATCACTAGAATCAGAAGCATCAGAATCTGAACTTTCTGAAGAATCTGGCACAATGGCAGAAGTGGATGAAGAAGACCACCACCCAGCATCCTCCCACATGCAGTTGGATGAGCCCTCACCAGATGGTTGAATTATAATCGCCCCGCTAGAATCTATTATCGCGCGCTCAACAAAATCCGCCCCGAAATCATCTTTGGGTACAGAACGCACAAATCCCCTTGCATCGTTGACTTCTGAAATTCCAAAACCCTTAATTATATTACATAGGCTAATAATCGCATTGCCAACAAATCCGAATGTTTTTAATTGCTCCGCATCAAAAGAAGCTCTCAAGGCGGAAACTTCAGTCCCGATAGTGGAATACTTCAACACGATGGAATCATATCGGTCTCTAACATAGACCTTGGTGGCATATTGCCCAGTTGCACCCTCGCCCAAGTCGACAGATGAATTCCTAAGTTCAACTATGGCATCTCCAAGAGATTTTAATGAATCTGAAATCTCTTCAATAACATTGAAAGACTCGCCATATTGGTCTAAAATTTCTAGTGCATTCTGCCCAATGGATTCAAACTTCCGTTCAACAAATTCAAACACATAATCCACTTCGGCTTCCGTAACATAATCAAATGCCCTAGTTGAATCATCTCCGCCGAAATCTCCAGGAGTACTCTGGGCAATTGCCTCAATGTCCCCTAAAACAATGTCTATTGCTCCTACCAAAGTGGAAGTATTTGGAATTTGTTCTGGAATTGACACATTACCAATTCCATTTATATATGAAAACAACTCTTCCGCCGCAGAAACCAAATATTCCCTAGTGGCGATTGAACCATCAGGCGAACTGCTTCCCCCATACGGGTCTTTGCCAAGATAGGCGTAAAAATAAAGTTTAGCACTCTGATTCCCTAGCGAACGGTCAAAATCACGCGCAGTAAAACCTTCAAATGTAGGCAATATAAGCGGTCCTATGGTCTGCCCTGGGGCAACCTCATACACCATGGCCACATCCGGCATGAACGCATTTGCATTTTCGTTAGATGAGGATTCAGACGAATCAACTCCCGTTTCTGAATTACTGGAATCAGATGAATCAATGTCAATTATATCTTCATAGGTGTTTGACAAATCATCATATGAATAAGGAATCGGTGAAAGACCTACGGCGATATAAATTGAAGTAGGAGTCTTCCCCGGCGGAGTAAGATTTCTAAAAAGAGCATATTTGGGCTTGTCAACATGGCCGAAATCCACCCTTACCATCTGACCGCCCGGAACAAGGGCCTGCTCAATGTACTGAGTGTACTTGTTGAACATCTCTCCAACAAAATCAACTTCCTGCTCCTTGGAATCAAACCAATCTGCCAACGGGGGCGTCACGCTCTCGTTGTTCAAACCAAGATTTGTTCTCCACTTAATGTTGCCGGCCATAGATTAACTGTCGTACACAATGATGTAAAGAGTTCTGTAAACCTGCTCTGGGTTGCCAGTATAGTTTTTTGGAAGCCCCACCATGGCAAACCACATCGGAGCCTCAGTTATTTTATCACATTGATTGTTTGCCAAAATGGGATAAGTTGTAGGTCCTACCGTATTCCCCGGAGGCACTTCAAGAAACGGAATGATGGTATAGGTGTCGTTGTCCGTGGCACGATACAGAGTGCATATCCAAATCGGATAATCTTCTCCCATGTTGTAAAATGCCGCAATTTTCGGATTCCAGATGTCAACCCCGAAATCAAGGTAATTATACTGGTAGGTGGCTGAAACTGGTTCTCCGGCCAGATTTTTCTCGCGCTCGGCCATCATGTCAATGCTGTTGCCAATGGAGAATCCATACTTATCTTCATCCGCACGGCATTTGGCCAATTTCAGACCACGCACGCGCTTTGTATATCTGCGCATAGCGGCGTGCGACTGGTCGAGCGTATATGTGACCGTCTCCCCGTCTGAACCGAGTTGTTCAGTCACCACTCCGTCGGTCGCCGTCAAAGATATGCTGACTGTTATCTCCCCGGCCATCCGAACACCTCACCAATTATGCGTCGTATGCTTCAGTAATAAGAATCGCACCAGGATATGCGCTGTCGCTACTGTTTACATCCTCATTCGAAGTTTCTGCATTCTTGTAAACCCAATAAGTGGCATCATCGGGCACAATAATCGGGCCAATTGTGACTCTGGGAGGAATTTCAAACACTTCCTGGCAAAAGTTGTTTTCACCCCACGCAATAGCACTCGCTTGAGTCACACTCTCCGGGATATTATGAGCTGCGCAAAATGCCGCCCATTCACCGTCAGAAGAGCCAACATTTTCAGCCAATCCCGCAATAAACCACGGAGGCTCATGCAAGCCGGCGGCAGTCTCACTCCCGACCGTTTCAACATCCGCCTCGGCATTTGAAATCCCAACGAAAATCGTGGCTTCCGCCGCGCCTTCTGGAGTGCTGTTTGTAAAACACACAAACTTCGGCTTCTGAAGCCAGCCAAAATCAACCTTTTCCACTCCGTTGATGTTCATGCTGACAGCCGCAATCGCCGTAGAGGTGGAAGAAGCAACGTCAGCATCAATACCAGCCTCGCGCCCAGTTTCAACATACTGGGTATATTTTATCATGCCCTGGTTTTCCTGTGTAGTAGTCCAACGATTGGTACGGAACTCATCGCTGATGGGCGGATTGGTGCCATCATTGGTCATGCCCATTGAAGTCTGCCATGTGATTCGGCCCAACGTGGAAGAAGAAGAACTAGAATCTGCCATTGTTATTCCCTCCTAAAACTAAGCATTGTAAGCGATGACATACAAGTCCTGCTCTTCGTCCTTGTTGTCAGAAGCCACGAACAACAAACCATAGCGCGGATTGAAAATAATCGGACCAATACTCTGGTTTGGAAGCACTTTTAAAAACGGAACCAAAGTATAGCCATTAGCACTCTGCTTGGCGGCCTTGCAAATGTAAATCGGTTCAGAATCAAGATTGAAAAATGCCAAATACCTAGGGTTCTTCAAGTCGTTTCCAAAATCCAAAATGTACTTGGCCCATGGTTGATTCGCATTGTAAACAAGTGAATTATCTGAAGTCTCTGGAACATTCCCCCCGTTGGCGCGTTCAACCATCGCGTCCTGTACATGACCTAAAGTATCTTGACCCCCTTGGGAAACCTTAAACTCAAACACGAACCCATTGGAACCAATTACTTTTTTCATGGGGTGGTTATCATCCCATGTCTCTGACTCGCCATCCGACTCATCATTTAACAATTTTCCAATGCGCTTTGTAAACTTTCTCAAAGAAGAATACTGCTGAACTATCGGCTCCCTATCGTTCGAATAGTTAACCGTATTTTCCAAAGGCCCGTTTACCAAATCCAAATATGAACGTAAAACAACACTTCCAGCCATATTAAGTCTCCTGTCCGTCTAACTGAAACTTCATTCAGAAAAAACCCCAATATTCATTTTTTAATTTGGCAAAAAGCGGCGCACAATTTAGTGCGCCGCCATGAGAACTGTTTCTCTGCAATTTGAATTACTTCATTTCGGCAGAAGAAGACTGCACGAACGACTCCACATATTCCTGCGGCTTTTTATCCTTCATCACCTGTTCGAATTTTTCATGCGACCAATCCCACCGCAAATACTTTTCAATCGCATTAACAACATCTTCTACTGTTATCATATCCATGCATTTGGGAATAACCTGGCCAGACCCTGTTTTAACTGGAAATACGCATAGGCTTCTGTCCTTTGAGTCGTTGTCGTTCAATGGAACTATCCTAGACTTCCAACACCCTCCCTGATCGCAGCACTGAAGCATCCCGCAGGTGTGAAGATACTGATGGTTCGTGTACATTTCCCATACTGGCGGTTCTCTTCCGCCAGCCACCACCACGCACGGCCTCTCACGCCCGTTGTAGTTGAACATTGGAATTGTTGACAAATGCATTGGATATGAAACCCCAGTCAAAACTCCTGCCGAACGATACATCAGCTGGATGAACTGACGATGATTTGTCTTGTCCCTCAAATCAACCACGTTTTTCAACGCCGGATGATTATGCTCATTTCTACCAACCTGCACCCATGTAATTCTGTCCTTGGTGGCATCTACTACCTGCTGAAATCGAGCCGTCTCCCATAACTTGGCAGTAAAATCATACTTTGCCCCTGCATTGATTATCCAATATCCATGCTCAAGACCAGTTGCTTGCTTTATCCACCCCACATCATCTGCCTCATGCTTGCACAGAAACACATCGCAACACAATGGACCTTGAGGAATTTTCAATCCAAGTTTTTCCTCAATGAACATTCTGAACCCATGTATGAAATGATGCGCCCCCTTATTGGAGGTGTGAATCAACGGATATTCCGCCTTCAAAAACTTATCCGCATTTATAGAGGTGACACTGCGGTCAAGATTCGGGTTGTATGCCCACAACTCCATCGCGCTAGTTTCCACGTTTATGCGAAGCTCTGGATACGCCTTTTTCAAATCCCTTACGGCGGCCGTAAGCATCAGAATGTCTCCGGGACTCTGATGATTAACTAAAAACAAACTGTTAAAATCCATTCTAATGTTCTTCCGTGCGACACAATGGCATTTGTATGTTATCTATTTTAACAGGAAGCGGCGAGAAATCGCACCTACTTTAGGGGGTGTAATGAATCGCCGTCCTAACTCTGCTTGGAAATGTAGTCTGCAATGGTTTTTTCTGCAACATCGCCTATTGTAACTATGAAATATCCCCTTGTCCAAAGATGGTGTTTTCTCTTGAAGAATGTTGAAAGATAGGCTCCATGTTTTTGCCACATGTCATAGGTGGTTATCTGCTTGATTTTGGAAACGATTGAAAAAGGCGAAGCCGAAGGCTTCGCCTTCACAAGCAGATGGATGTGATGGTCTTTTTTGTTTTTAACGTCTGTTTCTGCATATTCAATCCACCAGTCTTTACCAATCTCTTCCGCTCTTTTCAAAGATTCCTTAAGGTCTTTCATGATTGGAATCAAAAGTCTCTTATGGTACTTTACAGACAGAATGATATGGTATCTAAGTCTGTATTTTGCGTGGTTGTAGTGTTCGTAATTCTTCTTCATAAAGCAATTATACCACTTGACATTAATTTTTCCTTCTAATTTTTTTATATTTAGTCTAAAATTAGAGTGAATTAGTTATGAGAACACCTTGCACAGAAGAAAAACGGCTCAAGATAAAGGAGTCAAATGCTGAGACCCGCCAACGGCGAACTCGGCAGACTTGCCGTGTTTTCAAGGTCAAGGTTGACAACTCAAAACTCTCCAAGAAACAAAAAGAGCAGTTGAAGATGATGTTTGTGGAGGGCAAGTGGCTGAGGAACGATAGACTTGCATGGGCAAAGAATAACCACAAGTCAATTTTCGACTGCGAAGTACCTCATAAACATGAAAAAGTCCATGTAAAAACAAAGACCGGCGAGTTTGAGGAACGGGAACTCAAGCACATCGGCTCCCAGATGGCCCAGGGAGTGGTAGCAGAAATGAAGTCAAATCTTAAAACCATTTTAAGGCTTCAGAAGAAGGGTATACAGAAACATGGTGAATTAAAGTTCGTTTCAGAATTGAAATCCATAAATCTTTGGCAATATGGTTGCACCTACAGTTTCAAATCCGCGAAGCGGATGAAGATTCAAGGAGTTTCTGGTCTGGTGGCGGTAAATGGAGTGAAACAGTTTATTGAAGACAAAGACATTGAAATCGCCTCCGCAAAACTATTAAATACGCCGCAGGGCTACTTCGTAGCCGTAACGACCTACATTGACAATGACAAGTTAGAAAAACCAATTTCAAACGGAAAGACCATCGGTTTGGACTTCGGATGCCAAACGTCCATCACCTACAGTGATGGACGCAGGCAAAATGTGGTTGTTGGAGAAACTGAACGCCTAAAAAATCTGCAAAGGAAACTGAGCAGACAAGTCAAGGGTTCTAACAACAGTTACAGAACGAAGAGACTAATCGGGGTGGAATACCAGAAGATAACCAACCGAAGGAACGACCTCGCCAACAAAATTGTTGGCGAACTGAAGTCCTACGAGAGGATTGTCATACAGGACGAGCAACTGGCGAAGTGGAAGAAGTCGGGGCACGGCAGAGCCGTGCAGCACTCATGCCTGGGAAGGGTCAAGGCCAAACTCATGAAGATGGACAACGTTGTTGTCCTCGACAAGTTTATCCCCACGACCAAAATCTGCATGAAGTGCGGACGCACTTACAACATGCCGCAGTCCCAACGTGAGTTCAACTGCGTGTGCGGCTCGGTCGGAGACCGAGACGTCCACGCTGCCCAGAACATGGTTGACATAGCCAGACTCATTCTCGAAAACAAAGTTTCAGTACCTATGGGACGTAGGGAATTGATGCGTGTGGATTTTCTGGAAACCTATCAGAAAAAGTTCGAAATAGGCTACAGAAACATGAAACACGAAGCCGCCTGCCCTTTAGGGCGGCGGTAGTTCACCAAAAAAGCCATTGAAAACGCAGCTACGTGGACGGAAGATAATTATTAAAGATTTCCAACAACTGCAACCACTCCTGGAAATCCTTGTTGTCTTTAAGCACCATGTAAACACGCTTATTTCCCAAGAGGGAAGAAATGGCCGACTTCATGGCCAACTTCTTTTCTGGATTCCCACCAGATAACTTCAAATATTCCTCCAAGCCCATCATAACACGAGCATGGATTCTGTTAATCTGCCCTCGCAACGGGTCTGTAATTCCAGACTGCATAAACTCGCGCTCAAACAAACCGCTTCGACCAAATTTTTCCACATAATATTTCATCATGCCGCGCAATTGTTCCTGAAGGGTCTGCTCCTCATCCGGGTCTGCCACATCCTGGGTATACTGATTCCATAGATTCTCCTCTTCAGCCTCAGACCTTCTCACCAATTGCAAGTCGCCATAATCATAATTAATAATGCGAATACATTCACGTAGCTGCTCAATGTCCTTTTCCGCCTTTTCCCTGTTCTCGTGTGCCTCTTTCAAAATCGGGTCTAAAAATTCAGCATTGTCGAGCATTCGCAAAAGGTCTCCACATGTCTGGTCAAATGAATCAGCATAGGCTTTAGCCCATGTAAGTTCAATGTGGAGTTTCCCGCCCACGTCAAAAAACAAACCGTCCAATACAAACAGCAAATCCTTTATCCCATATCTGAATTGCTTGAACTGCTTGGCGATTTCGCCATCTCCCTTGTATTCATCCTTGTTACGCCTAGAATCTAGCAGTTCATCTATTTTAGAAATCGGCTTGTAAGAATTATGAATTCTATCAATCAGCTTCTCCTCGTCGATTTTGTTGGAGCCGGCGAGTCTTATAAGTTCCTTGGAAAAAAATCTGCGTCTTGAATTAAACATGTTTTAAATCCTATTGGGCTTCCAGCCCCTAAATCTCCCGCCGACAAAAGGCACACCATGAATTCCGGCAAATGTCCGCCCACGAATCGCCGCATAATAAAACATTGTAGGTGGCGTAAGGGCATTTCCAACCTTGAACTTCTCGTTTTCAAGAGTCTTGTAGGCGCGTTCCTCGGCATTCTGCTTAAGGGTTTCCAACTGCCCCGCAATGTCTCCGCCACCGCCTCCCTCATAGAGTTCATTGGGAGAAATGGCAAACACCAGACGATACCGCCAAAGGTCGTAGTCAAGCAACAACCGCTCCATGCACATCGCAAAAACCAAATCAACCAAAACCCCTTCCCATTGCACCGGATAGTTATCAAGGGTATATTGGGTTGGAGGTCCGAATGCAGCGGTATTTACGGTTCCAATAGCAGACTTCATCAAACCTTCAAGAACTGGCTGAGGGAAATAGTCAAACATATATGAGCATTCAACTTCATCCCTAGGCACTCTGGTTGCGTCCAAATCCACCACCCCGCATTTGAACTTGCCATGAACTATGTCTTTGTCAGTCACTTGTTCGTCTGGGAGAATCATTCCGTTCTTGCGAACCACTACCGGGGCTGTTTCAAGCCAATTACCAAAAACAGTCTTCCAGGTTTCGCCATCGGTGCAAATGGAGGCTTTTTCATCGTTGATTCTAATTTCCCTAAAAGACAACAACCTAGGGGTTAGCAAATCATCCACCAAGTGTGTCAGACGCTCAGTGGAGCCAACTCCAACGGGTATGTATGTTCCTGGATAAACTGCCATTTCAAAAAGTCCTCAAAGAAATGGCCGATTATCAAAAAAACGCATTAGCGTTCCAAAATGGCAAGTACGGCATTTACAGCGGTAACAAACCGCCCAGTACTCTTGCGATTGGCAAGGCCATATTTCTTCAAAACTCCCAGAAGCCTACCGGTCATTTCACGAATGCTGTCTGCGAATTCGCGATATTCAGACGGTTGTGCGGTTGTAGCCTGCTTGATTGTGGAACTAATGTAGTCCACAAGATTCTTCGCCGTCTCGATTTCGTCAGCAGACAAACTCAAGACATAACCAAGCCCGTCTCCCCATATCTCGGCGGAAGTCTGTTCAATCGCGTCTTTAACTGCATTGGCCATAATGTTAAAACCTCTTTTAGTATGTTCTCAACTAAACAAACCGATTATTAATTTTTTTAATAATCGGTTTGTTTTTTGAATTCTTAACAATTTTTAGGAGAGCAATTATGAAGTACACAGTTGAAATTGACGACATTTACCACTTCCCTGCATGGAGTGGGGGTAAAACTACACTTGATACAGTTGTACAAGCAGGGCATGAATATGTTGAAGCATTGACACAATTGGCAGAAGAAATGTTTGCAGAAGACGAAGAAGTCACAGATACCGCCATCAATGATTGGCTTTGGTTTGACAGTGACAAGATTTATGAATATCTTGGGTTAGACGAAAACGGCGAAGTCCCAAAGGATGACGAAGAAGACGAAGAAAACGAAGACGAAGGAAAAGAAGAGTAATCTGATTCACAACGGTTGCGCCGCAGACAAAAATCTGCGGCGTTTTTTTTAATAATCGGTTTTAATTTGAACTTTCTTTCTAAATGGCTTTAATTTCTACTCTTGTAGATTACTGTCGTAGATAATCATGAAATTCGACACCAACAGAGAACGCGGCAACGCCGGACTTGCGATGGCCATAGCCTACTATGGGGCAAATGGCTTTACCGTATCACTTCCCCTCAACGACACGCAGGACTACGACCTAATCGTTGACGACGGAACGGATATTTTCAGAGTACAGGCGAAATTTTCATCAGTCAAAGTGCCATCTGGCAAGTTCCAGTTCGCCCTTCGTTCCGTCGGTGGTCAATCTGGCGAAGTATACAAAACTGTTGTCCATACTAAGGCGGACATTCTCTTCGCCACAACCGCAGATATGCAGTCATACCAGATTCCGGTTGGATATCTGAATCAGGAGGACACCATCAACCTCGGCGGAGCAGACGACGACTACGCCGAGTTCAAGGTGCAAATCTAGCGGACAACATCCGCAAGCCACGCATCCACAATGCCAAAATCTATCTTGTTGGCATCGCGCACGTCAATCTGGCGTATTGGCAAATGAGTAATTCGATTTACATCGAAATCAGTCTTCAAAAACAAAATCTTCTCTGGCGGAAGCAAAGCCAATGCTGAATGGAAATTTCCACTTGCAGTCCCGGCAAACCCTGCACAAGCCTTAATAAGTCCAAACAGTTTTGACACCCTAGCAGGTTCATCTATCACGTTTGAACTTTCAAAACGATACAAGGCAGTATGATTGTTCTTGTGACGCATATGAGTTGACAATGCCACAAACCCCTTGTTCTGCACATATTGCCAAACTTTTAATGCAGAATCCTCCTTGACAGTCAAATTTTTCATGCAAGTCGAATGGAAATGGAAACCTATCAACCGATTCCCATATTCATGCGGCAACCTCCATACCGACCTACCTAACTCAACTGGAATGCCGAACTCGACATGCAAACACTTTTCAGCCTTGTTCCAAGGGTCTTTATCCCATTCAGACAACGGCATACGCGGCTCAAAAACAATGTCATAGTGAGTCACGTCATTGTCAACATTTCCAAAAATCTCCTCCTGACCAAGAGCGGTATGAAACGCGATTTCAATGTCCGGAAACATTTCACGAAGTTTGTCAATGCCGCCTGAAGCATAAAACAAAACAGTATCTCCAAGTCCATGGTGGAATCGAATCAAAACCTTCTTATACTGCCCGGTCTTAAGATAGTCAACTATTTTTCGCTCAGCAAAATTGTTGACTATTTCAGTTTGCTTTACTGAAATTGGAACTCGTTTCTGAAAATCTTCCATCCTGCCATAGCTTCTGTCTGATTTAATATCCATATGAATTTTCTCTTTATTCTCTATCGGCCTCTGTTCGGTCTGCTCCTGCTTACCGCAACCTCCATCCCCACACCTTTTCACAGAACATGATTGCGCCGATTTGTTTTCCGATTTGCCTTTGCCAACCTCACTTCCGGACAACAACGCCAACTGCTTGTCTAACTCGGCATTCGCGCGTTTTTCCATGCCCAACACATCGTCTTCCGCATTATTAAAGCCAACGCTTCGATTATCTGGCGGAGATTGAAACATATTATCCATTTGCTTTGCAGTTGGAATTGACACTTCCTTTCCCAAAGACGAAAAATCCAAAGGCTGATTCCGCATTAGACCAATTGGCAAAGTCCCGCAAACTTTTGGCTGACGAACAATCATAGATAAACAACCTCCCTCTCATGCTTTTTCCGCAGACGGAATGTGCGAGGCTTATATTCATGTTCTTTTTTTACAATCCCATTAACAGCCCGAGTTGAAATTGAATCTTCAACCTCAGGCTTTAAAACTTTCTCATTTGAAATTCCGTCCAGAAACACCGCCAAATCAGCAAACCCACTTTTAACTCTCAAATCAACTTCCTTGTTCGGCATGACATCGGCAAATGCATTCAACCGACTTCCATCATTTCTCAGCAATACACAGTTGTCTCCAAACAATTTACGCGCAACCGCATATGAATCTCCAAACACCCCAACATAGGCATAGCATCGCTCCATTGCCGAAACGAGGCGTTCTGGGCGTCCAGTGGCGAATCTAGTAACGGAACTCTCTATGAATGAATAACTGGGAGCATATCCATCCATGCTTTCAAAATAATGCACATCCAAAGGCATATATCCACGTTCAAGTATCATTTCGCAAATTTTAGCGGCGTTTTCACGCGAACAACTCATCGTATCAGCAACTATGCTTGAATTAAAATCAACCGCTATGAACGGGCTGAACATATCGTCGAAACCAAAATACGGCAAATCCGAATATGGAACCCCAAGTTCATCGCGGCAACATACTTCGTTCTTGCAAAGCTTTCCATTCGGGTCTCCATGATACCCCAACTGAAACACAAAATCATAATCTGAATCTGTCAACTCAAAATATGAAATCGTATTTTCATTGAAAAGTGGCAAAAACTCTGGTCTAATCGCCAAATCAAACTTTTCAATCGCCAAAAATTCTTCTCTTAACCCGGCAAAGAGCGGATAAAACCCAACAACATCCAAAAGCGAATGGTCAAACGCCAAACATACACTATGCGGGCCATCATTCAAATAGTCGAAAATCTTCTTGTCAATAAAACTATCTACAACCATTTTAGACTTCCCTCACATCTCCGCCGCCATAATCCAAAGCCCTTAACTTCACTCCTCGGTCACGACCCTTCATGCGTTTGGCTGCGGCATCGTTCATCTGCTTGACCGCATTTCCAAATGAGGTTCCACCCGACTTGAAAACACCCCCTATCTTCAATGCAGGGGCTGAAATCTGCTTTTTCGCAACTCCGCCACATGAACATTTAGTTTCGGACGGGCATTCGCCCATCCGAAACTGTAGTTCAAAGACCTTGCCGCATTTCTGACACTCAAAGTCGTAAAACATTTGAAAACCTCGTACTAGTGCTTGGCTTTTCGCCCAGCCTTGCCTTTCTTCTGCTTCTTGACAACCGGAGCCGAGGTTGATTTTGAAGATTCATCATCAGAAACATCAACCATGCCATCGTCAGAATCAACCTGACTATCGTCATCAGACACTAATTCGTCATCCATTGAAACTTCAGACTCCACCACGGAAGACTCAGAACTGGAAACATTATCAGAATTTACAAACTGTGATGCCACGTCAACCTTCTGCTGAAGCTCATTCAACAAAGCCTTGAGTTCTTCGTACTTCTGAAGCAGTACTCCGATTTGGTCAAGTGCCTTGATTTTACCTGCGATTTCCTCAAGGAGCTTCAACTTCGCCCCAAGCCCCTCAAGCAACTTCAGCTTCTCTACAATTCCGCCAAGGTCTCCAAAATACTTCTTGAGCAACGCCTCTACAATGCTTTCAATAGAAAACTTGCGCTCTTCTGAAGCCTCAATGGACGGCTTTTGCTCCGATGAGCCTATGTGCTTGGCCGGAATCACCTGACCGGCATTAAGGGCGGGATTCTGCCTTGACCCATACTGCGCCCCAAGGGTGTCGTCCCTGACAACCGCCATCTTCGGCAAACCGGAAGACTTAATTTCAACGCGCTCCGCAATGGAAGCGGCATCGCCAAGACCGGCAATCCGCTTCAAATGCGTTTCAACGTCCTCCTGGTCTGGAATTACTTCCAACTTGCCATTCTTGGCGGCTTCGCGCTCCATCTGCCGTTTATGCTCATTGACAACGGACACCTGCGTATTGCTGACATCAATCGCCTCAATGAGGTCGTCGTCAGAACTTATAACTGGCATGGCATGGTCTGTTGGCGGCCTCTTCCGCAAAAAAGTTTCCGTCTTCCCCGTGGACAAAAGCCGACGCTCATCCTCTTCCGTATATGGAATCATCCACGGACTTTCAGGATTCTTAATCATCTGCCGCTTCAAAATCTCCAAATCCCGGTTGTCCTTGTACTCTTTGCCATTTATCATCAGCGAATCGTCAAGTTCCACAATTACGGAACCCGCCTTGAACGTATCCCTGCAAAATCCAAGGCTCATTGTCTGGGTAAGAAGCCACTTGTTGTTAGTCATAATCAAAATACCTTTCTCAATGATTTGATTTTAACACAAAACAAAATGCTACGCAAGAACGCATTTGCCATTAGAGCCCATTGACAAAATTTTTTGACCATCCGTACACATTTCCCCAAATGCAAGTCCGCTCATTTTCCAGCCATTCACCTGGCACATCTTTCTAAAATATGGAGACGGGAACTTGTTAAACCGATTAAGATGTGAACAAAGCTGCTCCAATGACCTAACCTCTGTCTGTCCCAAAATGAAATCATGGATTTTTTCCAAACTAGAAGAATATTCAACCGAAAACCAATCCAAATAATCCTTGCGGACTTTTTGCTCGTCTATTTTGAAATTTCCATCCAGATAATGAAATGGACAAATACTCATCTGCCACAATCCAAAAGCCTCAACCAACCGTTTGGATTCATTCCTATTTAAAACTGAATTCCACTCCTTACCCACAAATTCGCTTCTGGAAAGTCCTGATTTCAAAAAAAACTGCTCCATGATTTCGGGAAACGGGAAAAACACCTTTTCAAAATCGGCATTTATCTGCAAAATCTTTTCGTGTGGCAAATCAGTATAGCAAACCACAAGTTCGCCTTTAAGATTCACATGACTTTCAGCATAATTCAACCCCAACACACTTTTAGGATAACTCACCCAGATTTTTTCAAATGCCGCTTTAACAGATTCCAATTCATCTGGAGTATGCTCACCATCTATTTCAATGGCAACATTATAGCCATGATAAACTTTTATTACACAAATCGTTCGCATGATTTTATTTTAACAGAAAAACAAAGGAAGCCGCCCTCGCGGACGGCTTCCTTTTGGTTGACACCCTTGTCTAGGATTAGACGCGAGTAATCTGGCAGACCTGGAGAGCCAGAGGGTTGTAGAGACCGATGCCGAGCTGTTCGAACACCGAGAAACCAACCATGCGCTCACGAGGATTGTCAGCGGAGAGAACCGTAAGCTCGGTACGGACGGGGATGCGTCCGAAGAACTCAGGCTCGCCGCAGACATAGACCGTGCCTTCGGGAACGATGCGGGAGACGATAATCTTCGCGCCCCAGAGGGTTGCCATGAGACCGGTCTTGAGGAGGACGCCCTGCGTCTCGGTATCAAGAGTGTCGCGGTCCCACTTGAGCAGGTCGCTGTAGTCCTTGGCATTCATGAACACGTTGGCAACGCGGATGTCGTTGCGGCTGATGTTCGCGAATGCGTCGGCAAGGGCGTTGGAGGTCAGATTGCCCGTAATCTGAATCGTCGGATTCGGGTTGTTGGCGTCGGCGGCAACCGCATCCATAACGGCGAAAACCTTGCGGTCTTCCTCGGCCTGGATTTCGGCGCGGGCGAGGTCAACGGAACGCTCGATGAGGTCGTAGCGGCGCTGCTTGATCTCGGTCAGAGGAATCTCCGGGTTGGAGGCAACCTCGAACAGCGGGAACATGACGCGCTTCGGCTTCGTGACGGCGATGATGTTCTGGCCTTCCTCGCCAATCACATAGGCCGTGACGTTCGGGTCCTTGTCGTAGATGGGCAGAGCGCCATCGGGAAGGGCCTCAACGTAGAAAGCCTTGCGACCGACGGACATGTAGTCGCGCCGCTTGCGGAGGGGCTGAATCATCGACTTGGCGAGAACCTGACGGCTGGCCGCAGTCTTGATGTACTTGGAGATAAGTTCGTTCTTCTGAGTGTTGTCCATAGTATCAAACTCCTTTCACGCGATTAGATGCGCATATCGAGGCCGAGAGGGTCGCCAGCCTTGGCAGGAACCTTGGTGACGATACCGATAACCGTCGCGTCCGTGCCCTTGGTGACGGTAAGGAAACCATTGGCGTCGGAGTAGAGCGGAGCGCCGATGTCCGCGCCAATGCAATCATCGGCGTAGAGGTCAACTTCGACCTTGGCGTTGTTGTTGATGACCGTGACCTTGCCTGATGCAACGGCGGGGCTGTTCTCAAACGGAGCGCCAGCGGCGTCGTTCACAAACAGACCGACCGGAACATTCGCGCCCGTGCCAGCCGTGACCGTGTAGTTGGTCTCGGGGACAAGAGCGGCAACCTGGCCACCGAGAACGCCGACTGGGGCATAAGCCTTGTCGCCGTAGGCGGCGGTGATAGACGCATTTGTGACTGCGTTGGACTTGGTGAATCCATCCTCAGCGAGGACGGGAATCGCATCCATCGTACCCTTATAGAGAATAGTAAGTGCCATAAGCCTTTACCTTTCTGTGTTTGTTTTCCGCTGAATTACTGGAAGAGTTCGGAAACGTCCGGGGCGGAAGCCCAGATGGAACTCAGGTCGTCGCCAACGCCCTGTGCGCTGGCAACCTTCGGCTGGAAGCCAAGCTTCTTGATGCCGGCCTTGCACGCCTTGGGAGCGGCGGCAGGTTCATCTTCGTCCTTGTCGAAGAGGGCGGCAAGAATCTTCTCTTCCTTGGCGTCAACGGAGATTTCCTCGCCAACGCCATCGTCGTCGAAAATGGCATCGTCAATCTCGCCGTCAGCAACTGGGGCGACTGGCTCGACTGGTGCAACCGCGCCTTCGTCAACTGGAGCAACGGGAGCAGTCTCAG
>AUXO011348288.1_pt1 | contig 28674 bp, 40 predicted proteins | sample 768731 | NCBI WGS metagenome assembly AUXO01 (sample SAMN02715735, study PRJNA202380) | gut metagenome | biome: sheep rumen | host: Ovis aries | place: New Zealand: Palmerston North
AGTAATCTTTGTCTGAAGTTCTTCATTTCCTGCATTACCCTTTTTCAGGTCTTCAATCAGTTTGGTTGATTCACTATGCTGTTTGGTAAGTGCATCAAAATCAGCTTTCAGTTTTGGATACCGGACATCCATGTTTTCTTCCCCTGTCAGGAAGAACTTGTTTGTCTTCATCTCTTCTTCAAGTTTTGTGATTACATCATCTGCAATTCCAAGTTTCTTCAGCAATTCCTTAAATGTCATATTCTTTCTTCCTTTCCTGATATACGATTTTTACAAGTTACGTCTTGACCATCCATTTTGAAATGGTGTTTTACATCATCACTGATGCATGACATTTTCTGAATAGTTTAGTGTCTTGTTCAGGACATAAGAAAAGCACCTTTGTAGGTGCTTTAACTTAACAATCAATGCATATCATTTAGATTCAATATTCCAATATCGTATACATCTTTATTTTCAAAGATGCATCTATTGATTAATTCCACAAGATCATCTGGTTCATATGATTTGAATGCAGATAATGGAAAAGATGATTTGAATTTCTTTCTATATTCTTTTATAGCTTCTTCAACTTTATCCATTATTTCACCTTCTTCATTATTTCCTGAAATGCTTGATAACTGTTTGGTAAGTATTTCTTAAATTCTTCTAATTCCTTACCTTGACATACTTCAGCAGAAGATAAATTTGCCCATAATTCACTTGCGGTTTCATAATCTCTAACAATTTCTTTTACCTGATTCTGATTAGAAACTTGTTTTCCAAGTTGTTTATAGACATTCTTCAATTCAGATGTTTCATTCATCTTTTTACAGTTGTTATATTTTCTGTTGTAGTATTTGTCACCATGTCCCCATTTGAAAATATTTTTGTCTTGTGTATGGAACATTCCATCTAATGCATCTTGAACACCTGATGATGCTTCTGTACTTCTAATTGCATCCCTTAAATCATTTGTAAGTTTTCCAATCCAAGATTGTTTATCTTTTCTTACACCTTCAAGAAATTCATCTGAAATACTTGCAACTTCATTTCTACCAACTACAATTCCACCATACTGTAAACCATTGATAATTGCATTCCTTTCTGTAAAATGCAATCCATCAAAGTTTGCTTTAGCATCAAAATAATGTCCATATTCATGTGCCAATGTAGAAAACTTATCCATTCCTTTATCTACATAGCTTTGTGCTACATAACTATATTTTATAGTATTTCCTGCTGTATAAACACCATCATTTGCTGTTAGTTTAATATCAGAAATACCATCTGCATAATTAGCATACATCCTTTGTACATCAGATGTTGAACCTTCCACTTTTTTCATATAATCTTCATAATCTTTTTTATCCATACTTTTTTCAAGTTTGGTTGTATTTGAACGAAAATCATATGTTTTAGTTGGTGCAGATTGAGAATTTGAAATAATTGAAGAATCAGTTGCATCCAGATACTTCTGTTTGAAATCTTCAAAATCTTTTGTTTTATCCAAACCAAAGTATTCTGCCCTTTGTTTTAAAGTTTCCAGTTCATCTTCATCCAATGCCCATTTTGCCCTTTGCAAGCAAACACACCTGCAATTGATATCTTCTTCAGGAAGACCAAAATCAGAAGGAAACATAGCTTCTTTTCCAAGGACATTGAACGGTTCTTCCAAATCCCTGACCTGACCATCAAGCATTTGATGTGTTTCCCTTGTCCTATCATCCAAGGTTGCATCCCACTGTTTAACAATGTCAGCACCTTTTTTCTTTGCTTCTTTCATTGAATCAAATCTGGATGATTGCTGAACCCTATGTCCTTCTGTTCTTGCAATCCTGATTGCACTTTTATAAGGACTTCCAAAAGGATTGATAATTCCCTTTGCTATGTCCTTTGCTATTTCATTCCAGTGCTTACCTGATGCAATACCTGAAGAAAGATCAATAGCAATCTTTTTCTTCAGTGCATTCATATCATTTCCAAATCGTTTATACAATGGATCAGTTAAATGTGTATCCTTCTGGATTGCTCTATTTACCTGTTCCTGATTGATTGGAATGATCACTGGAATACCTTGTCCATGAAGATCATAAACATTACCTACAAATCCATTTATATAGCATTCCTGAAGGTATTCAGAAACACTGTTGAATTCCTTTGTCTGAAGATCATTAATAATGGAATCAAGCTGTTTCTTAATAGCTTCTTGGTATTTCTTCTGATAAATGATTGATTGAAGGTTGTTTGGATTCAAATTTGCCTTGGAAGATAGTTCTGCAATCTTTTTGGATACTTCTTCCCTTGCATTTTCATACATTTTCTTCAGATCATCCAGAAGTTCCTTTTCAGTTTTCCCTTCTGTCAGAAGAACTTCTTTCTGTCTGCTATTCATTCAGATCACCTGATTCATCTGTCTTCAGATTTTGAACACCTTCCAAGAACTTCTGTGTTTTAGATTCTTCATCTTCTGATTCAACCTTTTCTTTGATATCTTCATAATTCAATTCAAGAACTTCACAAATATTCTGAAGCAGTGTTTCATCATCTAATGTTTCCTGCAATGAAAGTAATGTCTGAATCTGAACCTGATTTCTTTGTGCATCTGTCATTTCAATTTGTGCATTATCAAGTTCATTGGACATTACTTCATGTTCAAATTTGAAGTAAACATCTTCATATTTGTAACCAGTCTGATCAGATTGATTGATTTCATCAATTGCAACATTGATAATTTTCCTTAAAACCTTCTTAATGTTCTTTTCCAGTTTCTTACACCTTAGATCAAGAAGACTGTAAGCAGATTTGATAGCAATGTTTGTTGTTGCAGATGTATCTTTCAATCCATACAGGTTCAAACCCATTCCAAACTTATAGATGTTCTTTTCATCCAAATCCAGTTTTGTTTTCCTAGCTTCATATGGAACATCTACTGTTTTTACATCAACATTCCCATCAGCAGAAACACCAATCATTCTTTTAGTTTTCAGATTTGTCTGAAGTTCATCCAGATTATCACCTGCAAACCCCTGTACCACATAAAGCGGATTGTCAAAATCAATCAGGTTGTTGGAAAGACTGGATGCCATGAAATCATAATCATCAATCAAATCCTTGATAGGTTTCAATGATGGAATTCGTTTCTTGTTGTTATCTACTCTAAAAAAGGGAATGAAACCATATCCCTTTCCCCTTTTTTCATTTTCATATTGTGTAACAATGTGAAACCTTGGATTCATTTCAACATCAGGATCAAGGATTATTTCACCTTCATCTGTTTGCTGATAATAATAGGTCTGTTTTGCATCCCAATCTTGAATTTTCTTGATTGTTCTACCTTCTTTATCAATCCTATCAATGTACCAATAGATGATATGATCTTCCAGATCATCAGCAAATCTTCCTTCCACTTCAATGACACCAATTGAATCAGCACATTTGAATCTTGTTTTTCCATCTGATCCCATCAATGCATAAAAGTATGCAGTTCCTTTCTGCTGAACATCAGTGATTACATCCATGAATTCAGAAATGAATCCATCATTTTCATTGAATCTCTGATTCAGCTTATCCTGTAAATCTGGAATATCTGATCTAATGAAAGGATGATCACCAGACAGAATATACTGTGTTGCCTGATCCACCAATTCTGTAAAAAATGCATGTGGAATTTTTACATTAGACCTTGTTTTGTCTTCCACCAACTGACCATCAGCATTGTAATAAAACAGCCTACAGGACTTAATATCATGATCAGCATTGTAATAACGTTCACCAATTCTTGCCAATCTTTTCAAAGAAGATGCATTATCTTCTGCAATAAAAGTTTTAATTTCTTCTTTTGTTAGCATCTTACACCTTCCTTTCTTTTAGAAATCTGTCAGTCAGGGAAAGAATTGCTTCAGCATGACTTCCAAACAGATTGCATACTGCTTCTTCAGTGTAAGAATCAGCATTGAAACCAAAGGAAAACAAAAAACAGTGACACAATTCATGAATCACTGTACTTCTTGTCAACTGCTGTGATAATCCATTCCTGATAGATATCTTTTGATTTACATAATCAGTCAGACCAAGATAAACAACTTCACCTTTGTTCAGATGAATCTTGTCACCTTCTTCAAAATCCATTTCCCAATCTAACTTGTTCACTAAGAATTTCATTCTGACTGCCCTTCTAGTAAAGCCATTTCTGTTCAACTATGTAATCTTCCAATGCATACCGCATTGCATCCATCAAATGGTTAAAATCATCAACAGCTTCATTCAGCTTCTTTCCAAACTTATCTTTAGACCATTGATAATTGCTGATTTCAGTAAGGAAATTCACACATCTTGGATGCACTATGATTTCCAGTTCCTGAATCCACTGGATACCATTATTTATTGAATCCTTACCTTTCTTTGCACCTTTAATTCTTCTTAGTCCTAAATCTTTCAATTCATCAATGGATTTAGGTTCAGCAGAATCAGCAGTTATCTTTTCCTTGGATAATCCCATAGAAGAAATCTTCTGATATATCTTCCTGTTAGATAATCCAGTTTCATAAAATTCATCATAGACATACAATTTCTGATTCTTCAGGTCTAACATTCCACAAAAGAATGCAGATGGATCATTGGTATAACCAAAGTCCAAACCATGAACAGGAATCAATTCATCTTTGATGATCCAGTTCTTGTTTTTTTCACGTTCATCAAGCATCCTATAATCTGCATATCTGATAAAATCAAACTTCTGTTCTGTCCAATTCTCATAGATCAGACCATCAACAACACCCCAATTTCCAAGACCTGCAACTGCATATCTTCTTGGATTGTTTGTCTTCATAGTATTGAAGACATTCAGATCAGACTTATCCAACCATTCATTGATCAAATAGTTTGTTGTCAATGCTAGAACTTCAGGATCATCTACATCAAAGAATCTGCTTTTTAACCAATGTCTTTCATTCCATGGATTGAAAGTAATGGTTATCTGCTTAAACAGTCCTGAATATTCTTCTGGAATAGCACCCCTTATGGATTCATCCAACATATCAAAATCAGATTCTTTCATGATTTCATATGCTTCTTCAATCCACATCCAACATAAACAGCCTACATCAACAGAAATTGATGTTACTTTCAAAGGATCATCTAATCCCCTGAACAGTATCTTCTGTCCTGTAGGCTTATAAATAACTTCTAATGGTGATAGTTTGAATTCCCATAGATAATCTACTTTCAATCTATGAACTGCCCATTTCAGATCAGAATAACAGGAATCCTGAAGTGTTCTATAGGTCTTTCTGATCACCAATGTATTTGCACCTTTATATTTCATCATGTTGAAGATGAACCATAATGCAGAAGTTTTTGATTTTTTAGATGCTCTTGAACCTTTGACCACCTTATATCTGCCTTTGAAATTCCAGAAGTTTTTGTAACCCTTCCCAATAACTTCAGGAAGATAAACAGCAGATTGTTTCATTCAAAGTATCCTTCCCTGAATCTTTTACAATGCTTCTTTCTGCATTGATGTGTTCTTTCCAGTCCATTAGTTAAAACACCTTGATAGAAGGTGCAAATTCCTGATGGATGATAAGTCCAATTCCCATCAATACATCTATATTCCATTTTGGTTCTTTTTGCTTTTGGTGCAGATTTGAAGTGAAGTTTTCTATGTTTCTTAGTCTTCAAGATCAGATTCACCTGTGAATACAGGTACTACAACATTCAAGGTTGCATTCTGTTCATATGCACCTTGCATTCTTGCCAATTTATCAATTGCATTCACCATGTCTTTGATACATGGCTTTTTCAGATGCTTTACAGTTTCAGACTGTCCATCACCAATCAGTTCAGTAACCAGAACTTCTTCCTTGATTTCTTCCCTGATAATAGCAGTCAATTTTTCCTGCATTTCTTTAGCATTGGCAATTTTTGCAGATGCAAATTCATCTGCAAGTTCCTGTAACCTTTCCTGAATTTTAGGATTCTTTAACAGTCTGCAAGCATTTGATCTTACAGAACTTTCAGATACTTCACCATAGGCTTTTTTGTAAGATTCAGTTGCATTTCCAGAAGATGCATATTCCAAACAGAATGCTTCTTGTCTTGGTTTCAGCTTCATTTTTGCACCTTCCTTTCCACAAAAAGAAAACAGGGTTTCCCCTGTTATGCTTTTCTTTAGGATATCATATCATGCTACCCTATACTGATTACAAGATGAAATCTTACTGAATTTTATTCAAGATCACCTGAACAGCATCCAATCCTTTCTTGTGAACTTCATAGATATTTCTTGCTGATTGTTCCTTGGCTTCTGCTATATCTTCAAACTTCATTCCAAGAATGTACCGCTTTGTAAGAACATCAACAGCATTCATATTTTCCACTTGTTTCAGAACTTGAAAGATTCTGCATTTTGCATTGGTCAGTTCATTCAGCAGGTCTGCATTTTCCTGTTCCAAATCAAGATAATCCAGAACTGCCTTTCCCATTGGATCAAGGTTTCTGCTACCTTGCACCCTTTCACCTTCACTGAAAGTATTGGTTTTGGTTGCAACTGCTTTTAGATTTTCAATGATTATCTGATTCTTTTCAATCTGATTCCTGATCTTTGTGAATTCCATCAGATATTCTTTTGCATCCATTACTGTTCCTTTCTTGCAGATTTCCAATCTACCAAAATTCTGAAAGTATCATCATCAATAGCATAAAGTTTTTTAACAGTCAGATCAGATATTTTATTCAGCAATGGTGAACTGGTTATCAGCTGATCATAAGTATTCCAATCATTTTCTGTCAGAATCTGTATATATTTTTTATATTCCCTGTTATAGTCAATCAAATCAAGAAGATTTCCAACAGTAATTCTTTCATCCGGTTTATTCAGAAGTTCTATAAGTTCCAGTACCGATATAGCACCACCATTCAAAGGATCACCAAAAGAATTTCCTTTGTATTGCTTCAGAATGCTGATTGCTTCTTTTCTGTTCATTCCCTTTAATACCACCTTTCTTTTGTCGGTTGCCTTTTGTTGTTTCTTCAGTCCTGCAAGCATTTCTGTAATTATCCCTGTCTCGTGTCTTGTGTGTCTTGTGTCTTGTCTATCTTTCTTATTTATATATTTTTATATTTCTATTTTTCTATTTACTTCTTCTCATTTGAAAATATATAAGAAACTAGAACATACAAGACAGACAAGACATTCAAGACAACTGCATAAATAAAGGATTTTTGAATATTATCAGACAAGACAGTAACAAGACAGTGACAAGACAAATACACATATTTCAACAATTTCATTCATCAATCCGAAAATATGAACAAAATCAAAAATCATATAAATATTGAAATTCATTCAAGACAGACAAGACATTCAAGACAACCATTCAAGACACTGACAAGACAGACAAGACAGTAACAAGGTTTGTAATCACCTTGTTACTGAATTGATTGTTTTCTGCACAAATCTGATTATTTCCTGCACCTATTGGATGAAATCAGTTATTTTTCATCCATAATTAGCAAACTTTGGATATAAGGAAGTTTACAAAATTCATCAATCAGAATGTGCCATTCATCCAACTTGTGATACTGTCTTTGATGAATCATGTTGATCACATTTTCATAATTCATTGTTACTGTCCGCTTCTGGTTGTAACTGGAAGGTAACAACTGGATCAACTGCCACCAATATTCCTTATCCTTTGTTTCTAAATACATGCGTCTACATGCATTAAGAGAATTTATAGTCATTTTTAACGGTTCAATATAATCATACTCACAAGTCTTATCAGAACCGTTAATCCTTGTAGTTAGTCTAGTTAAATGTTCATGGCTGAAATCATCCAATTCAAATTCCTTATCTGCTATTTTATGCATTGTGGAACAGGAATTTGCAGTAGTACCAATCTTATAGGTATCAAATTCTTTCCACCAGTACAAAGGTGCAGTAATATCCATGGATATAAATATTTGTCTAAGATACTTCCTGTGTTCTGATCCACCAATATACAGTTTCTGCATCAGCTCCATATCTTTATCACCTACATAGAAATTGATTCTGTCTATGTCAAAATCTTCATATGAATCTGATAAATGCCAACTGTTCATTGGATTCCGCATTCCCCTGATTGCGTGTTTCAATCCCCAATGATCAATGTTTTTTACCTTTAACATTCTTCTGATCTACCTTTCTAATCTGATTATCATTTACCCAAAATGATGTACCATCTACATTCACCCTGTACTTTGAACCACTGTTCAATCCGGTAAAACATCTATCTACAACAGCAGGTATTTCAATAATTACCTGATCACCTTGATTGATATTCTGCTTCTTCATGACTGGAAACCACCTTTATCAGGTTCATACACATTTTCTTCAAATCCAATGAACAAAACACGTTCCCTTGGAATCATGATCCTACTGCCATTCTTATTCACATAGAACATCCCAAATTGTGCAACATATTCAAAATCTTTACAGTTCTCAAATATATGTGATACATCATCTGCAAAGATAACTATTACATTCCGCATCAGATATCACCTTCCTTTCTATGAAGACTATGTTCTATATCAAATCCATCTGGATATCTTGCAAGCAATTTTTCTATGTTCATCTTGCAAATATCTTCAAGTTTCCATCCACAAGCAGAACAGTATTCTGAAACAAACCACATTAGATCACCAAGTTCTTTCTTCCTGTGTTCATCACTTGTTTCAATATGTCCTTGATATGTCTTCTGGTAAATGGAATGCAATTCCCCAATTTCACCTACCATTCCATGCAGTGCATGGTATTCCTGATCAGTATGGTTCATACTCTGATCAATAGTTCTGGATGCAAGTTTCTGATATTCATTCAGTTCCATATCTATGCCTTTCTAATCTTCTTCAATAAAACATCCGCAACCGCCTATATCATGTACTTCATCAAAGGACAATTGAATTCCTGATCCTTCCAAGGATTCCCTTAATTCCTTCAAAGTGTATGGTTTTCCTTTCCTTTTCAGGATGGAAACATCCCTGTTCAATTTCCTTCTGATTGCCTGTTCTTTATTTTCCCATTGCAGGAAGGTTCTTCTATCTTTTTCAAGAAGCATCTTCCAGTGTCCAATTCCACCCTTTACACAACATCCTGCACAATTGTTGTGTGAAAATCCTATCTGATACATATAAGGTATCTGGATGCCATCATCTGCAAGCAGATTCAACATTTCCGATTTATCCAGATAAGGTTTTTCACACATTGGAAACATCACCTGATAAGGTTTATAGTTCTTTTCAATAGCACCTTTTCTATGTGTTTCTGTCCAATCTATGCCTAAATACAGGATGCATTCATCAGGTTTATAGTTTTCCTTTAACCATTTCTTGAATGGTCTTGATTTCAGCTTCTTTGAACAATTTGCAATCCTGCTGTTATACATGAAATTGTCTTCCCAAGCTAATTCAAATGGTGTTTTTCCTTCACATAACCGGATGATCTTCAGACCAAATTTCTTTTCTATATCATCCAAGAATCTGTACAGATCACCATCTTCTGCTAATGTGTCACAAAATACAGGAATTACATCTGTTTTATCTTCTACTTCTTCTAATACTCTTTTCAGGGTGAAGTAAGAACCTACACCACCACTGATTGAAACAATATGCTTCATAACACCTGTGACTAATCGTCAACAGGTAAAGATGGAATCTTCCTATGCTACTTGGTTTCCCTTTCACGCAATAACCCATCCTTTTATGAATGACTTTAACAATCTTCATTCAACCTAGTTTCACTAGGATTAGTTATTTTCCTTTCTATTGTTTTCTTCCAATTCAATGATCTTATTCAGATACCAGACTGCCTTTCTAATATCTTCCAAACCATTCTTTGCATTTGACCGCCAAATATATTTGAATGCATTCAGAAGACAGAAATGTTCAACTGGTATCAATCCAAATACTTCAATCATTACATCAATGCATTCATATTTTCCTTGATTGTAATGATGCGGATGATTGATAGAAAGATCTGTCCTAACATCTTTCATATACATATACCTTTCCTTTTGGTGTTCTTTTCTGAATAGCTTTGAATCCATACTGCTTTGCTATTTCCTTTGTGAAATTGGCTTGTGTCATTCTCTGATACCCACTTTCAGAACAATAGGTATCATATCTTGCGAACACTTCCCTTGTAGGCTTATGCAGGATATCAACATCTGCATCCAGTTCTTCAAGAAATAGCAGTAATGGATTATTATCAAGTTTGAATTGTTTAATCTGTTCAGTAACCTTAGAACAAACAGTGAATCCATGATCAATGATTCTTTTCAATCCATCAATTCCAATCTTGATCAGATATTCAGCAGATTCCTGTGTCTGCAATTCCCATGTAATATTAGGATTGTAATCTTTGTCTTTATCGCTGAATCTAGCTTCAAATGGAATGATCACCATTCTTCTTTCAATTGCATAGAAACCTTTGTTTCTGAATCTTGGAATTTCATTTGCAGAAAACAGAAGTTTGATTGATGGTTTGAAGAAGAATACATCCTGTCCTTTATTTTCTGCTTTGATATCATTCCCTGATACTATCTTCTTGAACTGTGCAACCGCTTTTCCCTGAAGAAATTCATCTGTGATATCATCACCAATATTTGCCAACTTACCAAACAGTGAAGATGTGCTGAATTTTTCTGACAGTTCATCAATATCAAGTGATACATAGTTCTGTCTTCCAAGAACATTTTCAATTGCTTCAAGATACGTTGATTTACCATTTGAACCATCACCTGTAAGAAGGAACGCTTTCTGATATTTGTTAGACCTGAAGAAGGTATAACCAATACATTCTTCCAACAGTTTTCTGATTTCCTGATTTCCACATGCAATTTTGTTCAATGTTATATCTGTCAGTTCATAATAAGCATCTGGAACATAGTTCCATGGAATCTTATTGGTAATGATATATTCAGGATTGAATGGTAACAGACTGCCTGTAGACAGATCATAGATACCATTGTTGAATGCAATCAGATTATCATTCATCTGGAATGTATTTTCTGGAATGCTTATTTCCAGATACTTCAGAACTTCTGTTCTTTGTGTTTGCTTCATATCAGGCATTACTTCAATCATCTTGGATTCAAGGATTCTATATCCTGATACATAGATTCCATCTGAATATACATGCAACTGTCCATTAATCCGTTTCACATTGAATTCAGATTGCAGGTATTTAGCAAATTCAGCATGAAGGAATTTCTTTCCATCAAAGAATACTGGTTTCAGAAACGCTTCATCCCTTAGTATCGTTTCCAATTCTTGATCTTCTAACGGTTCTTTCAGAACATACTGATTTATCAGTCTAATTGTTTCCTTGGTTTCTTCCTTGGTCAATCCTGCTGATTGCAGTGTTAATTCATATCCAAACAGTGTTGAATTTCTTCCATCACCATCTGCAAGATTCAGAAGATCAGTCCTTGTCTTAATAGGTTTAAGATAATATGGAAGTTCCTGATAATTTTCTGCATCTGGTTCTTCCAAATCCCATTCACAAAACCTTTCTTCACCTGCAAACTTTAATACTGCATATGATGCCTTACTTCCAATCTTGATATCTGCTACCAGTCCAATTGCAAGATGCACATGTGTATAGCATTGTGTTACAGGATGATCAATTGGATTCTTGAAATAGAAATGCTTACCCCTTGTTGTATCAATTACCTTGCAATCCAACTGATGATCTTCAACCAGTTTCATCAGTTTTTCTGACTGTTCTGAATCATCTATATCAATCAATACAGTTTCTTCATTCAATATACCTGCATATTCTGGAAGGTCTTTCACCTGTTCATAAGTTAGAAGATCAGAAGATGAAGCATTTTTGAATTTCATCTGACACTGTTTGTTCTTTGTAGGAACATAACCTTTGAATAACTTCATGCTTCACTTCCTTTCTATGATTCATATCTTTCCAATACTGCTTTTAACTTTTCCTGTACCTTCAGAAGATGCTTATAATTCTTCTTGATTTCAGAATTGCATTTATCTTCAAGAACAGTCTTATACCGTTCAATTTCTTTCAGAACATACTGATTCCATTCCTGAAAAAGTTCTTTCCGGTATTCCAAAACATCACAATAATCTTTTGGATATGCCTGTTTATCAATGATTGATATCAGCTTGTTCACATCCATGATTTTCATGTTGTAGGTGATACCTTTCTTCAGAAGATGATAATTGGAAAGGTCATATGATCCCTTTGCAGTGAATATCAAACATTCATCATTCATACACCAAACCCTTTCAATCTTTCTTGTGCAATCCGCAAATACCAATTCTTATCCAGATGTTCAGGACACTTCTTCTTGTTCACATCATCATTGAAGATGAAACAATGTTCAGGTGTTCCTTCCATCTTGGATTTTTTTTCTGTCTTGGCATGAATTTTGAACAATCCTGCATCTGATTCTTTATTGGATGCAAATACCCTTACACATTTTTCTTTTACTGCTTTATCACCATGCAGAATCAGCTTATACTTACTGCTGATTTTCTTGACCTGCTGAAACATGATCAGATCATTGCATTCAGTAATAGTTGTCTGTAATGGAATTCCTTTGGTCATATAATCAACCAATGCCTTATTCACTATTGGAAGATCAAAGTCTAATCTGGATAGCTTTTTGACATATGCACCTTTAGATTTGAAGTGTCCATCATATCCATCAATGATCAAATAATTGTTTACATCCTTCTGGAAGATTTCACCCCAACCATAATCATCAAATTCTAATGACAGACCTGTTCTTGTTTCCCATTCATAAGCGATATCATCAACCTGCTGAAACCAAGAATCCACATTATAGATTTCATCCGGTTTCCTGATCAGTATTCCATCAGTGTTCACTTGAATGATTTCTGATATGTTTTCCAGTTTTTCAAACAAATCAACACCAACCAGAATTTGACCAAATACACATGTGTTATTAGCACCTCTTGGATCAAATAGTTTGTTGTATTTGTCCTTCATAGCACCATATGTTCCATTCAATACAATTTTGAAAGGTGCTTGTTCCTTCTTTTTTCCTTCAGCTTTTAACTGAAGTCTGAATTTCCGAATTTCTTTATACCGTTCAATTCCCCAATCAGGAACACTTCTGGAAAAACAGTATTCAGGATACAGACAATCAAGTGTTGGATACAGTGAACCTACATCCATGTTTAGAAAGTATCCTTTGGAATGATATTTAGGTTTAGCACCATGGACACCACCCCATGCAAAGACCACTTCAATTCCTGCCATTTGTTTCTTCAACTGAACTGATTTGTTACCATCCTTGTATTTATGGTTTTCAGGATTCATGAACCACTTTGGAATATCTTTGTACTTCTGAACTTTTGCACATTCTGGAATATGAATATCAAATTCATCAGTCCACTGCTGTTTAACTGCACCAAGGATTTCAGCAGATAACTGAACCTTGGTTTTATTGATATATGCCAAAGGCATTTTGTACATCTTCAGCAGTTCCATTTGTGCTTCAAAGTCTGCATATCTTTCTATGAAGATTTCAATTGTCTGTTCTACATCATGTCTACAGTATTTGATGGTTTCTACAATTTCTGCTTCTGTCAGTTTCCTATCTATATCAAATGGAATACTGGATTCAATAACACTGTTTCCCATTGATCCTTCAAACCACTTCAAACCCCTGTCAATATTGGACATAACATCATAGTTGTAGATTGGATAATCCTTCAGTAAAGGACTGAATTCATATCCTGATCTTCCTTTTATAATGATGAAATCATTGCATTCTTTAGGATTGAACCCACATAAGATAGACTGAAGAATGAATATGTCATATCTTCTTGAATTGAACCCCACCCAAATATCAGACCTGTGTTCTTTCCAAAATGTTTCAAGTTCATCACTGTTATTTACAATGACTGTTTCCTGCTGTGCATTCATATCAATCAGCACAACTAACCAATCATATTTGAATACTTCAAAGTCATAAAATAACATGATTATTCCTTTCAAGATTGTTCTGCACCATCCATTGACAGTGCAGAACAACCAAACATTTATTCAAATACTTCTTCAATTGTGTATTTAGGAAATCCTTTTCCTGTGGTTTCATACTTCACAAGATATTCCAGATGATCAGAATCAATTGTTTCATGAATGTCCATGATCAGATTGTTATACTGTCCATAATCAATGAATTCAACATCTTCTACTGCATCCAATCCTCTAAGAAATTTATTGACAATACCAATCTGGAAACCCTGTGTAATAACCTGATTGAAGAACAGTCTGGAATTCTTATACTGTCCTTCCAGAATCTTCATCCAACAAACAAACATTGGATCACCTTTGGAAGATTCCTTCAGTTCCAGTTTTTCAATGGAAACTTCATACTTTCCTTCAGGTACTTCAGGGTAATCACCTGATCCACCATTCTGTTCAACTTCCTTTGCATCCTTGGCAAGACCTTTTGTATCAATAGCCTTGTTCCACTTATCAAATACACTAGCCATTATTCATTACCTTCCTTTCTAGTTCTTCTAGTTCTTCTTGCAGGTTTTTCTTCAACAACCTCTGCTTCAACAACTTCAACACTTACCTTTTCAACAGGTGCTTCTTCAGCAGAATCTGCTTTTCTATCTCTTCTTGATCTTCTAACAGGCTTTTCTTCCTGTTCCTTTTCTTCTGGTTTATCTTCAGATTCAATCTGTTTCAGTTCTTCAACATCAGCACCAACCACTGTTCCAGTTCCGGTATCAACCTGTTTGATATCCTGTTCAGGTGCAGGTTTTTCTTCCCCTTCTGAATTGACTGTTTTTGTCCGTTTCCTGTCACGTTTAGAAACGGATACAGAATTATCCATCTTTTCTTCTTTTGGCTGAATCTGTCTTGATTCTGTGTGTCCTGCATTGAAATTTGCTTCATCATAGACCTGCATCAGCTTGTTCCAATCTAAGGGAATTGAAGTATGGTTGATTCCATGCAATCTTCCACCACCAAACACAACTTCATCAGACTTGAATTCAAGTGTTCTTACATCACCATCAACAACTACCCTTGCAACAATATCCACCATTCCTGCAATCTTGTTTGCAATCTTTTCCTGAATGTTAGGCTTGATTGATGTTGTCTTATCACCTGACCTTCTTGTAATATCCCTTGATGTATCTTCATGACTGATCAGAATAATGTTTTCATAATCCAGATTCATCAGTCTTCTAATGGTAGACAGGAATTCAGTTCTGACTTCATCCCATGCCCTGAAAGTATCATCTGATTCATGTTTGATACCTAACTTGTCATACATGTACAATCTGCAAGACTGATAAGTATCTTCCAGAAGGTCAACAACAATTGTTTTGAAATCATTGTCCTTCCTTTCCAGTTCATCAATGGTATCCTTAAATACTGTCCAAGCAAGTTTCTTCTGTCTTCCTTCATAGGTATCCTTGATAGCCACATAAGGCATTGTTACAAACTGGATGTTTCCATCAGTGTTCAGATTTAATGGATTAGGTGCTGAATCAACAAAGGTTGTTTTTCCACTGAATGCACCACCATAAATCCAAAGTTTTCTTTTGGTTGTCTGTCCAACCTGTCTTCTTTCTGTACTTGGTAAGACCATATAATCCTTTCCTTTCAAACAAAATTCTTGATAATTGCAGAATTTACATAGAAACTGTTCATTCTTTTCAAACGTTTCAGCATGTTCAATTTTCCTGACCGATTCAAACCAATGAATTACTTTTACCGGATTATATTCAACAGATTTAATTTCCACCTGTTTCTTTTCCAGTTCTTTCATAATTCTTTGTCTGTAGATTTGAACAGGTTCATTGTTTAATTGCTTCAATGTGACCTTTGGAATGAAGATCAGATACAGATTTCTGATTCTTTTCCCTGTTATTTTTTCTGTCATGTACTTGTAGACATGCAATTGTGCAGTCTGCATATAATGACTTATATTGTTGGAATATTTGAAGTCATACAGATCAAACTGTCCATACTTCAAATTCATGTCATGCTTTGTACATGGAATCAGAAGGTCTAAGTATCCATTAAAGAAATCATCTTCAATGTGATATTCATGAAGCCTTTCTTCTGGAAGAAGTTCTTTCACCTTTGGAATCAGATATTCCAATTTCATTGCTTCTGTAATATGTCTATCATCTATAACAGGATAATTACTGAAATACTCTTTGATCCCTTCTTCAACTGTGGTTTCGATTCCCTTATGCATCCCTGAACCTAGATACATTGGATTGTCAGGTGCATCATCTGGAAGAACCTGAAGTTTTTCCTTGTATGTTAGAAACCATTTCCATTTACAGGATTCAAAGGATTCTACCTGTGAATAACTGAATGTCATGTTTCCCACCTTCCTTCAAAAGTTCTTTTGTAAATTTCTTGATGCATGGAATTATCACAATTGATCAGCTTAATCAGCTTTTGAAATTCTTCATACTTATCTGGATACAGAAGAATTCCATATCCACCTGATCCATCAATCTTTTTCAGATTGTAGGTCTGAAGATCAGATGGTTTTCCATCAGGTGCTTTCAGTTCAATTCCAATGAACTTTCCATTGCAACAACATAGAATGTCTGGTATTCCATCCTTAGTGAACTTCTTTCCATTTTGTGCATTCCCTGACCAATACTTGATGAACCAACATCCTTGATCCTTCAAGAAGGATTTCACCCTGTTTTCAAAGTTCTTTTCCTTCATGACATTTCCTTTCAACAAACATAGTGTTTTCATCCAATGAATATTCCTTCTTAGATTTGAAGAAGGAACAATCCTTGCAATTGTCATGTGATGTTAGAACCAAGCATCTATTCCAGTATTTCTGCCATCTGATTTTTGGATGGTTTTCAAGATTGTAGATGCATTCCTTATTCATGACTATCTTTCAGGGTGATTGTGATTGAAGATTTAACAGGTGAAGATTTTGTACATTCATCAGCAATCTTTGGATACTTGGACTTCAACATTTTGGAATCTAAAGTATTTTTGGATGTTGGTGATTTGTATACTATTTGAATCCAATTATTTTCAAATTTTTTGATTCCGTTTTCTTCCATGGCTTTCAGAATCTGTTCTTTGAAATCCTTGATCTTTTCTTCCTGCTTCTTCATTACAATGGTTGCCTTTGTGAGATCACCAATTACTTCAGGAAGTAATACATCCAGTGATACTTCAGATGTTTTTATTTCTTCAGCAAACTTACATTTCTTCAGAACTTCATCCTTTGATAATTCTTCAATACAAGCATCTTCACATGTATTGAATGAAGGACAAAACATACAGCAGATAGTTTTTCCTTCAGGACATGCTTCAGGATCAGCACCACTGCATTTGATCATTTTCACTTTTTCCATATCCATTCCTTTCTTTTACCTTGTAAGAATTTCTACCAGAATCAGAACCGGAATCATACATGCACATGCAATCAAAAGTCTGTACTGAAATTCAGTGATGTATTCACCATCTTCATCTTCTTCTTCTTCTTCTTCTTCTTCTTCTTCTTCATCATCATCATCATCATCTGAAATCAGATATTCCAGATCATCATCATTTGAATAATTCATCTGTCCATTCCTTTCTAATTTTCAAAGTTGGTAATATTTCCCTTGTTTCAATGCTGTTCATTACCATCATCAGATAGTAGAAACAGGTTTCCTTCTGTCCGATTCTGTGAATCCGTTTCTGTGACTGTTCAAATAGTTCTGATTTATCAGGAAGGGTAAAATAGATTATCTTGTTACTGAATGACTGAAGGTTCAAGCCATATGCACCTGCCTGATATTGAATCAGCAGGATACTTTTTCCTTCTGGTTCATCCTTCTGATTTCCATTGATGATTCCAACAGTTCTTCCAGATGATTCACTGATCTTCTTCAGCTTTTCCAATTCCATGTTGAAGTTGTAGAAACAGATCAGATTATCTTGTGTGCTTTCAATCAAATCTTTGAATGCTTCAAGTTTTTCATTACTGTACATTCCACATAGCTTTCTTTTTGAAAGTCTGAATGTAAGTTCTGTATCACCAATCAAATCTTCTTCAGGCAATTCAAGAACATGTGTTTTTTCAAACCTCTTGTATTCCTTTGAAGGTTTTATTTTGACTGGAATGAAGACCTGTTCAGGAAGACTGATTACATCTTCAGTTTTCATGAACACTGCACCATGTTCTTTCAACTTCCTTTTTAATCTGTCTACATTCTTATAAGGATCATCCTTATCCACTACTGATATTTGATTGTTTTTCACATCAATCTTTTTCCAATTAATGTATTGGCTAAAGAACACCTTTTCACTTATGTTCCATCCAAGCAGATTTGCCTGACTTACCAAGTTTTCATATTTTCCTGCTGTTGGTGTTCCTGACAGCAGGATTACATTTGAAGGTTTCATTTTCAGAATGAACTTGGTTTGTTTTGCTTTGGTATTCTGGATCAGTGAAGATTCATCTAACATCAATGTGAAGTGTTCCAGTTTCAGCAGTTCTTTTCTTCTCCATGCCAATTCATAATTGATAATGTAGATATGTGGAAATGCATGATCTTCCGCTTCTTTTGCAATATTTACAAGATGAAACTTTATCTGATGAACAGTCCATTTTGTAAGATCATTAATCAGGAAGAATGGTTTAGAATCCTTGTAGTAGGTTTCAAAGTGATTTACCCAATCATTTATCTTTGACTTCTGACAAATCAGCAGATTCACCTTATTTCCTATCTGGATCATCTTTTCAGAACCTACAAAGGTTTTTCCCAATCCCATATCCAGAAAATAAGCCACTGAATCAAATCCTTTGGTTTCTTCCAGAACCTGTTCCTGATGTTCAAACAGCTTCATGATTTCACCTTGATTCCTGTACACTGTTCAAACAGTTTCGGATTGATGAAGTATGTCCATCTGTCTGAAGAAATCTGAACTGCATAACCGAATGGAAGAACACCTTTCTGAAGTCCTACCCTGACAAACTGTTCTGATACGTTCATCAGATCAGATGCTTCTTTAACTGACATCCTGTTCATCTGATGCATCACCTTCTTTCAGTTTCAAGAACTGCATGATCCGTTTCTTCTGTTCTTCAGATTTTCTTGTACCCTGTAGCAGTTCATACAGATAACTTGGTGAAATCTGAAGTGCTTCAGCTAAGTCAGACATAGACATTTCACGTTCAATCAATTCATGCCTGACTGCCTTTTCAAACTCTGTCATGTTTACCTTCCTTTCTATGGTGTGAAAATATTCAGCAGAATTTATTTACAAGTTGCAGAAAATTTTCTATACTATATTTGCACTTTAAGTATTTAATTCACTGCAATGCCTTTTATTCTGCTGAATAAGTTCAGCTCCTGTAATGATAGTAGCAGAAGTAAATCAGCATTGCAATAGTTTTTTGCTGAATTTATTCAGCAAATTAAAAACACAAAGAAAAGGAAGGTGATATTGTGAGTGCTGAACTATTGAAACGGATTGATCTTTTGTGCAAAGAAAAAGGAATCCCAAGAAGAACCATGGAAAAAGAAGCAGGTATATCAATTGGTGCTTCTTCCAAATGGAAAGAAAAGAATCCTAACCAAACATCATTACAGAAACTGTCAGATTACTTTGGTGTTTCAATTGCTTATCTTGTTGGTGAATCTGAATTCAGATCAGAAGATGAAGCCATGATCCACAATTGGATGCAAAATAATGATCAAAGTATCTTAGCAGATGAAACAAAACGCTTTGAAGCAGGTATCAGAATACCAGTGCTTTCTACAGTCCATGCAGGAATCCCATGTGAAGCAATTGAAGATATGGTTGATGAAAATACCGATTGGGAAGAAATCACGCTTAGACAGTCTAAAACAGGTCATTTCTTTGCATTAAAAATTATTGGTGATTCTATGACACCAAGATTTGAAGAAGGTGATGTTGTTATTGTCAGGTGTCAACCAGATGCAAATTCAGGTGATATTGTCATTGCAAAAGTAAATGGTGATGATGCTTGTTGCAAGAAGCTGATCAAGAACAAAGATGGAATCACCCTTGTTTCTTTGAATCCAAAGTATGATCCAATGTATTTTGATTTGAATGATATACAGAAAAAGCCTGTAACTATTGTTGGAAAGGTGGTTGAATTACGTGCAAAATTTTAAATGTATAATTGCAGGTATTCTATTACTTGCAGGATGTTCATCAAATAAACCTATGAATGGTGCTATGAATTACAGTGATATCAAAAATGCCAATGGTGAAAAGATTGGTCAATATGGATATCTGAAAATATCAGATGATCAGTTTTCCAATCTGTCTGAAGAAGATGTTACTGAATTCTACAAATCAAATGTAGTTGATTCAAAATATAATTCAAAATACAATTATGTAATTCTACTTTCTAATTCTGGAAAAGGAATCCTGTTTAATGGAAACATTGGTATCCTTGGTGATATCAAAGATGGACAAATTATTTCTGATGAAGGAATGTGGACATGCTCTGAAACTGGATGCAGTTTCAAATAACTGTCTTATGTCTTGAATGTCTTGTATATATCTATATTCTTTATTTTTCTATATTCATGTTTTTCTTGAAAATTTAGAAAAAAGACAAAACTTCAAAATTTTTAAGAAATATATACCGTTCAAGACAGACAAGACACAAGACACTTCAGAAGCCAAATAAAAAGCCATTCTGACCGCAATTCAGAATGGCTGAAGGAATATCCATTTGTGATAGATAACCCCTTGCAGAATTGATTCTATCACATCTGGACATGGTTTTAATCATGGAAAGGATGTTATGAAATTACCTAATCGTTTTGGAAGTGTATATAAACTTTCAGGAAAAAGAAGAAAACCCTATGTTGCAAGAAAAACTGTTGGTTGGTCATTTGATGAAGTGAAACAGAAATCTTATCCAATCTATCAATTCATTGGTTACTATCCAACAAAATCTGAAGCACTTACTGCTTTATCAGATTACAACAAAGATCCATATGATCTTCACTTGGAATCAATTACATTCAAGGAAGTATATGATAGATGGTCTGAAGAACATTACCAGAAGATCAAAGATGCAAGGAATTATAAAGCATCCATCAAATACTTTTCACCTTTGTATGATATGAAAATTCAGGATGTTAAACTGGATCATCTTCAAAGATGTTTTGATGAATCAGGTAAAAATAAACCAATGCAGAAGAACATGAAGATAACTGTGAATCTGATGTTCCAATACTGCCTGAAGCATGAAATTTTATCCAAGGATAGATCAGAAATACCAAAGTTCATTGATATATCTAAAGCAGGAAACACCAATCGGAAAGACCATTTCCCATTCAGCAAAAAGGAATTGGAAGTCTTGTGGAACAGATCAGATGAAAATGTTTATATTACTGTGATTCTGATCATGATTTATACAGGTGTAAGAATTGGTGAACTGCTTGATTTGAAAAAGGAAAATGTGCATCTGGAAGAAAGATGGTTTTATATTATTGAATCAAAAACAGATGCAGGAATCAGGGAAGTTCCAATTGCAGAAAAAATTGTTCCTTTTTTCCAATATTGGATAGACAGACCTTCTGAATATCTGATATGTGGAAAATTCAATGGTCATTTGAGATACAATACATTTGTTGATTCATACTTTCAAGAATGTCTTCAGATGCTTGGACTGGATCAGAAGCATAGACCACATGATACAAGACATACATGTATCAGTCTTCTAACAGAAGCAGGTGTTGATGATAGATGGATTAAACAGATTGTTGGACATGCAGGACAAACAGTAACACAATCAGTCTATACACATATAGACCTTCAGCATAAATTAGATGCAATCAATAAAATATAAAAAGAAGGGTGAATCCCTTCTTTTTATATTTTACCAAGAATGTATCTTACATCTACTTTGTAAAAATTAGACAGGATATAAATGTTTACTGAATCAGGTATTCTTGCACCTGTTTCATATTGCTTGATAGCAGGTAATGAAATTCCCGTTAATGAACTTACTGCAATTTGTGTTAAACCTTTTTCTTTCCTTAATGCCTTCAGTCTGGATGAAACAATAGCAGGATCGGCTAATCTTTTCATATTAAATTCCTTTCTAGTCAACAAATGTATGCTTGGTAAAGTCATATATTCCAAACTGTTTACCATCCAAGTAAACAATGCATCTGATTTCATCAATCATTTTGATTCTGATCTTACATGATATCCATCCAAGTTTAAGCATCTGTTCCTTTACTTCATTCAATTTCCAAGATTTCATTTCTGTTCCATGTGTACTTTCCAGTATCCTTTGAATGGTTTTCTTATAACTTTTCCATCCTTGGTGTTAACTGGATATGTGATTGCACCTCTTTTTCCAATAAATAGATGCACTCTGTGTCTACGTAATATTGAAGCTAATGTTCCTTCATCATTGATTCTTCCAACTTCTGCAACTACTGCAATGAAGTATTCACAATCATGTACTTCAAATTTTTTGTATTCATATTCACCTTTGCCATTACTTAAATCGAATGTTTTTAATACTTCAGTTCTGATCTGTTCAATTACTCTTTCCTGACTTTTTGTCATTGTTGTATTTCCTTTTCTAATCTGTCCAATATCCATATAAAGCTGAATCACCACATTCCCAAATATCCCAATAGAAGCCATCCTTCACACAAACAACATGGTTACTTATTTTGCAGATATACCTTCCTTCAGGATGTTTCTTACAGAAATCTTCAACTGTAATTCTTTTCTTTCCTTTTTGAATAGGAATTGAATGCCATTTCAAATTAAGTTGATCAATATCCCCTGTGCTATCAAGATAAATTCTTCCAAGGTTTTCTTGTTTTGCCCTTGCAATAGGAACTAAAGCATCAAACGCTTCAAGCCATGTCTGATCAAAGAACTTGCAATGTGATCTAATGACACAATCACCTGTTCTATGATTGTTTGGTTGAAACCATTTCCAGTGATGATGTGATCTCATCAATTCACCATCTGGTCTGTTGTTGCTATATCTGATTGATTTTTCGTTACTGATACTCATGTTTTACCTTCCTTTCTTGTATGTATTTACATACTTTATAATAATCGTTTTTGTTTGTATGTCAATACATATTTTTGAAGAAAATAAAAAAGATCATCATTTCTGATGATCTTGTCTTTAACTTCTGTCATGAACTAAGGTTCTTACATGTAAACGTTGAATGTTATATCCACCTGCAACAATGGTTTCAACTTCTGCCCTTCCCATCTTTCCAGTAATGAATCCGGTAAGAACTGGAATTCCATCATTTCCACTTTCTAATGTAATTCCTGTCCAATCTGTAACTTCACCTGTGATATCTTTGATCCGGTTGTATAACTGAATAATGAATATCTTTGCATCATTCATGTTGGAATTATGCATTTCTTCATCTGTCTGATGCATGAACTGATATCCTGCATACTTGTATTTTTCAATGAACTTTCTGTATCCAAGTTCTTTGTAAGCATTAAGCAATGAATTCTTTCTTTCAATATCCCATTCATCCCATCTTGTAACCAGTTCTTCCTGCATCTTCTTCATTGATTCTGGAATTTCTCTAATCAGGATTGATTCTTTTTCAATTTCACCTGTAAGCTGTTTCTGATACTTTTCAATAGTCTTCTTTGTTTCTTCAATTTCCTTTGTTCCTCTTTCAATATCATCTTCCAGACTATCAATATCACACATTGTCCAATAGATATCTTCAGATGCATCTGCATCAAATCCTTCCCTGTTATACTTGTTGAAGGTTTTTGAATCAATTCCATACTTTGATGCAAGATATGCTGATTTCTTTTCAATTTGTGCAGTCTTCTTGATGATTGTTGTTTTCTTCTTTTCAATCTTTGCTTCTGCTTTGGTGATTCTTTCCTGTAATGTTTCAATCTTCATGTTATTCATCCTTTCAATATGTAATTACATATATTATGATAAACGAAAATTGAAATATGTCAATACATACATTTTTATTATTTCTCTTTTTTCAGATCATCCCTGATCAACTGTTTAACATATCCTTGAACATTAGGAACAGCTTCAAATTTATCCAGAATATCCTTGTCTGTATTTCTGCTGAATCTGAAGGTTATAGATTTTACATTCTTCTTATCTGACTTTTTTTGTGCTTTTATATGTGCTTCTGTATAGTATGTCATTTCATACACTTCCTTTCAGAATTAGTATATGTAAATCTATACACACATGCAAGATTATTTTTGTTACTAACTTGTTACTAACTTGTTACTAACAGAGAAAATTTCAGACAAATTGCAAAAAGAAAAACCCTGATAAATACAGGGTTTTCTTCAGCCAAGAATTAACGCTTGGTTAATTATTACCCATGTATTTATCAGGGAAATTTCATTGTTTGTTACTAACTTGTTACTATTGCAGAAATTCCTAGAAGATTAGGAAACCCTAATTTTTTGACCAACATATATCAGATTTGCATTCTTGATTCCGTTCCAACTGACCAATTGTTCTACTGTAGTTCCAAACTTCTGTGCAATTGACCATAAGGAATCATCCATTCTGATGTAATAATACTGGTTGTTCTTTCCATCAATTGCATTTTGAACTACCTGATATCTGCTTCCAAGGATTACCTTTCTAACAGTACCATTTCCATATTCACCCTTCCAGACTTCACTGACAAGATCAGAAACAGATGCACTGTAGATATGATCAATCTTGGACTGCACTTCATAGTATCTACTGCCTAACGCAAGTCTTCTGGTTTCACCTGTACCGAATTCATTCTTCATAGTTCTATAAAGAAGATCAACTAATGTAGCATCTTTGATATCATCAGAAGAACCTGTATTCCAACCTTTCAATCTGAATGCACCTAAGATATCAAGATTCAATGATTTCAGGGTAACAACAGATGCACCTTGATTCTGTCCAAGTATCTTTCCTTGATAGACCATTCCAACATGACCTAATGGACATGAAGAACCTTTTCCCCAAATGCACCAATCACCATCCCTTAGTTCTTTTGGATCAGTAATATATTCAAAAACTTTGGAATAACCATACTTATCTTTTAGATACCAAAGATCATCTACATACTTTGTCAATGCACAATAAGTATTCAAACCAAGTGCAAACTTGATTACAAAATATGCAAATAAATCCCAACACTGATTTCCATAAACACCATCAACATTAAATCCTTTACCAATAACAAAATAAAACCATTCAACAATAGTCATAATGTAATTGGTTATTGGTGTTGATTCTACTGGATCATCTGATTCAGCAGGTTTTTCTACTGAATCAGATTCTTCAGTATAAGGTTTCTTTACTTTGGAATATCTGGAAATATCTGCAAACATGATATTTCCATCCAATGACTGATTCTTATATCTGGAAGTGAACTGTTGAATTGTTCCAAGTGCTGAAGTATCAGTTGTTTTGTTACCATCATTGATACCCCAATTTGCTACCCATTTATCAAATCTATCACATTCAGGTGCAAGGTATTTCAACCAAGACTGACTGCAATATATTCCGGTATAGTAACCTGCACTTTCAACGATTTTGCAGAATTCAAAAGCAATTGGTGAAATATAATCATGATTATGCTTGTATCCATGATTGCTTTTCCATGCTGAATCTTCAACATCATACCAAACACCAACCTTGATATCATTTTTGTATGGTTCAAGTGTTTTGACAACAAACTTTGCTTCTGTCTTTGCAGTTTCAACATCAATAGCTTCACCAAAGAAATAGACACCAAAAGGAATTCCAAGTTTTTTACACTTTTCAACATTTTTTGCAAAATACTGATCTACAGAAGTGTAACCATAGCCTAATCTGATTATTACAAAATGATCAGAAAAGGGTGATAAATCAATATCACCCTGCCATGAAGAAATATCAATTCCTAACATAGGACTATTCCTGTTCCTTGCCCTTACTGTAATTGTAAGAACTTAAACCAAGAAGCATACCAAGCAATGTTGCAATTGCATTGATCACTCTTACAACAGTTTCTGCATTCTGAATTCCAATGTCAGTTCCAACCTGTCCGATAAACCAAGCAATAGCAGGTAAACAAATCAGTGCTATCCATTTAAGAACATCATAATATTCATTCTTCAGTTTCATAATTCAATCCCCTTTTCAATTTTTAATAGGTAAATTTTTAACGTCATTCATTATCTTTTCAGCAGTTCCATTTCCACCAAGTTTTTTATATGGTTCATAAAGATACTTGTTCAGATTTTCAAATTCATCATCAGTGATTGAACCATTTTCAATGTACTTTGCACCAAGATAAGTGATCCGGTCATGACCGAGACCTAATAACATTTGTGACTGATTTTTAAGTAGTTCATCTTCTTTATCTTTTTTCTTGTCACTTCTTTGTACCAAATACAGAATGAAAGTCCAAAGTCCAGATGAAGCAAAAATTGCCACAATGATAGTTGATAAGAAATCCATTGGTCTTACTTTCCTTTCTTTTGCATAAAAAAGAAGCACCTGTTATTTCAAGGTGCTTCTTTGTGTTCCTTACTCTTCTGCAAGTTCAGGAAGATCAAGATCAATAAGAACCTGTTTTACCTGTTCTTTGATCCTTGCAGGAACATCTTTGATTGTCTTCTTACCCTTGATAATTAAAGTTGCATAAACTACTGCCATAATAAACACCACCTTTCTTATAAAATTAAGCAGTCTTTTCATATTCCTTCAAAATTTCTTCTACTTCTTTCCTAAGTTTTTCAGGAACATCATCAATTGTTTTAAGTCCTTTAAGAATCAGACTTGCATAAATTCTTGCCATGAATTAACCAACCTTTCTATGAATTAATCACCAATCATTTCATAAACATCAACCAATGCAAGCTGTGTAGATGTAAGTTCATCTTCCAGATTAGTATTGCGTTCAGAAATCATTTTGATGTATTCATCCTTGTCATATTCAACAAGTTCAAACTGCCATTCATCAACCGGATGTTCTTCATCTGAAGATTCAGCATCTTCAAAAACAAGGTGTTCAATGTTGGATGCAATGAACACCTTGGTTTGTGTGATTTCAATTTCCATTGGTTCAACTGCACTTCTTACCAATCCATAATCTTTCATTCTAGCTTTTCCTTTCTGATTACAGTTTTGTAATACTTATCTGCATGTGGTAATAAAGGTCTGATGTACTTTCTGTGAAGTCTGAATGAATCACAATGATCTAACCATCCTTTATATGAATTGATTGAACACCATTCAGAATAGTTCATCAGTTTTCCATCATTTACTTTGACTTGAATATCAATCATTTTTCTTTTCATCTGCTTACAAGTATTCTTTCTTAACAATGTGTAATTTAAAAAGGTTCTATAACCAAGATAATCAACACCTCGTTTGTAAGTTGGAAAGATTTGATAATTATGTTTCAGCAATAACTTCATTTCATCATGGAAATATACTTTGATATCTTGAAGTAAAACATGAAGTTCTTCTTTTGTTTCTGCAAAGATCACAATATCATCCATATATCTGAAATAATGTTTCACTCTTTTCTGTTCTTTAATCCAATGATCAAAGTCACTGAAATAATAGTTTCCAGAATACTGTGAAATATAGTTACCTATTGGAACACCTGTTTCTTGATCTAAATCTGATTCATTTCCAAGATAAATCAGAACCAAATCTTCATCTTCAGCAGTATTTATTGAATCAATGATTTCATCAAGCACCCATAAAAGATCATCATCCTTGAATAGCTTTCTATATTTCTTTTTAAGAATGTCATGATTGATAGATTGGTAATAATGTTTAGCATCAATTTTCAAGCAGTATTGACACCCTTTTACATCTGTCCACATTGCTTTTTGAAGCCTATTCAAACCTTTATGGATTCCCCTTTCAGGGATTGCAGAATAGGTATCATCAATAAAGTGTTTTATTAGATATGGTTCAATCACCTGCATGATTGCCCATTGTGCTACTCTATCTGGAAAGAATGGAAGTTTATATATTTTCCTGATTTTCAATCCTTCTTTCTTATAAAAGACTTCATATTCAGAAGTTCTATATGTATGTTCAAGAAGCATCTTCTGTAATTCATATAGATACTTATCAGGATTCTTATCAATTTCTTTTACTTCCTTGTACCAACCTTTACCTTTCCTTGCATTCTTGTATGCTTTTCTTAGATTTTCAATATTGCAAATTTTGTCATATAAATGACCGTACCTTTTCACCTTTTAATACCTTTGGTGTATGCACCATAGTGATTCTTCAACCTGCCCTTTTGCAGTCTACCAAAACACTTTTTACTATGCCTATCTGTAAACAGACAGGACTTTTCTGTTTTGCAATGTTTGCATGGTTAGATAATTAACATGAAAAGCAGAATGAACAAACCGCTTTTGGAATGTTCATTCTGCTTTTGAAATTTTGTTTTACTGCATACATTAACTGCCTGCTGATATTCCGATTACGATTACTGACACTATTATTCAGATTCCAATAGAAACTGCTATCATTATCACTGTTATTCCAATTACTGCCTAATTGAGCAATAAATTAAGTTTCCCTTTTGGTTTAATCAGCTTATTATCTAACCGTTATTTGAATTTTAATTTAACACTTTTTGATTATGCATTAGGTGGTGTTGCGGTTGGTACATACACCAACCGCC
>AUXO014342736.1_pt1 | contig 28650 bp, 25 predicted proteins | sample 768731 | NCBI WGS metagenome assembly AUXO01 (sample SAMN02715735, study PRJNA202380) | gut metagenome | biome: sheep rumen | host: Ovis aries | place: New Zealand: Palmerston North
AAATCTCCATAAAATTCTTCCGTTCCGCAAACTGCTGCATGATATCCGCCATGGCGATACTTTCTTTACGTCGCAAACGGGTAGATGAAAAACGATGATTGATGATACAGGAAATAAACTCCTGAATCTCATATCGAAGTCCGAACCCATCCCATTTATAGAAGAATTTCTTGTTTTGGTTCTGATCCTCAAAACGGAACTCATAATAGTCTGTCAACCACCAAGGAGCAGGCACATACGCATATCCTTTGGTTCCTGCAATCACGAGGTTGCCTTCCGTTTTCACGCCTAATCCCAACTGGAACGAACAGACCCCATGCGGATAACGGACGACACCACGTGTATAGACGTCAACGCCATTCTCCATTTTTGAATAAAGGTTGATGTTCGTATAATTGATACCCATCAGGCGGATAATAGGTAGCAGGGGGTATGATCCCATCTCAAACATTGAACCACCAGCTTGTTCAGGATCCAGTTCGCGTGTAAACTTATCCCCCCAAAGTTTCGACTCTGAAGCATTGATATCCACCACATCACCGATAAGACCGCTCTTAATCATGGTAATGAGGTGGTTAAAGGCGGGAGAAAAGGCAGTCTTATTCGCTTCTATAAGAACCACATCATTTTGCTCTGCTAATACATACAGCTCACGGGCTTCCTCACCATTTAGGACCAAAGGTGTTTCGCATAGCACATGTTTTTTGTGCTTCAGTGCATATTTCGTTAATTCGTAATGGCTCAAATGTGGGGTAGCGACATATACCGCATCCACCCGTTCCATCATCTCGTCAATGGTAGAAGATATATGTTCTATTTGGTGTTTCTTTGCATACTCCGAAGCAATGTTCTTGTCAATGTCCAGAACATCTACCACTTTTACGGCACTAACAACCTCGCATTCAGGAACAAACCTCTGTGCAATTCGACCACATCCGATGATACCAACACGGATGTCCTCTTGCATTTCTTTCCGAAGCATTGTGGAAGAAATTCCTTCGGTTCGTGGCAGATACACCACTTGGCAGTATTCATTCAGATAGTCAAACTTCCCTTCCCAATCAGAACCGATGGCAAAAATATCTACATCATATTTCTGAATGTCATCAATCTTTTGCCCGAAATAGTCTTCAATGACAATCTGGTCGGCCAAACCAGTTGCCTTTACCGCTTCTACGCGCTCTAATACATTGTTCCTAACGTTCAACTTGCCCCGATCACGGTCAAAATTATCATTAGTGACACCAACAATCAGGTAGTCTCCCAAAGCCTTTGCCCGCTTTAACAGGTTGATATGTCCTTGATGGAGCAAATCATAAGTGCCGTATGTAATGACCTTTTTCATTTTATTATTTATAGTTATAAAACATAACTCTATATAAGTGATGCCATGTTCCTATCAATAATTGATCACCATATAGCGAAATACTTTCTGGTTCCTCCGTAATACCTATTTTCTGAAGGTCTATAATGATCTCCCTCTTTCCTGTTATAGTATTAATGGCTATAAATAATAGACTTTGCCCTTTATTAGGTACTCCACTAACAAGCAATATTTTATTATTTACAAAGAGATGGTCTTGGTTAGAACTTGTATATGGTTGAGGGCCGAGATCTATTTCTTTTATTTTCTCATCATGTTTAAGAATGATATCCCCTTCTTCAAGTTTAGGCATATTAAAGCATGCGTAATGTTGGCCTCCATATTTCACCCAAAATTTATTATTTTCAATATCTGGAATGCCTTCAGTCCACCCATCTTTTCCAAACCCAGAGAGTGTAATAGTTTGAACTAATGATATTACAAAATTATCATCGTCATCTTTTCTTATACGATATGCATATACAAAATAGTCAGCACTGTTTCCGTTTTTTGAATAGCCAGAACTTATATAGAGAAGAGGAAAATAATCTGTAGAGTCTGCGCGTAGATTGCCAAAATTAACAGAATTTGCATGACATCTTATACTTGGTTTAGGCTCGGGGATTTCCAAGCGGCAAATGTATTTTTTTTCTTCTATATTATAGATATCAAGACACGCATTTGTATTATAACCTTGAAAAAAATATTTGTCATATACATCTCCTCCTTGTACAGAACTTGTTGGATTCTCGTTAATATCCATTATCAATTCGTAAAGAGGATTTACAGGTGGAGTAGAGTTGTTATTGTTGTCAGTTTTTCCACTAGGATTGTTATTTGGAGAGGTATTTTTAATTGAGTCATTTTCAGAGTATAAAGAGTCTGTATCATAATATAAAATATAATCATCATTCCAAATATCCTCCCCTTTAGCACATGACATATTAAAGAGAAGACACGAAATGATAATAAGTATTACATACTCTTTCCTCATAGTATAGGATTTTTACACAAATAGTTATAAATATTTAATTTCTTTAACAACACAAATATAGGATACGCATCATGATAAAGGAACAAAGATTTGCTGATATGATTTAAATTTTTGATATTACCTTTGTTTTCTTTAAGGAAATCTTGTAGTTTTATCTTCAATTCTCTTTCTTTTTTCCAATCAATGTATTTAAGAGCTGTGATAGAATATGTTGCTATATGTTTTAATTCTTCTTGGTACAACGTATGATTATAGTCTTTAAATATTTCAAGTCTTTCACTCCAAGAATCAAATTTGTCATTAACGAAACGAGGGATATTTTTGGAGCCTGTTATACTATCCCCCCTTCTATCATAATGATATAAGACTAAATCTGAGACATATATTTTTTCTGCAAGAATAAAGGCTTTATATGTAGTACCTTGATCCTCAAATAATCTTCCTACAGGATATCTTAGATTATTAAAAAGCCTTCGGTGATATATCTTATTCCATGCCAGATTGAAAATCACCTCGTCTATTCTGATCAAATGTGTGATGGCCTCTTCCGCTCCAATAATTCTTGGTTGATTGGTATGGAAAGGTGTCCTTTTATTATTTTGGTATTCATAATAACCAAAAGCAACACAGTCAACTTTCTTCGTTAATGCTAGTTGAAGGGCGGCTTCACAAAAGTTTGGTTCCACCCAATCATCACTATCGACAAACATAATAAAATCACCCTTACATATATCCAGACCAGCATTGCGTGCAGAAGATAGGCCTCCATTTTTTTTATGAACAACGATAATCCGAGAATCTGTTTGAGCATATTTGTCACAAATCTCTCCACATTTATCTGGACTGCCATCATCAACAAGGATGATTTCCAAGTTTCTATAACTTTGTTTTAAGATGGAATCAACACATCTTTGAAGATACTTTTCCACCTTATAAATTGGAATTATAATTGAAACTAACTCAGTCATTGGAAAAGATTTGATAATTTGTTAATTCAGACACAAAAGAACCATTAATCATACTGGCAACAATATTAGCAAGAACTTCGTCACCATGCCCATGGTCTATGAGTCCAATTTTTTTATAAAACAAATTTACTTCCTCTTGATAACTATGATTGTTAAAGTTTAAGATGTTCCTGCAAAGTTCCTCTTCTGTTTTCGACATAGAGAACGGTAAAGATTCAATAGGTAAATTTAGAGAACGATCACTATTAATATAGTTATCATAATCTTTAGCAAACAAAAATACAGGCTTTTTCAATATTCCAAAATCAAACATGCTGGCAGAAAAATCTGTTATTAGAATATCTGCTAAAGCTAATAGTTCTTGCATATCTGGATAATCTGATGCCATAATTATATGGCCATTAGATAATTTAATTTCATCATTCATATAAGCTATATTGGGATGTAATCTATATAATACAATATAGTCTTTTTTGAATCTTTTGTTTGCTGCATTAATTATAGCATTAAAATCATATATATAGGAATTAAGATTGTGGTCCTTTCTGAATGTTGGTGCATAGAGAATAATATGCTTACCGTTAGGTATGTTTAAGTTCTTGTAAACGTATTCTCGTAAATAATGGGGTGGGTTAAGCAATATAGAAACTCTTGGAACATCACATTTTATAACAGGTCCATTATACCAAAAAGATCTTTTATATTGAAGGCATCTATAATCATTGTTGCTATACATTAAATCGGTTTGAGCAGCATCTCTCTTTGCATTTTTGATATATGTGTCAGAGAGGTTTTCAGCATCCTGTTCAATTTTTTTTAGTCCAAATGTGGCATGCCATGTTTGAATGTAAAACTGGTCTTTACGTTTGGGAACGAAAATACCATGCTTAATATTATTGATACGTACTTTAGCAGTTAATTGATGATAATAGAACCCCCAAGAACCATATTTAACAGGATAGACACCCTTTGGAAGTTCGTTTGTAATATCAGAGAGACACCAAATAATTTTAATGTCAGGTCGATTATTTATAAGGCATAGGGCGATATATTTAGGGTCATCCCCCATACCTCTTCCATTAAAATTGCAAAAGATGACTTTCTTTCTTAAGGGGAAAAGACAGCAAATAGCAATCCAAATTTTTTTTAAATAATACTTAATCATTCGTCTATATTATTATCTTTTTCTGTTCTTAACATTGTAGAAGATACCCCATCTGTATGTGGCAGGAAAACAACTTCGACTCCTATTTTGGCGAGCTCTTCCTTTGTCTGCATCCATCTTGGATTTCCATACCAGTCACTTCCGATAAATATAGCATCAAAATGAATTTGGCTAAGTATTTGCAATTTGTCAAGAGTGTTAACGATAATACATTCATCAACAGCTTTCAGATTTCTGACAATTTCAGCCCTGTCTTTTTCCTTAATTACAGTTTCCTTTTTTTTATATGACTCGACCAAATCGTCAGAGTTTACTCCTACGATAAGGTAATCACATTGTTTTTTTGCTCTGTTTATTAAATTAAGGTGGCCAATATGAAACATATCATAGACACCTTGAGTGTATCCTATCTTGTATTTCTTCATTTTTGTATGGTTGTATCTTTTATATTGTCTGACAAAATATAATCAATGAAATGGATAGGTGAGAATTCACCATTGTAATTATAATTTATAGGCTCTCGTGTTTTTACCCATTCAGCGTCAATATCCTTAATTGAGGAGAACACTTTCATCCATTTCGGGTTGTAAAAAGGAAAACTAACAATATTTGCATTATTTGTCAGTAATTTCTTATTCATAGTTACCGCTTCAAAATATCTTAATGTTGCTCCGTTTTGACCTTTCTGGCATATTTCAATAATGCAGTTACTTTCTTGAACTTTCTCGAGAATCTCCTCGTATGGCTTCCATCTAAGATTAATGTTTGCTCCTGGCAAAAGAAAGGGCTTTTCGTTATTAAAAAGTTTTAAGTCAAATAGACATTTGGCACCCTTAGAGATTAGGTGGTTGTAAGTGTCGCATATTAATTCTTCGCGCTCACCTTTCAATCCTCCAACAAAATACGCATCATTTGTTACTTCAATATTTTGTGGAATACCGTGTGAAGAATAATAGCAAAATCCCAAATATTTATATCCATATCTCTTTGCGTCTTCCTTGTCAAAGGTGTAGATACAATCCCAGTCAAACTTTTTAATTTTAGGACGAACTCCTTGCATTATAGGCGATTGAGCATTAATGGAATTAATTAAATACAAGATGATTTTAAGATTTGGATTCAGTTGTCTGCATTTATTCAGTTCAGAGATATCAATAATATTTAAGGCACCATCTACAATCACGATGTGTGATATTTTGGGAACGATTTTGAATAGATCGGAATAACAGTAATAAACATGTTTATTTGGTTTTTTCCCAAGACGTCTCATTGTTGAAAATAAAACTCTTTGTAATACAGAAAGATTTCTTTTCATCGTAGATCTTAATATGACACGAAAATCATTCTCAAGATCATTCCAAAGTCCCATATGATGGTTTGTTCTACCATAAAGTATAAGTATTTTATTATTCATGTCGCATTAATATAGACTTTGCTATTTTTTTTGTCGTATTAAACAAATTATTCTTAAGTTTCTTACATTTTTGTTTTAAAAAGAAAGTTCTCAAAACAGACCTTATGGCCTTTACAAACCCTAACTTGAGGTATTTTTCACGAAATAAATTAGCGCTTGGATGTTTCTCAAAAGGATGAAGAAGAGAGGGCTTATAAACTAGACGTTCCGAATAGTCTCGCTCAATATTTATCAGTTTTTCTTTCAAATCTTCCGACATCTGAGTATAAAAGCGACTGCCTTTTTCGCTATTAATCAATACAACAGACGTTCGTTTAACTTTATAAGGGAAAGGGATCGTTTTACCCAAACGAAGAAAATCTCCTATAGTGATATCACCTAAACGTTTTGGGTTAGAATAATCACAAGTATAACAATTTTCTCTGAGAGTTATACCTAACAAAAACCCAGCAAGATATGGTTGTTCATATCTCGGTTTAATATAAAGAAGTGTGGGTTTGCCTTCCTTTTCTCCCTTACCCCAAATCGAAAGACAATAATTTGCGAAATCATTACCTCGGAATCTAATGTCTGTAATAGCATGTTTTTTTATTTTAGAGGATAAGTATCTTATCTCCTCTTCAAAGTATTTTGTGGGACACACCCCATGACAAATCAAATCTATCGTTATGAGATTTTGATATTCTTTTCCCAAAAAAGATTTGAGACCAGCCACTTGGCATGGTGTGCCAATAAAAGAAACCAAGGTACCATCCTGAATGTATTTTTTAATTTGTCTGTAAGAATCACCAACAATGCTTTGACAATACTTAGAACCTTTGAATCTCTCTACGTTTGCTAATTCTTTTATTTCCTGCACTTCAGGAATAAAGTCATTATTGTAAGCAGTAGCAAATACTTTACCTCCTTTTGATATCACATATTCGGATAAGATTGTTGCAATGCCGCCGGAGGAGCATTTTTTGCGTTTTTCGCTATCAGTAATCCACGAGGCATAACAATACTTTGGTTGAAGAAAAGACAATGGAAAATTGTTCGGGCATGTCTTAACGCACAAATAACATCGTCTGCATTTAGCTTCATTAATAGTAGGATGGAGTTCGCCATATTCATCCTCTTTCATTGATATTGCACCAAACGGACAAGCGTTAACACAGGCAAAACATCCTGTGCATTTATTCTTTTTACAAATTTCCATGGGCATAATTAATAATATTACTATGTCATCCGGCAAGGTTAAATGCAATGTCTTTTTTGCAAATCGAAGTGCAACAATCTCAAACAACAATTATTATCTTTATTGTTATGTGATATTTTGACCGCGCAATTTAATAGAAGTTTCCATTTTTTTTATTTTTTCAGCGCAATTCTCTGAATAATCCTGTTTAAAATCTCTAAATTTTTTTTTCAATATAGGAAAGAACACGGCAGCTATTTTTTTGTGATGAAGATAAGGTGCAATAAATCTTAATCTTAGTTTTAACCACCATCCAGCATTAAAGAATGGATGGTTTATTAATGTGATGAGACTTGGCTTGTCTTTATAAAAAAATGAAGCGTAAAAAAGAAGTCGATGAGAAATTGCTTTTCTGTATCTCTTTTTTTCTTCACAGGTAAATGTCTTGTTAAATTTGTCTATCAAATAGAGATGGCTATGAAATCTTGATACATCTCTTTTCAATGAAGAAACACTTATGTTCCCGGTTTTCCTATAAAAATAATCTATTGCAGCGAATTCCTCGGCATAACAAAAAGACATCCCACTATGTAAAGCTTGAATATTAAAATCGGAATCTTGGTTTACAAGAATTTTTTCATCCCATGATATATGATGAGACACTAAAGAGTCATATTTATAAATATTGCACCAAACGACAAATGATAACCAAGGAAATAGGAAGTTAAGATATTCATCTGGTTGACTCATTATTCCGTAATATCTCCAAGATTGTTCATTCGGATTTGTCTTAAAAGTCTTTGCAGGGAATACAGCGAAATCTATTTGAGGATGACTTTCCATAAAAGCGACACGTTGTTCCAAACAAAAGGGGGCTATTATATCGTCACAATCAAAGAAGCATACATACTTTGAGCCTTTTGCATACTCAAACCCCATATTTCTACAGGTTTGTGCACCTTTAGGTAGACGATTCCTTATCAAATATTTAATTCTGCCATCTTTTTCATGATAATCCTTCAATATTTCAACAGAATTATCTACAGATTGATCATCCACAAAAATAGCTTCCCAATGGGAATAGGTTTGTTTTAAAAAACAGTCGAGCATTTGGGGCAAATATTTCGAACCATTATAACAGGGTACTATAGCTGTTACTAAAACTTTTTCACTCGTCATATCATTATACGTTAAGAACAAACTATATTATCAGTAAAACTTCTATGTCACAATACATCATTTTTCAATAGCTGATTCCAAATATTGCCACGACATTTCACGGTCTTTTTGTAGTATGTGATGCACATAATCATAATTAATAGGCCTCATCCAGCTATCATCTTTAGAATAAAGATATTGCGACAGCGTGTAATGGTTGAGTAAGTCAAATATTCGAGAATTTTGTGACAGAGAATCTTTTTCCGAAAACCTTAGAAATTCAACAAATTGTTTTGAAAAGTTTATGGAGATAGCTGTAGCGTGGAAAGAATCTGTACATATAAGTGTTGCATTCTCTATTAAGTGAACAAATTCATTTGGCCCAATACCATATATATATATTGCATCGTTGACTCTAATATAAGAATCCCCTTTCATAGACAAAATAATAATATTTTTTATTTTGCTTTTTTGAATCACATCTTCTAATTGATTTTGGTAGTAATCGTTTTTCCCTACAAAATAGCATAGAATATATGAGGAAGGAAGCTTGGTCGTAAATTTATAGTCCAGGCCAAATTTATGCCAATCCTCATGATTTAACATAAACGTCGGGTCAAGTACTGTAATTATATCTTTTCTTCCAGTTAATTCCGTTAATACCTTTTGTGCAGTTTTTTCTCTAACAGAAATATGTGAATATTTTAGAAGATGATTTTTAACGATGTCCTTGTATCCCTCACCGATAGCATTTGTGCCTATACTTGTTGAAAACGAAATCTTTTTCTTTTTTTCTACAAAATCAAGAAACATAATAGGGTCATAACGATGTGATGTATTCCAGATTTGATCACTACCAGAAATAAAGACATCCGTTTTATTTATAAGCTTATGTAAGCTCTGTTTAGAAGAAGGTCTTATTATGTTTTGATATTTTGAGTGGAAACGATTCATTCTACTTTTCTTTTTGAAAAGCAGTTTATTTTTTAATTCTCTTTTAATTCTCCTCCACCAACTTGAATTATCAAACTTGTCAAAAATATCAACATTATAGCCTTTTGTTTCCAAATATGCCTGCAAAGCGTATGATTGCAGAGCCGTTCCAAAATTATAGACACCGGTCCAGGTAACAATAATAATGTTTTTCTTTTTCATTTGGGCTGTACTTGGAAAATACTGGTAAATAATCTGTTTTTGCTAATTTATTGTATTATTGCTTAATCCGATAGTCATCTGAAGTCGTTTTTATATGGTCAGTCTGTTTATTATTCTGTTTTAGGTAACAATCTCAGAAATAGATATCTACAAGTCTAAGAGTTCTACTATTTTTAATACTATATCATGGCAAACCTTAGAGCTTTTCCAATTCTTTATTGCAAATTCATAGTTCCTATTACCTAAATTACTTGACTTTAGGCAAATATCAATAGCTTTTTTAGTAGCAATATACACAGAATCTCTATTACTGGGGTTGAAGACAAAATTGTTAGTTTCTTTTAGGATTTCTCCGACATTGCCAATATCAGGGCCAACTACAATTTTACTTGAGGCAAATGCTAAAGGTATATTACCTGAGTTAAGAATATCCTTTCTTTGAATAAATACGATATCTGATGCACATAGCCATTCGTCAAGTTCTTCGCTTGATAGAAATCCTGCAAACCTCACACCTAAATATTTATAATTTATATAAGTTTTAATGAAATTAATAGACTTATTAATCCATCTACCATTATATAGTTTTCCTATAGGAATTCTTGGCGCTAGATATGTAACCCCCTTTTGTCCAACATCTTTAGCCATATTTAAAAATAGACTAACTTCATCTTGATTTCTAAAAGCGCCAAATGAAGATATAACAATGTTGCATTCAGGAATTTTCAGTTTTCTTTTAATTTCTGGAATATTAACATTTCTGCCCCACATTTCATCAGCAACATGATGTGGAACAATAAAATGAAAGGTGTTAGGATATTTTTCTTTTAGCACATGATAGCTATATGTTCCCATGTGATGTATGGCATCAACTTTAGAATAAACTAAGTTGTATAACTCTGTTGTTAATTCATCATTATTATGCGGATGAAGGTTGTGACAGGTAACAATTGTTTTTCTGTGTTTCTTTTTTAAGAGATCAAAATGCCGAGACAGTCTATTTAAATCAATATCAGTTTTATGCCTTTGATATATTGATTCTGGCCATTGGAGATATATAATATCGTATTCTTCAAAATTTGTCCAAAAGCTATTCAAATCGCAATCAACGGAACAGCCTTCAGCCTTTAACCCCTCTATCAATGATCTTACAAAAGGATTTGCATTTTTATTATAAACAGAATTATATGAACAAACAAATAGTATTTTCATTTTTCCTAATTATTTATAGCATGAAAAAGGAATGCTAAAGATTCGTTTCGTCTATGTTGTATCGAATCGTGTATTTTATTCCAGTCAATAGTATTATTAATTATACTTAAGTCTATAATGTTGCTGTTTTCGATATACCTGTCTTCTAAACCGAGTTTATTTAAAACAGACATGAAACGAGTTTTCCCTCTTGAAGCGTTGCCATAAACAATAAATGGCTTTTTGAACAGAATGGAGAATATCATTCCGTGGTAGGAGTCAGTGATGACAAATGAAGAATGATATATCCGAGACAACCACAATTCAACTGGTTCAATTATCTGTAATGTCATAACATCACCGGTCTGAGCCTTTTGGTCGATTCTGCTCAATTGTAATTCTTGTTTTATCTGAGAGATAAGTTCTTCTTTTTCTTCATTATCGTCCAAAATGTATGTAAACAAATACCTTTGATCGGTTATATTATATTTGTCTATCAAATCTTTATAATCATCAGCTGTTAATAACATTGTAGGATCAACTACTTCCACGGCTTTTCCTTTAGGTACGTTGAAATACTGTTCTAATAGATTAATACCGGAAGCCTCGCGTACAGAGATTGCGGAAAATTCTTTAAGACATTCCTGGCACGATAGGAGCATACCTTCGTCAAATTCTAAATAATCCACACCAAATGAAGCGGCATAACTGATGCGTTTTTTGCATGTACCTAAGAGAGGCTTAAAAAAATAGTCGTCAATATACCAAGGTGCAAATTTATATCGCCAGCATTGGTCACTTCCTGCAATAAAAACATCCGCTTGATATTTGTCCATCAATTTCTTAAATGAAGTTGGTGTATAACAGCTTTTGGTTAGGGGACTTAAGTATTGACGAACAAATTGCCGAGTATTTTTGCTAATCTTGTAGATATGATAATCTGTTAAATATGAACAATGGTTTGTCCTTCCTATCGTCCATTTTATGAAATTCTTAAACCGCGCAAATCTCGATGGTCTATACCTTCTTCGCATCAGGAATTCCACATCATGCCCCATACCTTTTAAAACTCTTTTTAGGGCAAAGGCTTGCAGGAATCCACCATAGTTGTTATTAAAGGGAACAGTTAATATAGCAATTTTCATAAAAAGCGAAAGAATGAGTAGTATTTATTTTTTTATATGAAATACCCATTGAGTTGGCTTCCATTTCGTACACAGCCAGGTAAGTAATGAAATATATCCAATCCTTATGATAACTTCTGCAATGAAGTATTCATGGGGAAGAGAAAACCAATGAAATCTCCCTTCTATAGAGTGAATGCATAGGATGATGAGACTGTAACGTCCACACCAGATAAGATATTCTTGAAACTTGTTAAAAAAATTCAGGCTGTCAAACTTTTGGCAGGTAGCACAAAAAAGGTAAGAAATAAAACAAGTTTCTATCAGCGTGAATAATCCCATAGAATATTGGTTTATTCGTACGGCTAAATTTACATTTCTAACTGACAGCAAAACACCAATCCACAAAACACCAAGTAAAAGCCAACTAAGTTTGAACGAAAATAAATTGTATTTGTGCCATATACTCCCCACATAAACAAAAACAGCGCACACTAAACCTTGCAATATACCCAAAGGGATAATTATCCCTGTCTTTTTCACGAACCAAATGCTAATTAAAGCTCCTAAAATCAATATGAATAAATAATTCTTATACCTTAATAATTTTAGTAAATAGAGTTTACTCAAAAACAAAACAGGCAAAAACCATATGGCTCCAGCAGAGACAACATCTCCTTTCCATTTCCAAAGAACAAATGGAAGCGATAATAAATCATTCCAGCTAAAAGGCTGTCCGTTTAAGGTGTTTTCTGTCATTGCATAGACCCTCATAATACCTCCTACAATCAAATATGGAATTATTAGAGTAGAAAATAATTTCTTAAAAGCTTTCCTAAAGGATTCTTCATTCTTAAAGAAATAACCACTAAGAATAAAGAATAATGGCATGTGGAAGGAGTATATGAGATGCTTAACATATGGAATTGTATCTATATGGCCTATTATCACTAATAGAATAGCAAATCCCTTTGCCATGTCAATAAACTGAATTCGCTTCTTATTCATATATTTATTTTTTTATCAAGAAGCGTATATGACCAAGAGAGTAATATAGTTAAGGAGAAATATATTGGCACAAATACAATCCAACTTTGAGTATAAATAGAAATAAAATGCAAAAAGATCATTTGGAACAAATAAAAGTTGATACTTTCTTTGCCTATATACCGCAAAAATGTATTATCAATATTAACTAAACTAGCCAACTGTATGCATAGCAATGAAAAACATAAAGACGTTATCCATGGTTCGAACTTAAATTTTGCATATATGTAAACTAAAAAAGCCAAAAATAGATATAACATTTCAAATTTTGGGCTGGGAATAATTCGTTTATGTAGTAATCCAAATATCATACCCAAAGGAAAATTAAGCACAGATTTGCTCCAAAAACCCTCCAAATTTAATATATGACGCGCCGTAATAAAGTATATGAATGAACAAATACATATAATTGCTACTTTTTGAGCATTTGACTTATTTGTTCTGAAAACCAACCACGTTAAAATATATAAACCTAAAATGACCTTAAAAAACCATGTTGTAGTACCAGGTATCGTAAAAGAAATAAATTGTTTGATTAGGTCTATCTTGATAACGGTCTTGTCTAAAAACCAAGCTAAAAAGCAAAAACAAAGAAAAGTAAAGATATATGGGTATAAAAGTTTTTTCAGTTTTACTTTTAACCATGAAAAAGGCAATGTATGTTTCGTGGTTAATGACATATATAAGCCAAAACCAGATAAAAAAAAGAAAACACCTGTAGCAATATATCCCCATCCAATTAAATATTTTGAGAAGAATGTGGAGTTAGTGCCCAATACTAAAGGGATATGGCATGCCATAATCATAAGCATACATATACCTCTTAATGCATAAGTTCTATCCTTATCAAAATATGGAGCAATTTTAAACAACATCACTGTTTTTATTTAATGTCTTATAATTTTTCGAATCAGCTGAACTCCTTTATCCCCCAAAATATCTTTTGCTTTGTTCTTTAAATCATTTTGTTTCGTATTCTCTATTGGGTACAAATTGAGGATTGTCTCTAACGCATTGCTTTCATCTTCAGAATCTGTGAAAACTTCGAAAAGAATGGGTTTATCGGAAATATTATCCTTTATAAAAATAGGAATGGCCTGCAAAAATTCTTCTTTTGTCGAAGCAGTCAAATATTGGAATCCGAGGTCTTCAGATAAATGTTTCACTAATGTTTTCGATTTAAATCCAAAATGGCCTGCCGCAGCAATAAATGGATCGGCAGCATCTCCAAAGTTGCTGCCTGGGTGATTATAATTCCTAAATTCAGTTCCGCGACCGTTATTAATAAGCATGATGCGAAGGTTGTTGCCAACATGACGGTTTCCCAATGAATTCAAATCGTAGAAAAAAGCCAAATCTCCTAATATGCCAAAAAAGAGTTTTGAAGGGTTTGCTAACGATGCACCCAAAAGAGATGACATTATCCCATCGATACCAAATCCTCCAACATTAGAATTGCAGGAAACGCCTTTGTTCACAGGGAAGAAATTCCAGGAACGAAGAGTGTTAAGTATTCCAAGGTGAAGGTTCGCGCCTGAAGGTATTCTTGATGACAGATATTTTGCAATCCATATATTCCCGAATGGTAATTCTGGAATCATATGGTATGTATCTTCGTATTCTTTTTGACAAGCCTTGAGGTAGGAGTCTTTATTATTTCCGTCTTTGCTGTATGAACGGAAGAATACTTCTTCTGGCATTTCAAAAACTTTTGTCAGTTTTCCAAAAGTATCTCTTAGTTCTCCATCCGTACTAACACGCCATACTTCTTGTGGCTTCACTGAAAGTCCATAATAGTTACCAGAAACTTCTCCTACATGAATAAGAATCCTAACCTTGGATAGTTCTGTCGTATGGTGATTTTGACGGAAAAACAAAGCAGGAAACACAGCATATTTACCATTATAGTTAGAGGTATGATCACATAAGACTACGGCATCATTGGCAGCACAAAAGTTATCGAGAGCCTTGGTTTCTTCTTCTGAGAATGGCTTGTGTGAACCGATGAAGACAGCTATACGTTCATTGTTAGTTAGTTCAGGCAATTTGTCATATTGACTATATCTTTTTATGACATGAGCCTTGGGTAGTTCTTCCACACTGTAATCTCGACTGTAGGTAGTGAACAGATTGATGTGAACGGGACCTCCGCCATGCTGCTTTAGTGCTAAAAGAGCCTTGTTGACCTCTATCTCGCAGAAACGCTCATCAGTGTTGTCTTTAACGACAGGTACGGTTACACTCTCTATGGCAATGTCGGCTGGAGGATTTCTACGATCTATCTGTTGAGCTACAAGATGTCCTATGCGATGAGTTCCTTGATGAGAAGTTATGGCTATGACAGGTAGTTTTCTATAAAAAGCCTCTGTTAGCCCTGGCATATAGTTGCGCGAGGCGGTTGCCCCCGTGCAACTGATTACCACAGGTTCCCCACTTTCAGCTGCCATTCCGCATGCCATATAAGCAGCAGAGCGCTCATCAACAGACGAGTATATTTCAAACCACGGATCCTGTTGGATGCTCGCTACAAATGTTATATTTGTGGCGCCAGGGGAAGCAATCACTCTCTTTATGCCATGTTGTTTGAGTAATGATATTACGATTTGAACATTACGTTCAATGGTATAATATTTTTGATCCATATTAATCAAAATTGTAGTTTATATCATCGTTAGTTAATATGCCGGCTCCACCTGTCATGTAAACGATATCTCCTATCACCATTCGTGACATGTTTGAGACCAACACAACAGCCATAGAAGCAACTTCTTCTGGGGTAGCATAACGGCCCGCTAATGATTTTCGCAGAACAATATCATCTCTAACTCCGTTACGCATTAGCATAGGCGTGGCTGTTGGCCCTGGTGCAATGCCATTTACAACAATATCATAAGGAGCAAGTATTCTGGCTAGTCCCAGCGTTAATCCTCTAATACCCCATTTGGAAATGGTGTAAGCAGATGTGGCAGGACGTAAACTAGAAGATGATGCAATATTCATAATATTCCCATGAATATTGTTTCGCTTAAAATAGCGTCCTATTAGTTGCGAAAGGAAAAACACACCTTTTAAATTTGTTTGAAGTACTTTATCAAACTCTTCTTCTGTAGAATTGTTGATATTTCCACCCAGAATTCCAGCATTATTAACTAATATGTCAATTTGGCCAGCCATCTTGATGATGGATTCAAATTTTAGTTGAAATGAAGACACATCTGTATTGTCCATTTGAATGCCAGATATTGTATTCATACCTGTTTCCTGACTTAAAGAATAGCAGGCCTTATCAACTTTTTCTTTATTTCTTCCAGTAATAATAACTTTGGCCCCAGCTTGTAAAAAAGCTTTGGAAATAGCATATCCAATACCGCTTGTACCTCCAGTAATCAATGCTGTACGCTCTTTCAATAGTTCGTTTTGGGCAAGAGTTGAAATCTGTACATATACAGGTTTTACAGGTATGCCATATCTTACATATTGAATACCTCGTTTTAGATATTTATGCAGATTCATAGTTTTATACTTAATGCTTTAAAAATTTGTGATATAAAGTATTTACTTTTGAGATGACAAATAGTCTCTCGTTTTCATTTAGGCCAACATAGTAGCTAGTGGCAGAAGCACATAAAAGACTAATAACTATTATAAACAATGATTTTAATATTGAGGGTTCAAGAGTATTATATAATAATAATGGCAATATGATAGAAATAATTGTAACCTTTAAAACAGGAATAAGAGTATCGCGGACATACATCATAATAGGAAAATCCAACAACCTCTTCATGATTAGCAATCTAATATAATTGAGCAAAGCATAAATTATAATATATATAATATATGAGGATTCAACAGGCATTCCAAGTTTAAAGGCTATCCATGTTAGGGGGAATACCAAAAAGCCGACAGATGTTATAATAATGGTGTACCATTTTATATTTCCTGTAGCCATGCATGCGGTTACCCCAGTCTGACCCAGCAATGTGACTAACTGGGCTATTGTGGACAGACGGAAAAAAAGAACAGTGTACTCAGGAACTTGACCGAGCCACAAATATAAGACGGCATAAGCTTCAAACATAAAAGGCAAAGTTAATGTGAACATAAGGAAGTAAGATAACCTAGTTCCTCGACATACTAGTCTGTGCATATCGTCTATTTGACCTGCTGCGTAACTTTTTGTTATTTGTGGGTTGATGGCTGTCATAAAATCGCCATAAAATTTTTTGATATGTCCTTCTATGGAACCTGCAAGCCCACGCGCCGCATTGAATGAAACACCAAAGAAAATGTTGATAAGGATATTCAGACCTGATGTATTAAAAATCCATGCTGTATTAGTAAGAAAACTCCATCCTGCGAAACCACTCATATCCTTCATTAGCTCTTTATCAAAAATAAGTTTGTAATGACATTCTTCAAAATGCCGGATACAATAAATACGTTGAGCCATGCGCATGCCGATACTCACGATAAATCCTAAAGCCGCAAAAGAAATAAGTTTGTCAAAAGGAGAGATATAGAGTAGATATACAATAACTAACTTTAAAACAGCATTAAGAATGCCAAAATAGGCAAATACGGACATCCGCTCATGCCCTATGATACAAGCTCCGTATGGTACTTGGGTAAGGCCGATAAAGAATGACCAAATAGAAAATTGTAGAACCCAATTGGCTGCAGTCATACGGTCTGCAGGAATATTCATTTTGGTGTTTAAGAACCATACTCCTATAGTTTCTCCTATAATAATGATAAGGAAACCTATCAATAACTGTATATTAAGGGATGTACAGAATATTCTATTGAGCTTGTCTTTATCACCGTGTCCAAGTTCAAATGTAATATAACGGCTTATAGACTTTGAAAGTGACCCAGAAACAATACTGAACATGGCCATTACTCCCCCCACGGCACTCTGAATACCATAGTTGTTAACACCTAATGCTTGTAAAGTGACACGGCTGGTAAACAAAGAAATAAACAGCATGAACATAGTTCGCCCATACAGCATCATCGTGTTTTTTGCTATTCGTTTGTTATCAACGTGTGACATTATAAATATGATAATAAGAACGTCTAAATAATTACCATTTGTTAAACGCTAATTGGTTTTACCTATCAGATGTGCTTTGTAAGCATAAGTGGTACCGAAGGGGCTAGATCTAATGATAAGATAGTCGTATTTCGTTAGTATGATATTGTTTTGAACAATTCTTCCCACATTCCTATTATATTATCTAAGGAATAGAACTTGGAACGCTCGATGGCATTTTGCTGGATGGTATTACGCAGTTCTTCATTATTCATCAGTTTCTGGATACCAGCAGCCAACGCTTCTATGTCTTCTGGATCACAGGTCAGGCCTTCTTTTTCTGATGTAATAATCTCCTTGGTGCGTCCTTTGAAGTCGGTAGCAATAGGAGCGCATCCCTGACTCATGGCTTCAATCAACACCATCGGTAACCCTTCACTACGACTGCTCAACGCAAAAATAGATGCTTTTTGAAATAGCTGTTCCATATCCGTGCGATAGCCCAGGAATTCTATACGGTACTTTTCCGATCTCCAAATACCGTTTTTCTGTGTATTTTGTTTTTCTGCGCTTGTCTCTTTTTCTTTTGTGTGTTTAGTGTTTAAATGGTTATCGTCATCGTTAACGTTATCGTTTTGTGTCCATTCTGCATCAGGAATTAGGGATTTCAAATAGTTGATACTGTCTATGTTGCCTGCTCCCGCAATCTTTAACCACCAATCTCTTAAGTTTTCGTTATCGTTAACGTTATCGTAGTATAGGCTTTTCCAAGCTAGGAGCAAAACATCCCATCCTTTGTATTTCCAATCTGTCAGACGACCTGCAGCTAACACGATTTTTTCTTTCTCTGGGAGTTTTTCTACAGCTGTGAATGTTACTGGGTTGGGCATGACAAAGATATTCTTACGATCTCCCAGGCATTCTTTGTCAGGATGGGTGAGGACAGTGGTTGCATTGTATAGGCAAGGAGTATGACGGTCTAAAAACTGTTCAAACTTGCTGAACTTGTAAGTATCACTTTCCAAAGCGTGATGGATAGTCATAATAACAGGCGTTTTGGTGCCAATAGTGGCTATACGTGCTACGATGGAACAGAGGTGCATGATGCCAATGATGGCATCAGGTCGTTCTTGTTTTATATATCGACGAAGATGTATAATGGCTTCTGCCCAACGCCGTATTTTCCCTTTGTCTTTGGGGCAAAGCGGAAGCACTTTTACAGCATCGTCCACAGGATAACTAGCCTTCTGATAGATATCTGTGATGATGTAAGACTGATGGCCATGACGGGCAAAGCCGTTAGCAAGGTTAACGCCTACGCGCTCAGCACCACCAGCCCCAAGAGAATTGCATACAATAAAGATTTTCATTCTTTTAAATTCTGTTTGGCAGGTGAATCATTTCGCCGAACTTGTAGTCCCACTCTTCAGGCACAAATGGGGTCATGCCACTCCAATGGAAGAAGGTAAGTTCTCCGAAATAAATCTTTCCGTTAATATTATAAAGATCTACCCGGACATGGGGAATACCTTGTGAAAGTTTATGGGCAAGGTCAACCATCTTTTCAAAGTTTTCGGGCTTGCTGATGGTTTTTTGGCTATTGGGATGGCCATTTGTAAACGGAAGATGGTTCCATTTTAGGTCAAAAAAGTCAAATTTTGTTTCTTCTCCTTTGATACCCCTGTCTGTGGCTACGAAGAGGAACTCAGGTTTGCCATCGAAGCAGAATAATTTATAATCTTTGAGTTCGTAGCCACTCTCATCCTCCATGTATGCTTCCACGATGATTCGAGGTGGAACGCTTTTATATGGATACTCTCGAGTACCCCAATAGGCACTTTTACTAAGTCCGTATTCTATTTTTTTACGAGCGACTTGAATATCAAGAGTGCTTTTGTCTTTACAAACGACCACGCCTCCAGAGTCGTGGGTGCATTTAATGACAAACTGGTTGGGTAGTTTTTCGAAATCTATTTCATCAAAACGATTATAAACTCCAAGTGTCGGAATGATGTATTCCTCGCCAATGATGTTGGCAACATACTTCTTGGCCTCGGCTTTATCCACCATTTGGGTGTATTCTGGATGCTTGTCGTGAAGCTTCAACCATTGTAATTTTTCGTTGTATGTCTGTGGGTTCTTCAGATTCGGGAAACGATGAAATACGGTATAGTACTTCCACTTCAGAAAGGTCTCGTCATTCTTGATAAGCGGTGCAATTTGGTTCAGAATCACACCAAGACCAAATAAAGGGTCTTTGAAGGCTTTAACAATCTTTGCTTTGTTGGATGTAAGTTTATAAATAAAAGACATAAAATCACCGACAGCTATTAAATGAAGAATTATTTTTAACCTTAACCTTAGTTTATACGATAATTATTGGGTGATAGTATTCTGTTGTTTCTTTACTATATAATGTTATTTTGATTGTTGTTTTTCATCATTTGTAATATGCTTTAAAAGTATGATGTGTTATTTGTTGATCTATAGGAGGCGGTGTCATATAGTCTCCATAGCATTCGGTAAGAACTAAGTGATAATTTGTTGGGACAGAAAACAACTCATTTTCAAAGATTAAAGTCTTTGGTTCTTCATCAAACCAATTACATGGGAAAACTTTTTTTATTGGACTTTGCAAAGTCATATAATAATTATTTGTTTTGTGCTCCTGTGACATTTTCCTTACCGCATTGTTATATTTCTTTAACAGGGTATTAGGGGAGGGTAGCAGCAATCTTTTAATATAAGTTTTCCATGTTATTTTTTCGCCTGTTTGCGTATAGACATTTTGTCTATAAAAATTCTTCATATATGAATTTGCTATTTGATTTAATCTTGTTTGCAGGCTTTGTGAATCTAAATTATTGAGATTTTTAGGAAGATAATCTAAAATGAAAATGTCTATAGAAAGGCCATAGATTAAGCCAGAAGAAAACCGAGATGGAGTAACTTCTGTTTGTTTGTTACATAATTTTGCCCAATAAAAATAATAGTCTTTATTGTTATCTGATGTAAGTAATTCCCATTTATTATTGTTTAATAAATCTGTAAGTTGTACCAAAAGTTCAAAATCTTTTCTTGGCATCCAAACGTCAATATCATCATCCCATGGTATGAATCCTTTATGTCTTACTGCGCCAAGCAATGTTCCATATCCGAGGTAATATTTAAGATTGTGAGCATCGCAAAAATCTCTAAAATAACATAACCCTGCAAAAGTTATTTTTTTTATTTCATTGATGTCTAACTCTTTTTTATTCATATAAAAATTATTTTGAAATTAAAGGGAAGTGAAATGCTTTTTTTTTGCTAATATATAACCTTCAAATAGAAGTAAATCTTCCTTGGTGGTAATCTTGATATTTGTATGGCTGCCTTTTGAGAAATAGATGGGTATTCCCAATTCTGTCATAAAGGCAGTGGTATGTGCTTCAACATAACCAAACATGTTTTTCTCTTCCACTTGTCTGTAAATATCTGTAATAACTTTGTATAGGAAGCTTTGTGGAGCAGACAAGGTCATAAATGTTTCTCTGTTGATAGCTTTCTTTGCACAATCACCATCATTAGTGCCATAAAGAAGATACGAGTAACTTGCTGAGATGGCATTACCTTTATCTTTGCATACTTGGATATTGTCGGTAATGATTTCTTCTGACAAGAAAGGAGATGCTGCCCAATGAATCATCACTACATCATCAGGTTTAGCAATACCATTAAGACCTGCTACACCATTCATGATAGAGCGTTCATATTCTGAACCGCCCTTGACAATCTTAATCACTTTGTTAATACCATATTTTTCAGCAATACCTTTAAGGTGCTCTTGGTATCCATCAACACACACTAATTCAATGGCATCTATTTCTGGATGGTTTTGGAAATGTTCCATGGTGTAAGCTATTACTGGCTTGCCGAGCACTTCAACAAACTGTTTAGGAATAGGTGCCCCTAAACGACTGCCTACTCCTCCTGCTATAATAATTACATAGTTCATTTTATACTATCTTGATGAGTTTGTCGTGCTATTAATAAGTCATCTACGCTGTCCACCTCGGTCCATATATAATCTTTAATATCTTTATAGTATAGTTCGAAATTATTTTGAAAAACCATCTGCACCAAGGCGTCTTCGTAAAAAAGATTGTACATTTCTTCATTTACCATTTGAACAAGTTGTTCAAAGAGAAATCTTGAAGAAACAGCATCAAGTTTGGTAATACTAGCATAGTTGCCAAGGTATTCAGTAAGGTTCTTGCTCATCACACAAACCAAATCACCTTGAACTTGTACATTATATTTGTTTACTTCTTTATGGGTGCTATCAAGTAACACATATGGATAGTCGGTATGTTTACAAACAACATCTTCCAAAAGAGCATCACTAGTAACAATGTCACCATTGATAATAGTAACATTCTCACGTTGTAAGAAATCTTTGGCAAACCAAAGTGACCCCATGGAACTTGTGGTTGAGTAGAATGGATTGTGGACAAATTTTACATTATCATCTTCCAGCTCTTTTTGAATCTGCTTATACATATACCCGACAACTACTACGATTTCTGCTTCAGAATCATATTTACGTATCATTCGAACAAGTCGCTGTAAAATAGTGGTTTTATCATCCAGTTTATATAGTGATTTTGGATGATTCAAAGTTAGGGGATGTAGTTTTGTTCCCTTCCCTGCAGATAAAATAATATATGTCATATTCATTTTTTTAATAGTTATACAAAGGTAAGGCTTTCTTACTATACTCTTTTGCGAAATGATACCATAGTGGTTTTAAGTAACCAATAATCTGTCCTTGCGATTCCTTATACATAGTCCAATGCATATAGAAGAATCCAGAAATGGATATATAGGCATAGAAGTGACGTTTTTCTTTTTGGGTTGGTTTTCTGCCAAAATAAGTAAACAGGATTCTATCTACTTCTTCTTCTGAATGGTCACCCCCACAAACGTATGTACCGATATCAAAACCAGGATCTCCAAAACCAGCGTATTCCCAGTCTATAAGATGTATTTCATGATCATTGATTAGGAAATTTTCATCGCGGCAATCACCATGAGTTAGACATTTACTGATACCATCAGTTTTAGTTAATTCGTATAGTTTATAAATGCGTTCTTTAATTTCCTTGAAATCAGGAAACTCAGAGAAGTTCGTACCATATTTTTCTTTGGGTGTCATGTCGCGGATAGATTCCCATTTTTCTTTTATGTCGAACTCCCATCTTACTTTCGGACGCACTGCATGCAGTTTTCTTAACTGAATGATACCTCTCACCATGTCGTTAACGTCATGGTAATTAAATGGACGGCTTTCAACAAAACGGGAAATACGCCATCCGTATCTTACACTCATGGCTACCAACGAGGTGTCAACTCCAGCATCTTCTATTTGCTTCTGAACTATTGATTCTCTACCGCGATCAATCAACATTTCAGATCCAAGTCCCGGATAACGGAACACATACTTTCCCCCGTTAAACTTGAAAGAAAGAACGGAGTTTGAAAGGCCTTTCTGTAGAGGTTGTAATTCTGTTATCTGAGTAGGTTCACAATTGAAAACTTCACAAATACAATTGTTAATAAATATAATATCGTTAGAGTGTAATACACCACCTGTTGTTTGAATTGTATTCATTAAAATATGACTCTTTTAATAAGTTATAGTAATTATATATGCCTTCTACCAAATGCCCATGGAAAATATTTGTTGATGACAAAGTACAGGTAATAGCAGATTAAATATATAATGACAGATGCCGTGCTGTAAATAATAAATTCTCCAATAGGCGAGAGTGTAAAACCTTGTATTAAGAGCCGTACTTGATGTACCATCGCCATATGCATTAATACAACTCCAATTGACGCTGATGATATTTTTGCTATAAAATGATTGTTTTTGTCTTTCAGAATCATCGCCAATGAAATAAGGCCAATGCTTCCAATAATGGCATTAGCATAAAAGATAAGAGGGTTGCCCATTTTTACCCCAACTACTGATACTTTACCATTATAAAGTGTAAGATACCATGAAATAATAAAACAACAAATGGCCATAATAAGGTAAAATGACTTGCGTATGTTTAGTTTGTTCAGATAGTTGTAAGAGAAGTGGCCAAGATAGAAGAAAATGAGTCCTATCAACGCAGAAGATAAATAGAAAACTTGAAATTTTATCGGCAAAAGTGTTATAACGAGAACAATTATCAAAAGGTATTTTTTACCAGAATAAATAAAGAGGTCGTAAATACATTTTGCCACAAATAGACATAAAACAAACCAAGAAGCTCTACAAGGGCTACCTTTTCCAAATATAACCGCCCGTATAAACTTTCTAAGTTCAGCAAATATAGAACTATCTAAGACGAGAGTATTGTATAAAATAAAAAATAAGTTGAAAACAAGATAAGGTATAAGTAGAGACTGAAAATTTTTTCTTATCGCAAAAACTAACCCCTCTTTTCTTTGCTTATATAACATCCCACTGACAGCAAAGAAGAAGGGCATATGGAACCCGAAAATAAAAGTACGGATCATTTGACCTGGACCACTTGCTTCGCTTGTATAAAGATGCCCCAAAATAACAAGAAATAGCCCTAGTATTTTTGCATAATCAATGTACCAAATCCTATTAATCATCGTTTAAATGGTATTTATTTAGGTAGATTATTTCTCAAGAAGACATAACCAAATTTTCATAACCATGTTAACGTTGTTACGAAAAAAAGAATAAATAAAATAATCCAAATGAAAATTTAGATTGCAAATTTACTATTTACACTATTTGGAATGACCATCTATCCAATCTTGTTGTGAGACAATCATTGAGGACGTTTTATGCTTTAATATCATCAAAAGAAAAACTTCAGGATGCTAAGATTAATCTACTATTATTGTGTAAACACAAAGTTAAAAATTCAGCGACCACAATGGAGAAAATAATGAAAAGAGTCTTTTTCATTAATATTTGAATGTTTTAAATGATAACGATACGTTATCCTTAACTAATTCTTATTCCATTATACCTGTGTAGAGGCACATTAAAACTACCATCACAGCTATAGTAACGACAATTCCATAGAGTATTCTTTCCGTTTTACTCTTGGATTCAGATTTCATCTTGTATCTATTTGATTTTGACATAATTATAAATAAACGATAACGTTAACGCTAACGATAACAATGGCGCTGGTCTTTAACTTTCACTTCTTAAATTCGGCCTTATCGTCTAACTTGTCTGGTGATTGATGCAAATGCCTTGCTTGTACCAATCGTATAGGCGACGGATACCTTCGTCTATCTCTATTTTGTGTTGCCATCCTAACTGGTGGAGTTTGCTTACATCCGTGAGTTTTTTCAGCGTGCCGTCAGGTTTTGAGGCATCCCATCGGAGTTCGCCCTTGAAACCGATTTCCTTCATAATGAGTTCGGCCACTTGGCGGATGCTGATTTCCTTGCCTGTGCCGACATTGATGTGGCAGTTTCGGATCTCGGTGATGCCGTCGGCATTCTTGATGCTACTGTCGTAAGTGTCCTTGAAATCCACGTTTAAGAGCACGTGAACGGAGGCATCGGCCATCTCTTCGCTCCACAGGAACTCACGCATCGGACGGCCTGTTCCCCAAAGGGTGACGGCCTCGGGCTGGATTCCATAATGGGCCAAGACACGGAGAATGTCTTCTTCACGGCTGTTGCCATCCACGCGTCCGGTGTTCCCGTTTAAAGTCATGGAAACTGGACGCAGGGAGATGTCTTTACGAACAGCATCCCAGTCGTTTTCATTCAGGCATTTGGCCAAATGAATCTTGCGGATCATGGCTGGCAGTACATGGGAGTTCTCCAGGTGGAAATTATCGTTTGGGCCATAGAGATTGGTGGGCATCACGGCAATATAGTTGGTGCCGTACTGCAGATTGAAGCTCTCGCACATCTTCAGTCCCGCAATCTTGGCGATGGCGTAGGGCTCGTTGGTGTATTCTAGGGGTGAGGTAAGCAGACAGTCCTCGGGCATCGGCTGGGGTGCCTCGCGCGGATAGATGCAGGTGGAACCGAGGAAAAGGAGTTTCTTCACACCGTGTTTCCAACTTTCACCAATCACGTTCTGCTGAATCTGCAGATTCTGATAGATGAAGTCGGCACGATAATGCAGGTTGGCCATGATACCACCCACATGGGCGGCGGCCAATACAACAGCATCAGGCTGTTCTTCGCCGAAGAAACGTTTAACGGCAACGGGGTCCAAAAGGTCTAATTCTTTGTGGGAACGGCCTACGAGGTTCGTGAATCCCCTGCTTTTCAGGTTATTCCATATAGCGGACCCCACAAGGCCATGATGGCCTGCTACGTATATCTTACTATTTTTATCTAGCGCCATCTTAGTCATCAATATGAGATTTCAGATACAGTTTCTTTACTTTCTTCATGTCATGCTCCACCATAATCTTGACCAACTGCTCAAAGGTCGTCTTACGCGGATTCCATCCCAGTTTAGCCTTGGCTTTAGAAGGATCGCCGAGCAACTGCTCCACCTCTGCCGGACGGAAATATTTGGGATCTACTTCTACGAGCACCTTGCCCTCTAAGTTTTGAGTTGAGAGTTGAGGGTTGAGAGTTTTTACGCAGATACCCTTCTCATTTACTCCGTCACCTTCCCAGCGCAATTCGATGCCCACTTCCTTGAAGGCCAGGGTGGCAAACTCGCGGACAGTGTGGTATTCGCCGGTAGCAATCACGAAATCATCCGGTTCGGGCTGCTGCATGATAAGCCACATACATTCCACATAGTCTTTGGCATATCCCCAGTCGCGAAGGGCATTGAGGTTTCCGAGATATAACTTATCCTGATGTCCCTGGGCGATGCGGGCAGCGGCCAGGGTGATCTTGCGTGTCACAAAGGTCTCGCCACGGCGCTCACTCTCATGATTGAACAATATGCCGTTGCAGCAATACATGTCATACGACTCGCGGTAGTTCTTCATAATCCAGAAACCGTAGAGCTTGGCCACGGAATAAGGCGAACGCGGATAGAACGGAGTGGTTTCGGACTGCGGTACCTCCTGCACCTTCCCGTAAAGTTCAGAAGTACTGGCCTGATAGATGCGACACTTCTTCTCCAAACCGCAGATGCGCACGGCTTCCAAAAGACGCAAAACGCCCACGGCATCGGTATCGGCGGTGTATTCTGGCACATCGAATGAAACCTTCACGTGGCTCTGTGCAGCCAGGTTGTAGATTTCGGTAGGCTTTGTCTCGCCAATGATACGAATCAATGAAGAAGAGTCGGTCATATCGGCCCAATGGAGATTCACCAGGCGTGATTTCTTCATGTCACGCACCCATTCGTCCAAATAAAGATGCTCAATTCGAGCGGTGTTGAACGATGAAGAGCGGCGCAGAAGTCCGTGAACTTCGTATCCCTTTTCAATCAAAAACTCGGCCAGGTAACTGCCGTCCTGACCCGTAATTCCAGTGATTAATGCTACTTTTCTTTCCATAATGAAGCCCCTATTATCCCCCGAGGGGAAATATCTGTTCGGGGTTATAATTAATTAATAATAAGTTGTTCCTAACCGTAAAAGTGTACAAGAGCCTCCCCTCGGGGAGGTTTGGAGGAGGCTACTCTTCTCCCGAGAATTGACGGATGCGCTGTTCTTCACTGAGTTTGCAAATAAGCAAGCGTCCGTCTTCCTCGGCTATGATATAACCGTCGAGTCCCTGTACGACTACTTTTTTGTGTCCAAGAGTATGGATAATGCTATTGCTTGTTTCATAAAGATTGATGTTCTGGCCAATCACGGTGTTGCCTTTGAGATCGTGGTGGGTCTGCATCAGCAACGCGCCCCATGTGCCCAGGTCGCTCCATCCGAAATCAGCGGGACAGACAAAAATATCTTCGGCCTTCTCCATAATGGCATAGTCCACAGAAATGCTTTCGCATTCAGGAAAGTGCTTGTCAATTTCTTCCTGTTCTTGAGGTGTTCCATAGACGGGCAAAAGACTTTCGAACACGCGATTCAAGGCAGGCTGATAGATGCGGAAGGCATTTACAATCGTGCTAACACTCCAAATGAAAATACCGGCATTCCAGAAATAACTCTTGTCTCTGATGTATTCCAGGGCTTTTTCCTGGCTGGGCTTCTCCTTGAAGGAATCAACTCGAAATATCTCTTTATTATGTGGGCTACTTGCTGAAAGGTCTGCCTTGATATAGCCATAACCGGTCTCAGCGCGTGTGGGTTTCATGCCAAGGGTTACAATGGCATCGCTCTCACTGGTAAACTTCATGCACTGCCTGATGACACGACGGAACTCTTCAGTGTTTGTGACGATATGATCACTGGGTGTCACCACGATGTTTGCCTTCGGGTCTTGTTTCTTGATACGCCAACTGACATAGGCGATACATGGTGCCGTGTTGCGGCGGCAGGGTTCGCAAAGGATATTATCCACAGGAACCTGAGGAAGTTGTTCGCGGACGATATCCACATATTTTTTGTTGGTCACCACCCATACATTCTTTGGATCGCAGATGCCTTCGAAACGTTCAAGTGTCAACTGAAGCAATGTACGCCCTACACCAAGCACATCGATAAACTGCTTGGGTTTCTCGGCAGTACTCATCGGCCAGAAACGGCTGCCTACTCCGCCAGCCATGATTACTAAGTGGTTACAACCTTCTTCCTTCATTAAAAAAGTATATACCTTAAATTCCCCTTAAGTGGCGTAAAAGCTTGACCCAAAGGTTATTACGAAAAACCGTGATATTAAAAATGCCGAAAGTAGACATTTTTCGGTGCAAAGATAGGTAAAATTTGGCATAAAGGCAAATTTTAGGTTAAAGTTTT
>AUXO010019057.1_pt1 | contig 28638 bp, 27 predicted proteins | sample 768731 | NCBI WGS metagenome assembly AUXO01 (sample SAMN02715735, study PRJNA202380) | gut metagenome | biome: sheep rumen | host: Ovis aries | place: New Zealand: Palmerston North
CTTTATAAAAAATGTTATTTCATAACTTACAAAAATTCAAAAAATACTTTGTTTCTATCAATGTCAAAAAATATATTGTTTCAATTAAAATTGGAAATAGATAAAGTCCGTACTAAACGATGGGGCATACCACCATATCGCTGCGATGAGGAGGTAGTAGATCCACCATCGATGGGGAATGGGTGATTGATCCGAATTGCGGGAGGACCATTCGAAGGCAATCATCGTCAGAAAGCCGAATATAATACCAATCCATTGCGTGATGGGCAAAGTTGGTGAACCTCCGGTCATATTGGTCGTGGAGCAGACATATCCCCATGCATCAGCTAAGGATGGAGCACGGAAGATGATCCAGCCGATGGTGACGAGTGCAAACGTAAGTATCATCTCTGGCAATTGTTTCCATACCAAAGGACTGTCTTTATACCGCTTCGATTTGCCAAGCAATATCAGCGGCAGGAATAACACCACATTATACAATCCCCACATCAAATACGTCCAGTTTGCTCCGTGCCACAGGCCACAAATCAGGAAGACAATGAGCGTGTTAACGATGGTGCGGCATAATCCTTGACGATTACCTCCCATCGGGATATAGACATAGTCACGGAACCAAGAGGTGAGCGATATATGCCACCTTCTCCAGAACTCCGCAATATCCCGACTGAAATACGGGTTATTGAAGTTCCGCATCAGTTTGATACCAAAGAGTTTCGCTGTACCGATAGCGATATCCGAGTAGCCGGAGAAGTCGCCGTATATCTGGAACGTAAAGAGCACAGCTGCGAGCAATAAGGTGCTTCCGCTCTGCATATCGCACGTTGCCCACACTTGATCTACATACATCGCGCAGTTATCTGCCACCACAATCTTCTTAAATAGTCCCCAGAGTATCTGCCGCATACCATCTACTCCTTGCTCGTAATTGAATGTTCGTTTTTGCAAGAACTGCGGCAACAGGTTCGTCGCTCGCTCGATAGGTCCGGCTACGAGTTGCGGGAAGAACGATATGAACGCGAAGAACGCAATGATGTCTTTCGTCGGCTTGATATTGCCGCGATAGACATCAATGGAATACGATAGTGCTTGGAAGGTATAGAAACTTATTCCAACCGGCAATATGATACGCAACAACAAACTCTCCGTACTTATCCCAAACAACGCCCCAAATTCGCGCACAAAGAAATCGTAGTACTTAAACGTAGCAAGTATCCCTAAATTCAGCACGATGTTGGCAATTAGCCAAGCCTTAGCGCTGTTAATGTTTTTGATGTTTTTTGTGAGCGAAGCGTCATCTCCCTCACCGTGTTTTTGTTTTCCTCTCTCAATTAAAATACCACTTGCGTAAGAACATAGCGATGTGAATGCAATGAGAAGCAGAAATTTATAGTCCCACCAGCCATAAAACACGTACGAAGTGAGAACTACAAAGAGGTTTTGCAGCTTCAAATGATTCCGTAATAGCCAATAGATAATAAAGACTATTGGAAGGAAGAATAAATATTCAAGACTATTAAAGAGCACTTCCCTATTACTTCTTACCTCTTATCTTTCTCTTCAACTGTACAATCTTGTCCGTCAATTTTCTTCCAAGAATATGGTCGCAAATCCATCCTTTAATAATCTGCCCTCTTGTTTTCTCCACCCACGAACCGGCAAAATGATGAATGCAATACGTGTTCTTCGTGAGTTTCAGCACCCGTGTACTCGTCAGCGGACAGAAATAATCTACCGGAAAGACATGCATATCGTTCTTATACACCTGATACTTCCCGTCAATCTTGAATCCACCCGCTACCATAATATTGGCAATAGTGATAGTATTCGTTGTCATATCTAATGTTCCATCCGGATTCACAAAATGCTTTCCTTCATAGTACGCCAATTGCTCTTTTACCCACACCCCATGCGGAGCGGAAGCCATCAGCCCGGTTACGGGTGCATTACTCATACTCGCTTCATACCCAGTGAAGGCCGGAAGTTCCATCAGTTCTCCCAATGGGCGCAGTATCTCCACGTCCGTATCCATATAAACACCACCGAACTTCTCTAATGCCCAAAGACGAACTACATCCGTCACGAAGGCGAACTTACGATTATCATACGCTTCACGCGCATAGGGATACATATCGAGGTCGAAGGTCTCCTCGTTCCATAGCCACAACTCGTACTCCGGCAAGTACTTCTTCCAACTCTCAATACATTTGACTGCCAGTTCCGGCATAGGTTTGCCTCCAAACCAACAATAATGAATAATTTTGGGTATCATATGTGTTTGTCTTTATGCGTTAATTATGAAATTATTGTTGGGACGGGAACCGAACCTGAAGAAAGCAATTGACTTTTGCTTTCGAGTTGGAGCGCTGCGGGGAGCAGATTACGCGACGACATAGAACAAATTATATAATGGATTATTTGGGGTATCATTATTAGTTATTTTCGTTCTCAAGAAACGACAAGTTTCCTCGCTCATCAAGGAATTTTGGTAATTCAATTAATCGTGGGTTTTTCATCTTATTTTTTCGACAAATGATATATACGATAAATCTTAAATAAGAGCCAATGCCTTGCACATTTGGTTGCCCAACGATGCTGATAGGGATTTTTCTTTGCGAATTCGCGCGCGGATTGATAATCATTCTTTTCGTATGCTGCATTAAGCAAAACATTATATGTAAACTTATCAAACCATTCAGCATTGTTAAACTCACCTAACTCCGGCAATATTTTATGCAAGCATTCAGTCATATGCTTGCTTCTCTGCCAATAGCTACAAATCTTATCATAATCCACTTCATTAGTTATACTTGCGTGTCCTACTCTATATATAGTAGTAACTATTGGAAGATATCTTATTTCCCCACGAGCGGCAAGAATAACAATAGTAGGCCAGTCCTCGCATGAAAAATCTTCTTTTACATACATCTCAAAAGGAATATATTTCCGAACAGCATCGCCTTTCAAACACATAGTACTACTTGTTATCTGCTCATTTCCCGCCATCACTTCATGCAGAATCATCCCCTCCGGCACATCATGCTTGCTGCTCGGTTTGATGGAGCCGGTATTCATATAGAGGATATCATTATTGGTATGGCAAACAACACACTCCGGATGCGCCTCCATGAAATCCACCTGCATCTGCATCTTGTTTGGATCCGTCCAATAGTCATCCCCGTCAAGCATCATCATGTACTTTCCTTTCGCATGCTGTGCACAATCGCACCAATTACCTGTAACACCTAAATTCTTGTTGCGCGGAAGAACCAGAACAAAATCATACTTCGCTGCATACTCCTCGCAGATAGCACGCGTATTATCCGGTCCTAAATCTTCCCCGATGATTATCTCATACGGGAAATTTACTTTCTGCATCAGCACAGACTCAATTGCTTGGGCAATAAAATCCTGCTGATTATAAGTAATTAATAAGACTGATACAAATGGCTTTTTCATCTTTTTATACCGGTTGAGAAAAATCAATATTTACATAATTCTTCATAAGGACATCCTTATTGCATAGTCTCTTTATATTGGGTTCAAGGATGCAAATCCTAATTATGGACAAGATACATTTCCTTAACCACATCGGACGAATTCGAGAGAGCCCCTTCGAACAATCCACCACTATATTAAATCTCCAGTTATTTTGGGTAGCCAACATTTTTATAGCTTCTCTTCTGCCCACATATCCATATACTCTCCTTGCGTTCCAAACAAGATATTTGATTTCGTATGGTTCTATTTTATCGCATTTGAGCAAATCATCCAAGACATAGTTGAACAATCGCGCAAAACTCTTTGCTTCACGCAAATCGCTCATACCTCTCATAATGCTTTCTGGATTGTAGCGATACCAATAGGAGTATTTAAAACAAAAGGCAATACTAGATATATACTTATGAAGTTGGTAAATCCAAATCGTATCTTCCTGGAGATACCCTTCCACAAAAAACAGGTTATTTTTTAATATAAAATCCTTTTTCACCAATCTGTTACATGCCGAATCTGGTATCTTTAAAGTGCACATAGCCTCTCTTATCCATTCTCTATCGTTCGAATATTCGGGCAACATACCTTCGGCATATTCCAGAATGGGAGTTGTGTTTCCTTGCACAATCTCCGCGTCCGGATACTTGTCGGCTAACGACACTAAGCGGGCTATACTCTCATCATCGTACAGTTTGTCATCGCTATCCAAGAAATAGACATATTCTCCCTGCGCCTCGCGTATTCCCGTATTTCTTGCAGCAGACAAACCTTTATTTCGCTCATGATGAAGCATCTTGAATTGAATCGGGCCTGAGTAGTTATTAATAAATTGCTCTGCAATAGCTACACTATTATCCTTGCCGCAATCGTCTACTAAAATACACTCCAATTTTGCAGAGCATTTTTGCCCCACCACCGATTCAAGACATTCCTCTATGTATTTTTCCACGTTATAAACGGGGATAATTATCGAAATCTTTATCATATTTGTTTGTCTAATAAAGTGTACCCATTCCGCACCTCATTCCTGAATTTTTCCGAATCTAATAGCCACGAGGTTCGTGCTACAACATTATGCCCCGCATCGATAGCAAAATATAATAACGAACTTCCAAATCCCGCAATATTTAGGTTTTTAAAAGATGAAATATAATATTCAAATGGTATATTCTCGGGAAATATCTCAACATTTATATCGTTCTTTATAAATGCATCTAACAACCACTTACGCTCTTCTTGAGATTGCGACGGATGGAATTTAACATAATTATAATCTCTGTGATTTTCATATATTATTCTCTCGCAACATTTTTTATATACATCTTCATCTACCATACCTTGAGACACATACCCATCAAAGATAAAAATTGTACCATCTTGATGTTCTATTGACAATTCAGTATCATATTTAGGCCATTTAATAATATGAAATATTGTTTTGTCCTTTGGCATGTACTGAAAAAAAGACTTGGAAGTACAATAGACATCAATCTTTCGTTGCAGTCCCAAACACCCATCAACATACCATGCGTTACATGGATATCCTCTTAAATTGCCAAAATGTTTAATTGATTTCAAATATCCCTTTATCTTCAGCCATAGACTTATTTTGTTAACAAAATAACTCTCTGTAACGTGAGCTCCTTCTTGTACAAAGGATATTTTCTTACAACGAGGATGTGATGCAGTGAATGAAAATATACCTCCCCACATATGAGGAGGATAAAACATAAAGTCGTCACCTTCCGTCCATAAATCAATAAAGTTGTCTAATCGACGTAATGCTGCTCTATTTTCTTCAAAGGTACCATATCTATAGGCATCAAACTCTTGATGTACATCATTAGCATCAAATGTTTTAAATTCCTTAAATATCGAAGGCATCTTATAGTTTCTTGTACATAAGAACACACAATCTTCACGATTTAAGCGCAAGTAATTAATCGTGCCTATAGAACATAGCACTAATGTATGTGAATGTGCAAAAAATAAATGTTTCATATCTTTTATGTATTTGTAAAAGCAGTTATTTCAATGTCCATTACAAATTGCTATTACTTATTAACTTCAAATTTTCTATTAAGATTTGAATTGTAAAATTCCTATAAGACAAAAATTTAAGTTACATTCAGAATAAAGTTTATCCTCCTTTACTTGTTTGAATTACGAGCGAACCACTCACGCGCATTGACCTTATGCTGCTCCGTATCATTAGGTGGCGTTTTAACAGCGTCAAGTTCTTCAATGGGGATATAGTTTACTATCAAATGCAATTGCATTGCCATCTCATGGTTGAGTGCTTTTATATTTGAATCCGGAATCTGCCATTTCGCCACAACATCTCGCAATGCCTCTTTCAAGGAATCTTGCAGACCAGGCATCCATGATTCATCATGTCCATGTATAATCAAATATAGCACATAAGAATTCAAATCCAACTTTACTTCTCTCAAATGAATTGGTAAACGATTAAAAGCTTCTTCACCGTAGTACTCATTGTTTTTAATTCCCACAAAAATACTGAGTGCTTGTTCAAATTTTTGTCTTATTTCTACTAAAAACACATTAAAATCTTCTTTTGATTTAGGATGCGGGGCTGAACTTTTGGCTTCTATTAATAGAGTATGTTCATCTACCAAAACAACAAATTCGCATGTTTTATGGATATCATGCACTAATGGATCATTCTCAATGAAGAAAAAATCTTCGTCCTTAAATGAGAATTGCATAAATGATTCTACTACCTCCATATCATAGTTTTATTTCTTCTTTATACAATTCTATAGACTCATCAATAATTGCATTTTTAGGCATTGTTGTTTTGAGATTAAAAATCTCACTACTACCATCTGCGCTAAAAGATATTACAGGGATATCCATATTGTGTTTATGAGCCAATATGTACAACTTCTTAATTACAAAATAGGAATGCGAAGTCAAGAAAAACTGTATTCCCGCGTCGGCAAGCAGGACTATAATCTCCATAAATCTACTTATCATCGAAGGATGCAAGTTCGCTTCCACTTCATCTATAATAACTATTGATTTATTAGATAGATATCGATTCCCCAACAAAGCACTAAGGATGGACAATTTCTTCACACCTTCAGAAGTCATTGCAACTTCATATACTCGCCGGGAAGAATCTATAAACAGCCAATCATTTTTTTCTTTGCTATACGCGATCTCCCCATGAAGAACATTTTTCAGTTCTTGACGAGCGACAGAAAATGCTTTGTAGTTTTTTCCTTTTGTAGCAGGTCTAAATGCCCTAACGAGATCCAAATACGGGTCTTCAAAACCAAACTCCATATATCTATTACGGGAATCTAAAATGATTTCACGCAATGATAATACCTCTTTCGCAGGAATAAATATCGAATTGGTGTTCGTTGGAGAGAATGAATTACTACATGTAGATACTAATTTGGTAGCCGACGAGCTAAAAGAATACGAGAACTCTTCTCCATCTTGTAGAGAACACATCTTGAAAGAGAGTCCTTCATTTTCTCCTTTCTTCACCAAATTTCCGAGCGAGTTGGTTTGGAAAGTCCAATATAGTTTGTCAGATAGAATCTGGTTAACAAGACGATTTTCTTTTCCACGCTTATATTGCTCCGTTGTGCGAATGGCTGCATACAGACTCTTAACCAAAGTTGTTTTACCTGATTGGTTGGGACCAATAATCAAATTAATAGATCCTAATTGGTTACAATCCAATTGTCCAATGACGCCGAAATTTTTCAAGTGAATCTCTCGTACCATATCTCAATTTATTTTGAAGTCTGTTTACTTAATTTATCTCATTCGTCAAGCACTTTCACTTGACTTTTACATTGTCAAGCTATTTTACTTGACTTATCATTCTAATATAATATGTTATTTAGGCTGCAAAGTTACAAATAATTTGTGACATGTGCAAATATTTAGTTGTTTTTTTGACTGCCATTTTGTCATTGCATTGTTTTGGCATAGTTTTTGTAATATTATTTTTGATTCATCTAATAGTTCAATTGGATAGAACGGCTCCCTTACGAAGAGTCAGATTCGGGTTCGAATCCCGATTAGGTTTAGTCAGCAGCATCTATGTTGCTGACTTTTTTATTCGCTACTATAGTCATTAATCTATTCCAAACTATTTCATCTGCACCAACTGCGTTAAACTACTTTCTTTTATCTTAGCCTTTGGAGCATATTGATTTAGCAACGCTTCCACTATAACACGCTGCCCTACTTTTATTGACGGACTTAATGTCACAACCATTTGATCAAAAATATCATCCTTTAATGGTAAATCGTATGAATTAAAATGTGGCTCCAATTTTGTATCAAATGCAGCTTTTAACTTCGCCACTAATTCTTTAGGGTTGTATAAAGAAATCTCTCCATCAGTAGGTATTATCCGAAGCAAAAACCTACTCTCGTTTTGAAACGCCCATCTTTTATTTTTCAACACCCCCACATTTCCCAAATCAAAATTATAATAACTATCCTCTTCTTTTTCAACCATCAATGCCAATTCTCTCGTCAATGACAGTACGTCATCCACATACATAATCCGTCGATAGAAAGTAACCGGTTTGTCGCTTTCTACTGGTATAATTAGATAATTTTTGCCCTTGTACTCAGAACCTGGTATTTTCCATAACATAATAGGTGCATTATCAGGATCTATGACTCATAATATGTCACTGACATTCAGTCCGCTTAAACCATCTATGAAAGAATAGTCTTTGAACATGTCTTGTGGCAATGAAATTCGTACACCCATATCCTTACCGGCATACATATTCCATAATGGAATACTCTCCTCTTCATCCTCTGTCCAGCATGACACATATGTATATTTAGCCACAGGTATTCCTTGAGCCTCTACGCGTCCTTCTTCCAAGTCATCCATTCGATCCAAACGATTAAAACGAATCTTCTTCGATTGGAGAATCAGCGCAAGCGATTCAATATTTGTATAGTGATGTATCAACATACACTCATTACCATGTCACTTAATCATGGATTTTTAATTCTTTTGATACATAAATCATGATATCAGAAAAATAATTAAGTAACTCCGTCGCTAATAATGGATAATTTGTCACTTCATTAACATTATTTATCTTTCTGTTTATCTCTTCATGTTTCTGTCGCAAGTCTTTACTTAGCAAAGGTACGACTTGAGTATTGTTAATAAATAACGCGCGGACAGGTCCTAAGACTTTTTCTCCCTCACTACCTAAATACCAATTCCATTTGTTCTTTGTTTTCCGCGAGATTGACAAATAAATATCTTTCCCTTTTTCTGCATAAATTTTAAGCAATAATTGCTCGTAAATTTTCTTATTCTTCCTTGATCGACACCACTGATATATAATAACTGGTATGGATAGTAGCGCATAAACATCAGCTACATATCCAATTGTTGTCATAATATTAACGCACGCTATCATACACCTTAAGCAAATCTAACTCGTCAGACAGCCTACTTGAAAACTCTTCCGCATCTTCCTGTGACCAACGATAATCCTGTGTTAAGCAATTTTCAAAATCATCTAATCCCAATTCTTCTCTATTTATATGCAACGCCGAGACAAACTTATACCAACGTTCCATATCAAATTGATGGTATGATAGGGGGAAAGCTGAGATCCAACTTTTAAAACTCTCATACGATTTGGGAATGCACTCTTCTATTGAATATTGTGCAGAGCTATATTCGATAGCCACATTCTGAAACAAATCTACTGATTTGTCGACAATGTCTGATTTAAATGCAGCTAAAATTTTATTATATTCTTCCATCGTTAACCTATCTGACGCAGGCTTTTGAGGAACAATATTAGCAACATATATCTTTTCCCATACATTGTTCTTGGCAAGAGCAGCAAGCACTATAAGTGAGGAAACAAGATTGGGCTTGTTAACACGAATCCTTGCTATTGGACCTAAATCCGTTTTTGGTACTAATTCATAATTATATTCACCATTGCTTGAAAGACATGCTTTTTTAATCTCATCCCACAACTTCTCCGCTTGAGAGTTCAATTTTTTAAGATTTAATTGCTGATAACGTATCATATTGACTAATTTTATAGTTTATAGTTTACATTTTATTTGCCCAATATTTTCTCCAAATCAGATTTTGCCATTTGTACATCTTTTCTAACTCCTCCAGCTGCTGAAGTTTTAATATATATTTCTAAACGCTGTAACATGTCGGCACAAGACTTAAGAAATATTTCTTTTTCTGCATCAATCATTCCCGTAAAAAATCTCTGATAAAAAGGATAATAGTTTCTCGCTACACGATAAGGATAGTACCTTACATCTCTAACATGCCTACTGTCTGTTAATATGGTGTGAGCTTGATTAAATGCAGACATACATGTTGCTTGAGAGCCAAATTTAATTTCGTTCTCGAGAATAAAACGGGCATAATGGTTATCAATTTGATACGTATCATAATGCGCTCTTTTTGCATATGAGTACGCAGTATCAAAATAAGTTCTTGCTCTTTCGTAATCAAATTCAGAAAGTTGAACTATTGCATATTGAAGCCAGAAATGTGGATTCTTGTCACAAAAACGCGTTGACTTTATTTCTTCATAATAACGATGAAGATTGGCGTTATATCGTTCATCACTCTTATTCAAAATTAATTGCAAATTTGTAAATGTCATCATTCTACGCAGCATATCTCGGATATGCTCATCAGCAGAATAATTATTTAATTGTTTGAACACTGATAACATCACATCAATTACGATAGTAGAATCATATATTTGGTTCAGCAATATCTTTGATATGATAGACGACTTCATTCGGAGTGTCACGCCGTCAATATCTACAAATTCTCTTACAATATTATTATGTTTAAAACGAGGATTATTAATTCTTTCTATATTTAGGCCAAGAGATAAATCATCCATGTCAGCATTTAGTTTCGCTACTTGCGCTATCAGCATAAATATTATCGCCTCATAATAACCAGACTTATTTTGAATCTCCTTTAGTATATACTTAAACCTATCAAGAATTGTTGATGAATTTAATATCTTAAGCAACACGTCTCTCAATTGAGATTTACATATGACACGTATAAAATCTTCTTTTTTATAGATGTGTTCAGAAGACATATAAGTCCAAAAACCATAATGATCAAGTAAATTCGTAAGTTCGGTAATTTCCTCTGCATCTAATATGTTAATATCAGAACAATAAAAATCTCCAAACAATTCACTCAAATCATTATATCCAATATCGTTAGTTGCGCTTCTTTCTGAAACAACAAGGATTTGATCAGTACGATGTAATTTGAGAGTCTCTAAGATATCCATATGAGAATAATAATCATCAACCAAGATTATTGTCTTATCATGAGATTTGCATATTTCCTCTATTTCACTTCCAATGTTTGCATACCATTTTTTGAACACATAGACATTATAACCGTCTTGAGACAATAAAGCTGCAAGCGTCTCAATAAAAACCGTTTTACCATTTCCCAAACTAGAATGAACTAATAGATTCTTTTCTCCATTCTTGATATTATCTATAACATTTTTAATTTTTGTACGATGGATGCTATACACTATCTCGTCTGGAAGTTTCTCCGAATAATATAGTTTTTCAATATTCACATCTCCTTTTACTAAAAGGTTGAATTCATCATCATCAGAAATGGAAGGCAGGTCTTTTGATATTTTGGGCTGATAAAAACATAATAAGGGTCGAGACATCTTGGTAATTACAACATGTCCCTTTTGAACATTTATAATTTCTTGCGCTATACCATCAACATTGATTGGTAATGGAGTACCAAATTTTTTAATTAATTCAATATTTGCCTTAGGTTCTTTTTCGTAAAGAACGAAAAAAGTTTTATTTTGCAATTCCGGTTGAGCATAAATAATTCTTTGAAGATCTAAATCATACTTCATAGAATATCCAATAAAAAATATGGCTTTTGCGGTTGCCAAATCAATTTTAAAAAGTCTCAGCCATTCACTTTTCTGAAATTCCTCAGTCAAATAACTAACATTTGTTAATTTAAACTCATCATATAACTTGTCTGCTGATAAATTTAAAACAGATCCGTTTAAATGAATACATATTCGCGATTTGTCATTATAATCAACTACACGTTGGGAACATGTAACTGGGAATAATTGTTTTTTCTTATCACTTTGCAAAGCGGCTAATTCAAATACATTATCATAATTCGTCGTGTATATACGTTGCCATGGAAGAGCTGCTATAATCTGTTGCGCTTTTGTTGTACCTACCGCAGAAAATTCTGATCGCACAAACTCTAGTAATTCAGCCTCTGTATGTTCATTTAAGAAGATAGTCGCCGCTTGTCCCAAATCATCTACGAAATCCTCTTCGTCGAAGCCACACAATGCGAGCAACTTGTGAGCAATTGTACTTGCCGTGCCGAATTCTGAATCTATAGATTTTTCAGCTCCGATAGAATAGCCGGACCCTACAAACAAAACAGCGTCGCCATATAACGCATGTAATATCGCTTCATTTAACTCCATATTCTTTTTATATTTAGTTAGTTATTCTTAATCAGTTATCATTTAAGGCGATTTCAACTGACATATTTTGATATTTGTACTTGCACGCAGTGAGGATAGCATTTGATTTTATCTGGAATATGCATTCTTGCCATGCTTGCGGGAATAATGCTTAATATCCCCAATATGATTTGCCGATATATTCTGCAAATTTAAGATCTTCTTCTGTATTAATATCTACCGCCTCAAACTTATCAACAATATGGATATACGGATTACGACCAATTCGACAACGATACTTAAACAAGGCATCGTGGGTCATACCATAAAGTCCGGTTGTTTCCTCGATTACCGGCAACATGTCTTGGCTTCTCGGCAGAATACACGGGCGATAATTGATAGGATTATTATTTAACCAATAGAATCCATGGTTCTCCAATGCCGTAAAGCAAGAATCATACACCTCACTATTCACCAACTTATTTACGCAAGCTTTAATAGAAGAAGTTTGCAAGAAAGGAGCGGTAGCAAAGAGTTGAAAATAATAATCGTAATCAGGGAACATATCTGCATGGAAGCACAATAAATCATTCCCGTTAGCAGTATTCTGCGCCAGTTCCGGCTTTCGCTCAATGATTTTCACTCCTTGATCTGCATAAGGATTGTTTTTAATAAGTTCTTCACTATTGGTATCAACATAGATATCATCGAAGCACTTTGCCGCCAATGCGTGTTCAATGATAAACTGATACAATGGTTTGCCATTCAGCAAACGGAAATTCTTACCCGGCACTCGTTCAGAGTTGGCCTTGATTGGTATAAAACATGCAGTTTTCATGTTATAATTGTTTTTATGTTATTTTTCGGGGTTTTGAGTTATTTTGTCTTCTATTATTCATCTTTCAAATCATCTTTCATTCACATGACCATCACGGGATCATGTTACGAGAGACATACGGGACAGATACGAGAGGATAACGTACCAGAATCCACCGGATAATATTACTTATATATTCCGACATCTAATATATTCATTGTATTCTCTTATATAATCTTCCGCATCGTATTTCTCGCTGGCAAGGACGAGACAAACACTACCGGAAGAGAAATCATCCAAAGTACGCCATATTCCAGGTTTGACGAACAGGCCTTGATACGGACGGTTGAGATTGAAAGTGCGACGCACTTTGCCATCATCCAAGGTCACCGTGAACGAACCGCTTGCAGCAAGAATTAGTTGCTGGAGTTCCTTATGCGCATGTCCGCCACGGCTTTCGCCTCCAGGTACATCATACAGATAATAGATGCGCTTTACATCAAACGGAATCGTTTCACCATTCTCTATCACAGAGATATCCCCTTTGCGTTGGGAATGATGGCGATCCAAAGTGATGATGCCGCAGTCATAGACAGAGAATTTTGTCTCTGATGTTTGATGTTTAGTGTGTGATGTTTGATGCTCCTCGAGCAATGTTTGATGTGTGATGTTTGATGTGTTTTTGGTCACTGATTGCTTCCCAAGTTTAAACTCATCATAATCTCGAATGGCATCATTGGGATCATAGTGTGTCGATGCAGCAATCACTGCTACGGCATTGGTGGAATAGTTCGTAATTGTTCGCCAAGTACCGGCAGGAACATACACTCCCATATAAGATCGATTGAGTGAGAAATGGTATTGTTGTTTCCCATCATCTACCAATACATCAAACGAACCTGACATAGCGACAATAAACTCTTCAGTCTCTTTATATGCCAATCCCCCGCGTTCTTCTCCTCCGGGCACATCGTAGATCCAATGCACACGCTGGATAGCAAACGGCAACTGATTGTCATTCTCGAAGAACGACAAGTTACCCCGTTCATCAAGGAACTTCGGCAATTGTATTATTTGTGGTTTGTCAGTATCCATTGTCGTTTTTATTTATTAAGCGCGAAACTCATTTACACATTTTACAACATACTCAATTTGTTCCTGCGTCATGTACGGACTCATAGGGATAGATAATTCTTCATCAGCTAAGCGTTCCGTAATAGGCAAAGATAGTTGTGGCACATTCCAAGCCTCTTTTGCATAACACTCCTGTTTATGCGGTGCAATAGGATAATGGATTACTGTTCCTATACCGCGTTGCTCTAAATAGTCATGCAATGCATCACGTTTTCTTTCGGTCACCAACATCGGGAACAAGTGATATACATTCTCCTCATGCGGCAACCGTTTGGGCAGCGTAATTAGCGGATTGGAGATGTGATCATAGTAATAATCCGCCACCTGCTGACGAAACGCGATATCCTCATCCAGATATTTGAGTTTCACATCCAGTATCGCCGCTTGTATCTCATCCAAACGGCTGTTGCGTCCGGTGTATTTGAATACATATTTTCGTTGGCTACCATAATTGGCTAATGCGCGTATAGCTTTTGCCAATTCTTCATCATTAGTTGTTACAGCTCCCGCATCACCTAAAGCTCCCAAATTCTTACCCGGATAGAACGAGTGACCAGCAGCGTCACCGATGGAACCTGTTCGTTTGCCATTGAAGCGGCAACCGTGCGCCTGGGCGTTGTCTTCGACAAGCTTCAATCCATGACGCTTACAGATATCTGCAATCTTATCGGTCATTGCACAACGGCCATACAAATGCACAATACAGATAGCTTTGGTGCGCGGGGTAATATGCTGCTCGATGAGCGCGTCATCTATCTCCAGCGTCTTCGGGTCGGGCTCGACACATACCGGCACGAGTCCGTTCTCCGTGATTCCAAGATGGGTTGCGATATATGTATTAGCCGGAAGAATCACCTCGTCACCGGGTTGCATCACTCCTAACTCGATGTAAGCACGCCAAATCCATATCAGCGCGTCCAACCCATTGGCACAACCGATGGCGAACTTACTGCCGATGTACTCGGCATAATGCTGCTCAAACGCCTCATTCTCCTTACCCTGCAGATACCATCCGCTATCGATCACTCGTCTTGCTGCCTCACGGATCTCCTCTCCGTGCATCGCAGTCACATCTTTTAACGATAAAAAGTCTACTTTCATATATATTCACAAATCGGCGCGCAAAGGTACAAAAAAAAAATGACATATACAAATGTATATGCCAAATTTTAAAAATTATTTTAATTTTGTAACCTATTTCGCCAAAAAATCCGCAATTCTTCCGCAAGCCAATCCATCTCCGTATGGATTAACCGCTTGCGACATACGTTGATATGCTGCTTCATCATCCAGCAATGTACTTACCTCATTCACAATCTTATCATAGTTCGTTCCTACTAAATGCACCGTACCGGACTCTAAGGCTTCCGGACGCTCCGTCGTATCGCGCATCACCAGTACCGGTTTACCTAATCCTGGAGCCTCTTCCTGTATTCCTCCCGAATCCGTCAGTACAATGGTACTCTGCTCCATAAGGTAAACGAAGCTCAAATACTCCAACGGCTCAATGAAGAATAAATTCGAATGTACACTCAGATCTTCGCCGAACACCTCGTGAATCGGACGACGAACATTCGGATTCAAATGCATCGGATACACAAAATCCACCTCCGGATACTTCGCCGCCAAATCCCGAATAGCCGTACACATACTGATGAACCCATCCCCGAAGTTCTCCCTCCGGTGTCCGGTTATCAGCACTAGTCGCCTACTCCCCTCTAACCGCGTCGTGTCGTATCCAGCATCCTTCAGCACCTCGCGTAGTTGGCTCTGCAGTGCCGCATCATTCTTAATCTTCTCCACCACCATATACAGCGCATCAATCACCGTATTTCCCGTCACGAGGATCCGCTCCTCGCTCACATTCTCGCGCATTAGATTGCTCTTCGCCAACGGAGTTGGAGCAAAATGATACGTCGCAATCCGTCCCGTCATCAGTCGGTTCATCTCCTCCGGCCAGGGACTATAGATATTCCCTGTCCGCAACCCGGCTTCTACATGCCCCACCGGTATCTGCTGATAGAACGCAGCCAACGCCGCAGCCGTACTTGTCGTCGTGTCTCCATGCACCAGTACCACATCCGGCTGTACTTCTTTCAATACATCGCGCATACCGAGGAGTACACGAGAAGTGACATCGTACAAGTCCTGATTGGCTTGCATGATGTTGAGATCATGATCCGGCACGATGTCAAATATCCGCAGTACTTGATCAAGCATCTGCCGATGCTGTGCTGTCACAGCTACAACGGTTTTGAAGTGCTCCGGGAGCGATTGCAATTTCTTCACCAGCGGAGCCATTTTGATGGCTTCCGGGCGCGTTCCAAAAACTAAAAGTATTGTTTTTCTATCTGTCATAGTAAGAAAATTATACTAATTATATTTCGATTATATTAACTATATTTCTTTTTAGAGGTAATCAAAAAATGCCAAAAAAATTCAAAAATAACATCTTCATTTGTATCTTAATCTTATCAGCTTCTGCTTGAAATAACTACCAATCTGCATAAAACGCCTCTTTGCTTTCAAAAACCATATAGGCTTTTCATACTGTGCTTTGGCGCTTTTCGGTTGCTTACTCCAATCTACCTTTTTCAACTCCTCTGCAGCCGCGTTGTGGTAACGTTCATCTAACCAATAATCCATTAAGCCGTTGATACGCAATTTGTCAAGCAGTTGCGTCCAAGCGGCCTGCTGGTGTATGGTGTATGGTGTATGGTGTATGGTTTCTTCGATGGGATCGAGATGGAAGAGCATGTTGTGTTCAGGAGCGTGGAGGTTACGCGTCGCGCGTAGGTGCGCAGGTACGTCATTATTATAGTATGCCAACGGCTTTTCTGAGAAAGCAACCGGATAATGAAGTGCTGTTTTTGCCCAGAGGAGAAAATCCTCACCCAGTTTGATGCCCAATGGAAAGCCGCCCATCTCGTCAAACACTTTACGCGGCAAACAAGTAGCTCCCGTCCATACCGGCATAGAAGAGCCTTCGTAATAGGCTTTGGGATAATCTATATATCCTCGTTCTAAGTTCAATGTCACGTGCGTCTTACCCGGTTTGTAGTAGATATAATTAGAGGCATAGATACCTGCATCGGGATATTCAGCAATTAGGCGATCCATCTCCTCAAGATAGTTAGGTTCCCACCAATCGTCGGCGTCAAGAAAACATACGAATGGAGTTGAACTATTCTCAACCCCAACATTCCTAGCTTTAGCCACGCCGGAATTTGGTTGCGAAAGAAGCCGTATGTTTTCTAATGGTGTACGGTGTATGGTGTACAGTGTAGAAAGATATTCCTCGCAAATAGCAGCGCTTTCATCGGTGCTACCATCATCCACGATGATAAGCTCCCAATCTTTGAAAGTTTGGGATATGATGGAATCTAAAGCCTTACGAACATACGGTGCTTTATTGTATAATGGTACTATAATAGAAAAGCGCTTCCCCATATTTATTTCTTTTTGACGAAACCTAATGAATCCAAATCATGAGCCAATTGTGTACTAAATAACTCAGCACCTAACTTATTTAAATGCGTTGCATTATGAAAATAGGTAGTGTCATTACATATCGGCATATCCGAGTAATCGAGCAAAGGCACGTCATATTTATGAGCCAGATTTTTGTACATTCGGCATATTTCATCATTATTCAGCACGACACGCGTGGCTTCGATATGCATAGGAGCTATTACCAGGATTAGCGAAATACTGTCTTGCTTTGTTAGGGAGATAAAATCTTCAAACATACGTAAAGTAGCGGTATCCACAACGGCATTATATGGTTCCACATGTTTTAAATCTTTCGGATCCCACTCCTCATCTCCTGCATAATATCCCTTATATTGAGGGAAATCATACTTGGTATAATCATCGTAAAAATTATTCACATAGTATCGATACATCGGTATGTATAATTCAGCAAATGAGAATGGTTCTTCTTCCATTACCCTTTCTCGGAAATAAGGATACATCATATAGGGCATAAACTGTTCCCGCTCATATCCCACCGTTCGTTCCAAGGTAAAGAATTCTACATTTTGAATGATATAATCGGGTTTACGGCGCTGATAGTGGCGATATATCTCGTATCGTTTAATCTGACGATTAAAGCAGCTACCATCCATACCGATGTTGTATGAATTCACATTGAGAGCCGAATCTAAGATATAGGTAGAATACTGCCCCCATGCACGTGAATTTCCCATAATGAGAACATCGGCATCAATATTGGTATGGAGTATATCATTCCAAACGGAATACTTACGCGTTTGCTTCTGATGGAATGCATACGTTGTAATCGCATCACACACTATTAGGAAACCCAACAGCGCGACGCCAAATAGTATTATATTTGTAATAAATCGTTTCATCAGAATTGGAAATAGATAAATGGCGACGGTGTTGCCGGGGTGAATAATATGATTAACAAGATTAGACCGAAGTAAATGGTATACTTAACAGCATGATTATGGATGTCAGATAGGTCTAATGAATGCGATTTGCTACGATTCACCCACTCTATCAACAGCATTACGCCAAGACAGAAGAAAAGCGGCATGTAATAAGTACGATTGATGAGATAGGGAACGGTAAACAAACTTCGATTACATATTCCACATAGAATATCCCATGCTTGCGTAATTGTTTCCGCACGGAACAATATCCAGCCGAATACTGCAAGTCCGAATGTTACGAGCATCTTCGGTATATCCCGCCATGTGACATCATTGCTAGTGTACTTTCGGTTCTTACCTAAGAGGATGAGAGGCAGGAACAAAGCAGCATGAAATGCTCCCCAAGCGAGGAACGTCCAGTTGGCTCCATGCCATATACCGGATAGCAGGAAGATAACAAAGGTATTGCGAACTATCTTAGCTTTGCTGACACGCGAGCCTCCCAATGGTATATATACATAGTCGCGGAACCAAGTGGTGAGGCTAATATGCCATCTTCTCCAGAACTCCGCTATATCACGCGAGAAATACGGGTTATTGAAGTTCCGCATCAGTTTGATGCCGAATAGTTTCGCTGTACCGATAGCAATGTCCGAGTATCCGGAGAAGTCGCCATAGATCTGGAACGTAAACAATACTGCTGCCAATAACAATGTGCTTCCACTTTGCGTATCGTACGTAGCCCAAACTTGGTCGACATAAGCGGCGCAGTTGTCGGCAATGACAATCTTCTTGAATAATCCCCATAGTATCTGGCGCATACCATCCACTGCTTGGTCGTAAGAGAACGTACGTTTCTGCAAAAACTGAGGCAGAAGATTCGTAGCGCGTTCGATGGGTCCGGCAACCAACTGCGGAAAGAAAGATATAAACGCAAAAAAAGCAATAATATCCTTTGTCGGCTTAATATTGCCTCTATACACGTCAATGGAATATGACAAGGCTTGGAAGGTATAGAAACTAATTCCTACTGGCAGAATTATGCGGAGCAAAAGGCTGTCCGTGGAGAAGCCAAAAAGTTGTCCGAATTCGCTCACAAAGAAATCATAATATTTGAAGATAGCCAAAATTCCAAGGTTGAGGAAGATGTTCAACCAAAGCCAAAATTTGGCTTTTGGTGTATGGTGTAAAGTGTAAAGTGTACGGTGGATAAGCAAGCCACTGCCCCATGAGCAGAAGGATGTAAAGGCAATGAGGATGAGGAAGCGCCAATCCCACCAGCCGTAGAAGACGTAACTAGCAAAGACCACGAACGCATTCTGCAGTCGCAGCTTGAGCGAGTCATTCATCCGCGCATACCCTATTGCCCAATAGACTAAAAATACTATTGGTAGGAAAAATAAATATTCTATCGAGTTAAAAAGCATATCTTACTTCAAAATCTTCCACTTGTTTAACTTAAATAATACGCGCTCAAAAAAATATACCAATGACCATAAATGATATTTCTTAAGTCGATCAATTTGAGTAGTCGGGAACGCATACTTATCATAGTCCGCCAATATTGCAGGAGGAAGAAGTTCTTCGAGGACTTGGCGGCGTTCTTGGTTACGGAGAGCGAGATTCGTTTCGCTTATTCCGCTGGCATCAAAGACGGTAACATCAATATCCACGTACACAGGTTTAACTTTTCCTAAGCCGATTGTTTGCAAAAACCACTTCCAGTCAGACACGATTTTAAGAGATTCATCATATAAACCATACGTATCAAATAAGTCGCGACGGAAATAGCAACAGTCATGGTTCATCGTGCCGGAATAGTAATTGCGAAGCGAGTACTCCACTTCCCTACTCTTGCCAATGATCTTACCAGTAGTGTAGTCCTTTTTGATCATGTTGCCGTATAAAATCGCAGGGCGATTTTCAGCCGAGAGCGAAGAGCTAAGTGCTAAGAGATGGTTTATCATGCGCTCCGTAACATCAGCAGCCGCCAAAATGTCTCCTGAGTTAAGAATCTGAATATAATCCGGCAATACTTTATTCTCCACTCCACTCTGCTTCGGTCGATCTGCTTCACTGAACTTATCTTCACTTCGTTCCGAACGATTAAAGGAATTCACGATTCGCCTTCCTAAGGCTACCTCAATTCCTTTGTTCATGGCGTTGTATATCCCTTTATCCGGCTCCGATGACCAAATAGCGTTCATTCGTTCAACGTTCATTCGTTCAACATTACGAACGTACTCTTTGATTACTTCCACAGAACCATCGGTCGAACCACCATCGACGATGATGTGCTCGATATCGCGATAGGTCTGTGCGGCTACAGAGGCAAGGGTTTTGCGCAAGCCAGAGGCGTTGTTGTAGTTTATTGTTATGATAGATAATCGTATACTCATAAATTTCTTAACCATTGTTTTATTGGACGCGTATATGTCTTCCGCCGCAACCATTTGCGCCAAGGGTGCTTTTGCAACAGTTGTAAATCAGCAATTTCAGCTTTATATTCCGCTATACGTGCATCAAAGTCAGAAGCATATTCAGCAGGATAAAGCGGTTTCATATTTTCTAATATCTTGCACAATTGGGTGTCCGTCAAGATCTGATCATGATATGCACGTGAGGTGTTATTTCCGTGATGACGATATGCCACCATCACATCCGGCATATAGTAGTACGGCGCGTGTTTTACAACAAAAAGATGAACTACATAATCATCGTTCATAACGGTATTGTACCATTCCGGGAACTCAATGTATTCTCTTCGCATTACCGCGCTATGGATAGGCACAAACCAACGTTCACGGATGAACTCACGTGCATCATGAACCGCATGGAAATCAGGACGATTAAACAAACCGCACAATCTTCCATTTTCGTTTGCATACCACGTATTATGGAAACATGCGGCATACTCAGGATGAGTCTCTAAAAAGTCCACTTGTTTTTGCAGTTTATATTCATCCGTATAAAAATCATCTCCGTCCAAACAGGTAATGTATTTCGCATTGCTCGCTTCGATGACACGTTTTAAATTTTCAGGTCCTCCTATGTTTTTTTCGCTCAATAGTAAACGTATCTTATCGGGATGTATATTTTGGTATTCCCGCAATATGTTTACCGTTCCATCCGAAGACGCATCATCACTGATGATAATCTCAAACGTGAATGTAGTTTGCTGCCGCAGCACACTATCCAATGTCTCTCGAACAAATTGTTTTTGGTTGTGCGTGCGCACACAAACAGAAAGGATTATGTCTTGTTTCTTATTCATGTATCATTATACGTTTAAGTTGATAAAAATCATCATCTTTCTCTCGCACCGGTCCACCGTAGGAACGAAGTGCTGTTTTATAGCCTATCTGTTGTGCAAAAGCAATAGCCTCAGCCGAGACATCTGTTTTCCATCCATAGGGATAGGAGAGATGAGTAACCGGTTTGCCTATATGCTGCTCCAAGAGGTTCTTACTTTCCCCCAACTCGTATTGCAGTGATGCGATATCCGTTATTGTCAAGCGGAAATGCGTCATAGTGTGGCTACCTATAGTACATAATGGATCTTTCGACAACTCGGTTATTTGCTCCCACGTCAAAGTGTTTTGCGGGAAAATATCATCTGTCAAATATTCCGCAAAGAGTTGTCTGAATTTCTCTTGTAAATGCGCGTATGGAAGAGAGAACGACAAACCTTTAAGTTTTAGGAAGGTATCATTTTTTTTGTTCCTGCGTCTGACAAACATATTTCTTTCCTCCAATAATCAGTTCATCATTCTTTTTAACAATGCGCTCAATAATCAGCGGATAATTCCATATCGGTGCATGGTCATTCACCAATCCAGCAGAGATATAGATGACAAAAGGAATATTGAGTTTTTTCAGTATCGGATAGGCGTAGGTAAAGTTATCCTCATAGCCATCATCGAATGTAATGATGCCAAAAGGTTTATCGCTTCGCTGTTTATTGCTGATACGAGCATATAGGTCGTTTATGGAGATGAAGTCTAATCGCTTCTGATGCTCTCGTAAGAAGGTTTCAAAGAAGTCGGGAGAAACACGCAGTTCGTCAATAGAATCCAACATATCAGCCTTCGGGCACACCATATGAAACATATAGATGTATCCAACAGGACGATTGAAGCATGCGTTGTATTCAGCTTCCGCCCACTCTCTTACTATTCTACGAACTTTTTTAAACATTATTCTGCATATACTCTACCCTTCAGTGCATATTCATCACGATGAAGGAATTTGCGTCCATACCAGTTTTTGAACTTACCCAACAAAGAACGCGGTTGATTAATTGTGAATGAATACCACGCGTTAATGATACGACTATCCTCATAAAGCACATCCAAAAAGCGAATATTTGCGTTATCAGCTAACCGCTCAAAATTCCATTGGGATGATGATGTGGCGTTAGTAGCCTCTGCATCCCAACCGATATGATTGATGTACGACACTATCGGACAAATACTCACAGCATGATTAACAAAATGAGCCAAACCAAAACGTACAGACCAAACATTTTGTTTCGTTTCCCGTTGTTTGGTAAGAGCGTCCCATTCTGTGTATTCTATACGGCGAAATGCTTCAATCATGGCAGGTTGATTTTTTATTATTTCGTATGCATCTGCATCCCAATCTACTTGATTCCACCGATCTGCCCATGTTCCCCAACCCGTGGGATGATGCGTGAGGGAGACATAAACATCGTACGGATAATCCTTCGGATAGAACCGCTCCGGATGAGGGCGAGATAAGCCACTGATGGAGAACACCGACTTGCGTGCATCGTAATGCTCCAAGCATTGGTTCATGTAGCTGAGGAAATAAGGCGATGTCTCTAAATCATCCTCCAGCACAATAGCACGTCCATGCTTATTGATAATCTCGGTTACTCCCGTGATGACACTGGTGCCAAGCCCGAGGTTTTCTTCACGCTCAAAGATATGAACCTCCTTGAATGTTGGAACAATTGCCAACTCATGCGCTACTTTGCGAGCATTATCTACTTTAGTAAGTTGTTCATCCGTAGCATTAGGCTTCGGTCCGTCACAAAAGATATACAGCGTTGACTCGTTAGCCAACTCATTTTGTCCAAGCCAAATCAGTGTCTTTCGCAGATGATCAGGACGATTATATGCAAATACTATTATTGGGGCTGTATTCATGTTTGATGTGTGATGTTTGATGTGTGATGATATAATCGTCACGGTCTATAGTTTAAATATCTTGCTTCATTTTTGTTTCATTATAGAACCGGAGCATATCCTGAAGCATCTCATCCGTATAATAACTCATTACATTTCCTTGCGGAGTAAAGGTAAGTTCTCCGAAGAGGACTTTTCCTTCTACTTCATAAAGATCAACGCGACAATATGGGAAATCTTTGCTAAGAGTTTGTGCTATTTCCAGCATTTGATTATAGCATTGCGGTTTCGGTATCTCACGGCGTTTAGGATGCCATCCTGGACGAATACCATCGGTAAGTTTCCAGTCAATGTCATAATGATCAAACTGCACACCATGATCGACACCGACCTGCCTATCATATGCAGCGAAGCAACCGTATACCTTGCCATGCATACAATGAAATTTATAGTCGTTGACAGAAATAGCTCCAAGGCTATCAAGGTACTTCGTTATAACTAATTTATGCGGCATTTCGCTATACTGCCACTCGCTCGAAGACAAACCAAAGGCCGTAATTGCCATCCATTCATTGAACTGCTTGCGCCATTTCTCAATATCGGTTAATTCTTTTTTCTTGTCCTTGCAAATCCAGATATGTCCACAGCCAAAGTTCGATTGGATTACAAAATAGTTCGGCAGTTTATCGAAATCTATCTCATCAAAGCTATCAAAGACGCCATACGATGGAATGAGAATATTTTCGAGTCCTTTACTCGCTACATACTCACGCACCCGATATTTGTCCGCGCATTGCACACGGAGTTTGTGCTGGATTGGATCATTATATGCCTCCAAACTCAGTTTCATCAACTGATGGTTCATATCCTGCGGATGAGAGAGGTTTAAGCGTTTGCCTAACCAGTTCTCATAAAACATCTTCATATGCGTTTTTAGACAGTGACGCGCAATAAAGACTGAAAGTTTATGGTTATTCATTATTGGACGAATAATTTTTCGTCGAAGGAGGATATAATAATGTTCAAAATCTTTTTTCTTTTGCATAGGTTAATACTGAATTAATGAGTTAGTGAGTTAAAGAGTTAAAGAAATCGCTGATACATGCGCAAATCCTTTCTACATCCTCTATCTCCAAATCGTAGAAGAGAGGTAAACGAACCAAGGTATCCATATAACGATCGCATTCGGGGAGTTCACGTCCATCATGCTTGTTTTTATAGAACTCGCTGCTATGCAGACTTAGATAATGGAAGACTGCCTGGATATCATGCTCCTTGAGGTATTTAATCAGTACCGTGCGCTCCTCTAAGTTCCGGCAAACAAGATAGAACATGTGGGCATTGTTCGATGCATATTCCGGCAAGTCAGGTAACGAGAAGTAACCCTTCTCGGCTAAAGGTTTGAGGAGTTTATAGTAAGTCTCCCAAAGGGACTTACGTTTATTTTGGATCTCATCGAGGTTCTCGAGTTGCGCCCAAAGGAAGGCTGCATTGATCTCTGCGGGGAGGAAAGACGAGCCCATATCAACCCAGCCGTATTTATTGACTGCTCCACGGAAGAACTCGGCACGATTCGTTCCCTTCTCCCATAGGATTTCTGCTCGACGGATAAAGCGTTCGTCATTCACAACCAACAATCCTCCCTCACCTCCAGCAGTGATGTTCTTGGTTTCGTGGAATGAGAAGGCTGATAGGTGCCCTATCGAGCCGAGGGGTGACGGGTTACCGGTTACGGGTGAACGGTAATAACTATCTATTGCTTGCGCGGCATCTTCTACAACCAGCAGATTATGGCGATTGGCAATCTCCATAATACGATCCATGTCACAAGCTACACCTGCATAGTGAACAGGTACGATGACTTTGGTACGCGGAGTGATAAGCGATTCGATGGTTTCTGCATCCAAATTTGGATTGCGCTTCATACTATCTGCAAAAACAACTTTCGCTCCTTCACGGAGGAAAGCCAATGCCGTACTCACGAACGTATAGCTCGGGATGATTACTTCATCGCCGGGTTTAAGATCACAAAGCATGGCACACATCTCCAGTGCATCAGTGCCAGAGGTGGTTAACAGACATTTCTTAAAGCCATATCGGTCCTGGAAGAACTGCTGACATTTCTTCGTAAACTCACCATTACCGGACAAATGACCTGCGGAAACGGCTTGGTACATATAATGCGCCTCTTTACCTGTGAGGTGCGGACGATTAAAATCTATCATAGTTTAACTTTTTTATCACTTTGGTATATCACATAACCACTTCTATCTCCACTGCAGGTCACAGGACTAAGCTTATCACGTGTCCGCTCATACGCCACAATGCATGATGGTGGCTGTTGGAAATAAAGATCTAAATATCCTGTTTCGGAGCACAAGAAATAGACACCTGAATATTTGCTGATAGTACGAACGGGAGGAGTAAACTCTCCTAATGCCACTTCTATCACACCACGTAAGAAATCATATCCGGTACTGAGTTGCACCAAGTCGCTACCAATAAAGTCTCCACCCATTCGAGCACCTATCTCCATCACGTAAATCTTTCCATCCTTTGTAATGCGGTACTCAGAATGTGAGGCACCATTAGTTACCCCTATAGCAGTGAGTGCTCGTTTGGTTATAGTATAAACTTCATCATATTGTGTTGCTGTCAAATCAGCCGGTTGATGGTGCTCTAATTCCACAAAATGCGGTGCTCCGGTAGTTACCTTATCAGTTATCTGGAGCGGATAATGCACACCATTATACGATATAAACTCCACGCTGATCTCTCTACCTTCAATGTATTCTTCTACTATCGCTTCGTGTTTAAACGAGCATTTTAATGCTTCCTTTATGGCATTCTTCCGCGACACGATATTACTTACTTTGGTTACTCCTAAACTTCCAGATCGATCGGTAGGTTTGATAATAAGCGGATAGGTAAAAGCATCATTTAATTCCTCATCTGTGCTCTTCACCATTTGGTATAAAGGACAAAGGATACCTGCTCCTATGAACGCATTGCGCATAAGGTACTTATCATTAGCTCGCAATGCACATTCATAACTGTTACCTACAAGACTCATTTGCTCTGCCACATATGCGACAGTAGGAGCAGCTACATCAGAGGCTATTGTGCAGATGCCATCAATTTGCTCTTGGCGACAGATATCTAATATTGGCTCTTTCTCTACAATGGAGATAGGATAGAACTTATCTGCAATATCTTTGCATACAGCACCCTTTTCCCATGCAAAGCAGATGGTATATAGCCCCATCTCTTTGGCACGTTTTACTAAAGGTAACTGCAAATAATTCGCCCCTATGATCGCTAATTTTCTCATTTACGACAAAGCTTTAACAATCTCTAAATTACGTTTATACATTTCTTCTTTTGAATACCATTTCCGAAGCACTGAGCGATTAGTATCTATATCCTCTTGTTTCATCGGCGCAAAAGCATCAGGATTCTTGCGATTCAAGTCGCGCTCTATAGAATATATCTTGCAACCGATGCGGTTAAAATAGTCATACGAAGCACATTTTTCACTTAGATATACTCTCATACCGAGCCAAAGGCCTGTTATAATATTACCTTGAGCAGCCGGTTGAGTATAGCCGATAATCATCGTTGAGCACGATAGCATGAGTGCATTGTATTCATCGCGAGGCATATAGTCGGTCAAAGCAAAGAGACGATTTTCAAACATCCATTTACCTACTTTTATCACCAAGTTACGTATCCATTGGTCGCCATAACTCAAAGGTATGATAATTTTACTATCACTTAGGCTACGAGCCAAACCACTTTTTTGTAATCTCCACAGCACATCAAGATGGTTGTTTTTTATTGCAGACGAATTACCGATTAGCACATTATTGCCGCAACACTGCTTATCAGCCAAAGTCCCAATCGTCTCTTCAATACTATAATAATTATACCACAAGTGTTCAAAGCGGCAGCAGGCAAGAGATTTCCCTAACATATATTCTTCGCGCGCATCAGTTAAGCAGTAATCAATGCGATTGAAGAGCGAAAGCGGTATCTCCCAAGCAGTACTTACCTTTATATTCTTTTTGCGTTCATGAAGCCTATTAGCGAATCGCGTGATGGGTGCTAAAAACAGATTATTAAACTCATGACGCGAGTATATATCACCACCCCAGAACATCCATGCTACCTTTACTTTATCGGAAACATGTTCCAATAGCGGTTGTTGCCATTGTCCCCAAAACAAACCATGGAAGACGATGCCAGTATATTTATGCAAATTACGCGACAATTCGACCAATTCCGAACTATTCTGGCGCATCACCGTACACTTGTCGGCCAGTTTGACCATCTCCATTGCATTATTGGATGGGACAAGCACGAACTCCGACTGCATCTCAGGAGCGGAGAATTGCTTTATCGCATAGTCTGCGAACTTATCGTCTGTCAAGAGGTGGAGGATCATAGAGCGCTTACTTAATGTTGCTTTCTAACTCAAACAAATAATGTCCCCAGTAGCCGTGCCACTCGTTAATGAATTGGTCCCGGAAATTCTCCACCTTGAATGTCACGGTGTCGTAAGCCGTGTCGTAATAGCGGACACCGGTTGTCGGGTCACCAAAGCCAACCCAGAAGTCCATCATGTACTTGCCTTTGGTCAGACCGTTTTTAGGCAGACGAATCTGGACATCAAATTCCTTCTTATCCGGAGCCACCATCGGTTGGGTCGTGGACATAGCCACTCGATAACCACCGTCCGACACATTGTCAATCAAAGCCTGGATCTGAAAATCACGACTGTCGGTATTACGACGAAGCTTGAGGGTGAACACCAGTTCATCGGTGCTGTCCACGAGATATGGGCTATCGCGCTTGATAGACAAAATCTCATAATTCAGCGTATTGCCTTTGCCGCGATATTTAGCCATATCGGTGATTTCGGAGACATCACCAACGCTCAACAAGTTGTCGTTGATGTATTCACCGACAACGGTATCTACATCACCTGTCAGCTTAATCTGACCTTTATCCAGGAGCACACCTCTCTTGCAAAGGCTGCGGATACTGCCCATATTATGACTAACGAAGAGGACTGTTCGGCCTTGGCCTTGGGAAACGTCTTTCATCTTGCCGATGGCTTTCTTTTGGAACTC
>AUXO012412401.1_pt1 | contig 28607 bp, 48 predicted proteins | sample 768731 | NCBI WGS metagenome assembly AUXO01 (sample SAMN02715735, study PRJNA202380) | gut metagenome | biome: sheep rumen | host: Ovis aries | place: New Zealand: Palmerston North
TAATAGAAGATACACCAACATTTAAAGAGTTATTTCAACAAGAAATAAATAATGAAAATGAAATACTATTATCAAGATTAGAAAGCGATACTAAATTAGATATAATTAAAAAGTATATCACAAGTGAAGAAACAATTGATAATTTTAAAACTATTGAAAGTAGAAATGAGTGGTTAGAAGTACACGATAAAATATTAGATATAATAGATAATTTTAAATTGCAAAATGAAAGTGGAGAAATCATAGAAGAAACACCAAAAGTACAAGTAGAAATGACACAAGAAGAATATAACGAATATCTTGATAGAAAACTAAATATGTCGAAAGAAAATAAGAAAATAGAAAAAATAGGAAGAAAAGCAAGAAATATAACTAATCAATATTTAAAAGAAAAAATAAATAAAATAATAGATAAGATAAATGAGGAATAGATATGAAAATTAATAAGTTATATGTACAAGACGTATTAAACAAATATTTTGAAGTAACGGGACACGAAGCAATTTATAATGACGAAAATGGCATATGGTTCTTAGAAGAAATAAATTGCATTATTAAGAGTTGGAATTATAAATTTGAACTTAATGGAGGTATAAAAAATCCTGTGAAGTTTAGAAAATTAGTTAGATTAATTCAAGAATTAAAATATTATGATTGGATAGATTTTGAAGAAGAAGATTGTTATGAGGTAATTGAAAATGAGAAACAAAATGACGAAAACTAAAGCAGTAATGCTACACCTTCAAGAATTTGGAAGCATCACAAGTTGGGAAGCAATTAAAGAATATGGTGCAACAAGATTAAGTGCTATAATTTATAATCTAAGATATAAATATAATCTTAATATTGTAACTGAGAAAGTAGAATTTACTGATAGATACGGAAGCAAGTCAAGTTTTGGTAAATATGTATTAGTAGAATATGAAGAAGAATAAAAGGGCAAAGATATATTTTGTATATTCAAATAGTTCTAAGAAAGCATTTACTATGTCTTGTTATACTATTAAAGAAATCGCTGAGATATTAGATAGAGACGTTAAAAGCATCTATACTGCTATGGCAAGACTAAGAAAGAAGAAAAAGAATATTGTATTAAAATCCAAAACAGGAGAAAAATACGAAATTATAAGTGATAAAGACTTACAAAGAGGATAATATGGAAAATTGGGAAGAAATTAGAAAATTAGAAGCAATAATTTACATTTTATTAATGATAATATTAGTACAGTTGTGTATAAATGTTTATTATATAAGTGAACAAAATGCGACACAAGATTGTATTGTAATTGAAAAACAAAAATGATATAATTATTAAAAGTGAGGTTTTATTTCATACAATATTTTTCTATAAATACGCTTTCTTAACTATATTATTTCTAGTTAATTAATCTTTTTGTTTATCGAGTTTGCCCCTCACGAGTTTGGATAAATCCCATATTAGAAGTTGACATTTTTGTCAACTTTTTTTGTTTTATATTAAATTAGTGTTTGACATATAGTACAAGATATGTTATATTATAAGTGTACTAAGGAAAGGGTACTAGAAAAGAGGTATTGTATGAACAATAAAATTATTCGTGTTCAAGAAATTATTTTCGACCAATTAAATAGACTTGCTGACGAAGGATTATTGAAAAGTGGTTATGGTAAACGTGAAATAGAACGTGCAAACGTTATTTCAAATAACGCACAAACATTTATTAAGGCAATAAACTTACAATTAAAAGTTCAAGAGTTAGCAAAACGTAATGGAACACAAAAAGATGCTTTATTAAAAGAATTAAATATTATTGAGGAAGATTAAAATGAGACGAAAACCTAATAATGAATTGAAAGAATATTTAATTAAAACAGGAAAAAACTATACGATTAAACAATTATTAAAAAAAGTTAATAAAAAGTTTAACGAAACTTATGAGGAAAATGAATTAAGAAAATATTTAGTTCGAAATAAAATTACTTATAAGTATGAAATGGAAAAGAAAGTTAGAAAAATGGGTACAAATGTACCCCTTCTAACTGAATATGTGAGACCTGACGGTATGACAATGATTAAAATTGGTAGAAACGAATGGGAATACAAACAAAGATATTTATATGAAAAATATCACAATGTTAAATTAAAAAGTAATGAATACATTATTTTTTTAGACCAAGATAGAACTAATTTTGATATAAATAATCTAAAAAAATTAAATGCTAGACAAAGTGGAACATATGCAAATATTAAAAGAAATCACAGGATAACTTTTAATGATGCAAAATATACTGAATTAGAACTTGCGTTAGTAGATTTAGTTATAGGAATAAAAGATAAGGAGAAAGAATTATGCGAAAATTAAAAATTAAAGACATTATTGTTATTATTATGATAATCTTATTGTTATTATTAATGAGAAGAAATTACAAAAATGCTGTTGAGAAATGTGCAAGTAGCGGAAATAGTGTTGAATATTGCGAGAAAGGATTGAGATAATATGTTAAAAGGAATAAAAATTACTACACAAGACAAATTCGAAGTAGTAGAATATGAAGATAAATTAGAAGTTTTGCAACAAATGGTGGGTGGATTAATCGAATATGTGCCTGTATGTAATAATATAGATATGATTATTAATGACGAAGGAAAATTAGAGGGATTAGACATAAATCCACTTGCTACTATTCTTTTTAGTTACGACTATATAGTTGGAGATGCGTTAATAGTTGGAATAAACGACGAAGGGGAAAATATTTCTTTAACTGATAAAGAAATAGAAAGAATTTTATTTGTAATTAAAAATAATTTAAAAAACTGCGAAGGGATACGTGAGAAATATGACAAAATCAAATACGAAATATAAAAATGAATATAATAAAAATCATTATATTCAAGTAAAATTTAACATTAAAGAACCTGACGTATTATTATTAAATGAACTTGCTGAGAAATATAAGTTATCAAAAACTGAAATATTTAGAAGAGGTTTACGATTAATAAGTGAGGAATATCAAAGAGAAATAAAGAAAGATGCTGATAAATAAAGCATCTTTTTTAGTGCGATAATTTATATGAATAGAAAAGATACTATGACGTTTTAGAACAACGTTTAAATATCTTTTTTATTCGAATATGGAGGTAATTATGTACGGGGGATATAACTATGACATAGAACGTTTAAATCGTATGAAAGACGAAATAAACAACCAAATAAAGAGTTATCAATCACTAGGGCAAAATCCTATCAATAATTTCATTAATACGAACCAACAACCCAATAAAGATATGATTGAGTGGAGAATATTAAATGAAAATGAAGAAGTTGATAATCTTTATGTAACAAATAAGACAGTTTTTGTTGGAGAAAATCTTATGATTGTCAAAGGTGTAGACGGTAGTTTAGAAAAATGGCAAGTAAAGAAGATTTATCCAATTGATAAAAAAGACGAAAAAATTAATATGCTAGAAGAAGAAATAAGAAAATTGAAAGAGGTAATTAATAATGAACATAAACAATTTAATAGCACAAATGAACCAATCAACCAATCCTATGACAATGTTAATGGGGTTATTGAACCCGAACCAAAAACAAATCATAGGGCAGTTGCAAAACAAATCAAATCCGGAACAAGCACAAGCAATAGCGGATTATTGCAACAAGAATAATATAAGTAAAGAACAATTACAAAATATTATTAATATGACAAAGACTAAAGGTCTTTAAAGTGGAAACACTTTTTAGATAAAAAAATAGAAGGGAGACAATATGAACGGAACAGGTTTAACAGCAAGTGACGTTATGGCACTTACAAATGGTAGAGACGATATGTTCGGCGGTGTTGGAGGATTTATTTTATTATTTATCTTCTTAATGGCAATATCAGGCAACGGTTTTGGTTTTGGAAACAGTAATACTGCTTTAGGTTTAGCGGATATTCAAGCATCACTATATAATCAAACTCAAGATGCAAATTCAAGACAATTACAATCAAGTGTTGCTATGATAAATGACGGTATTTTAAATAATAAATATGACAATGCAATCTTAATCAAAGATTTATCGAACCAAATGTCGAACAGTGTAGCAGGTTTAGGTAACTTAATCCAAAATCAAACTGCAACAATAACAAATCTATTTAATCAACAAACTATTGACGATTTAAGAGATAAGTTATCTACTACTAGAGACGAACTATCAAATGTAAGACAAACAGCGGTAATTACTGATAATATTTTAAGTAATTTATCAACAACAGCACCAAAACCACCTTGTTATTACGGTTGTGGGTGTGGAAGTTCCTTATATTAGTATAAGTTGACATACGACATAGGGGAAAAACCTATGTCTTTTAAGTTTAGAAGGGAGAAAATATATGAATAATACTATTTATGTGTCTAATGTGGAAGTAACCGATACAGGCGTTATTTTAGTGCCAAATAGGGAGATTAAAAATTTATCTAATTGCAAATGTTATGGATTAATATTATGTTGTGGTGCAAGTGCAAGTCAAAATCTACCGGTATTTATACAAACAGCGTTAGGTAATATACCTGTGCTATGCAAATATGGTAATGAAATCTATGCAAGTCAATTAAATAGACGTGTGCGTTATCCAATAGGGTATGGAAATCAAAACTCAAACTATGATTTAGGGCAATTTATCATAACTTCTTGTAATAACATTAATGAAAGACCAACAATAATTGCAAGTATATAGAAAGAGGTAATAAATGAAGGAATATATAAGAAGAATAGTTGAAATAGGTAATCCTGAAGATATGGATTGTCTAAGTGATATGCTGATTGAACTGCTAAATGATGCAAAAGATACCAACAGTGTAGACTATAAAAAATATAAAAATAAAATAAAAGGTATGGCGTATGATTATAAAATCGACGAAGAACTTGCAAAAGAAATAGTGGAAAATATGAAACCATTAGGGGAATATTGGAATATGGATACAATAAAGTCCGTAGTTATTAATAATAATCATAGAATAGAAGATATGTATGTTGTTATGAATAGTTTAGTAAACGATTATAGAGACGTTATTAATCCTGAAGAAGTGGATACATATATTAAACTAGCAAACGCTTGGATAGACGATATAGACGCAAAAGAACACAAAATATGGTGGTATTTTATGAAATAGAAGGGTAAAACCTTCTTTTTTTATTAAATTTGTTATTTTTTTTGTTGACATATGGTACAAGATATGATATATTATAAGTACAAAAAGAAAGAGGTGTAAAAGTATGAAAAATTTAGTGGATTTAAAATTAATATTAGATTATGACACTAATGAAAAACTAAATGCTGAAGGACAAGTAACAGTAAAGGTAAAAGATATTATTAATATGTGCAAAGAAAATATTAAAATTACACAAGAAACGTTAGACCATATTAAGAATATTGACGAAAATGATAATGTTAAGAATATGTTAGATAAAGGGCAAGACGAATTTATTAAATTTAATAAAGAAGTTATAGATGCTTTACAATTTATTGAACCTGAAAAAGAATTAACATTTTGGAAGGAATAAAAAAATTCCTTCTTTTTTTGTAAAAAAATGTTGACATATGGTACAAGATATGATATTATATACTTGTAAATGAAAGAAAGAGGTATTAGAAATGAAAATTAAATATTATGTTGAAGGAACAAAAGGAGAAGTATTAGTTAGAACAAGTGCTAATGAATATAAATATGCATTAGTAAATATTGACGAAATCAACGAAGGTAAGAAATCAGTTTATTGTTGTTCAGGAAGTTATGAAAATATAATGAAACAATATAACTATTGGAAAGATGCGTTAGTAAAAAATATTGAGTGGTTTAAAAATGGAACAAATAAATATGCAAATGAAAAAGATGCAACTAGATATGAAAATGAATTAAAAGGATTAAAGATAGTAGAATTAATAAGAAAAGAGGTAAAATAATGAGTACAATGATATTAAAAACTTCAATTAGAAGTGCAAGTGATATACAACAAATAAGAGAAAGAATTAATTATATACAACTTATGTTTGATTTAGATATTACTTTCGATAATACAATTACAAATAGATATAAATTAATTGTAGACGATAAAGAAAGTATATTTACAACATATAGAGATGTAATCCACGCTTTAGATTTTGTAATAAATTGTGGAGAAAGTAAATAGGAGGAATAATATGAAAAAAGAACATACTTTTAAATTATTAGACCAAAGAGGAAATGAGATTATTGGTGGAACACTTACTGAAAATAAATATAAAGAGGTGTTAAAAAATAAAAACATTACATTATGCTATGAGTGGACGACAAAATTCGAGGATAGCACATTATACGGAAAGAGATACAAAAACGAAGAAGGATATACATTATTCTTATGGAAAGAAGTATTTAAAAAGGAGAGGGTGTAAAACACCTTCTTTTATTTTGCATAAAAATATGATACAATTATTAAAAGGGTAGTATGTGAGGACGTGCTATATGAAGAAATTAGAAATTAAATATTTAGATATTAATGAAATCAAACCATATGAAAACAATCCACGTTTTAATGACGAAGCAGTAGAAAGCGTCGCTAATTCAATAAAAGAGTTTGGATTTAAAGTGCCGGTGGTAGTAGATAAAAACAATGTATTAATAACCGGACATACTAGGGTAAAGGCATCAAAACAATTAGGATTAACTGAAATACCGGTAATATATGCTGACGATTTAGACGAACAACAAGTAAAAGCGTTTAGACTAGCGGATAACAAAGTAAGCGAGAAAGCGACTTGGGATTATGACTTATTAGATAAAGAACTAGAAGAAATATTTGATTTTGATATGGAAGAGTTTGATTTTGAATTTATAAACGAAGAACTTGAACACGAAATTAATCAAGCAACTACACAAAAACGAGTTGAAAATATTTTAAATTTAGAATACGGTCAATATGACGGAGAAGGAAAATATGATATTCCTATTCTTGAACCACTGAAAGAAGTAGGAGAAATAAAAGAGTGGATAGGGTTTAACTATGTGCTAAGCGACAAAAATCCGGAAGGTAAAGCGGTACATTTTTTTATAGACGATTATCAATTTGAACGTATATGGAATAATCCTGAAAAATATGTGGAGAAACTAAAGAAATATGTGGCAGTAACAACGCCTGACTTTAGTCCATATGGAGATATGCCACTTGCAACTCAAATATTTAATCATTATAGAAAACATTGGGTGGGGAAATACTTACAGGAACGTGGGGTAAATATAATACCGACAATACGTGCATCAACTGACGAAAGAAGTTTAGAATTTTATTTAGAAGGAGAACCTAAAGGCGGTGCGGTAATTATAAGTTCTATGTGGACGAATAAACCTGAAACTATGGAAATATTTAAAAGGGAATATGACATAATGTATAAAACATTAAAACCTAACAAAGTATTTTTATATGGTAGGGAAGTGGAAGGATTAGAAGGAAATATAGAAGTAATTACACCGTTTAGTCAAAAGAGATTTGGAGGTAAAAATGGCGAAGAATAATAGAGGCGGTAGAACAAAGTCAATTAGTTTAACTAATATGGCAAGTGGTACATACGCAACTATGACCGACGCAATTGCACAACAAATAAGAGACGACGTTGACGATATGTATGATAGCGACGTAGTAGATGCTATTAAAAATTACATAAGTAAAGCAACTGATAGTCAGGGATATTCAACAAGTCAAAGTTTAAATTATAAACTTGACAACGGTATGAAATTAAATCCAACCGAACAATTTATACACGACAATATACAAAAGGGTATGCACAATTTAAGCGTTGATACAACGTTAACACGTGCTTGTCACGACGATATGTTAAAAGCATTAGGAATAAAAGACTATTCAAAACTAAGTGAAGCACAATTAAAGGCAAAATTAGTAGGAACTGAGTATAAAACAACAGCATATTCTAGTTTTGGTTATGACGATAGTAAAAATCCATTTATAACAGGAAATAATAGTGGAGGAAGAGAAGTAATAATCAAAGCGAAAACAGGTGCAAATACTAAAGTAGTATTTGGTGCTAAGTCACAGGGAGAAATTATTACAAATATTGGAACACAATATAGAATTAATAATGTTTATTATTCAGGACAAAGTGCTACACCTAGAAATGGAAGCAGTAAACCTGTGGTTGTTTTAGAAGTTGAAACTGTATAATTGGAGGTTAAAATATGGCAGGTAATAAGAAAAATTATGGAAGTTGGGACAATTCAGCAATAAAAGTTGTTAAAAAACCGACAAGTAAAGCAAAAAAGACTAAAAAGAAGTAAGAAGGGGTAATATGGCAAAAGGAAGTAGAGGCGGACAAAGAGGTACAACAGGCGGTGCTTCGTTTTCAGGATTAGGGTTAAAAATACAACAAGCATTACAACAAACACAAGCACAAGCACAAGCACCTGAAATAGACGATACACAAGTTGCACCTGAATTTGACAAAGATTATAACGATTTTATAAAAATGAGTGAGGACGAGAAAGTAGACGCTATTACAACAGCAATTCAGGGTGGTATTCCTAACCATTTGAGTAACACTGATTTTCAAAAAATGATATATAATCTAAAATTTAATGATAAACCTCAATTAGTAGACGATAAAACATTAGATAGTATGAACGGTACTGAAATGTTTAGAACTGTTAATAGTGTTTATGATAGTAGAAACGATATAGGTTATTCAGCAAAAGAAATAGCAAAACAAGTACAATCCGGAAGTATAACAAGAACAAGTGACAATGGAGGAAGTGTATTTGGTAGAGGTATATATTTTGCGGACGATTATTTAGACAGTGCTAGTTATGGAAGAACAGCAGGAGATACAAAGAAAACAGCAGTAATACGTGCAAAACTTAACTCAAATGCTAAAGTAATATCTCATAACCAAGCAATGACAGGTGTAAGAAACGAAATAAATAGTGGAAGTAAGTTAGGTAAGTTATTAAATAACACTGATTATGATAGTAGACCTAGTATATTCGCAACAGTTAAAGGATATAACGTAATTACAAGCGGACACGGATATTATGTTATATTAAATAGACGTGCTGTAAGTATGAGTAAAGATATTAAGGCGAAAGGAAGAAGTTGGTAATATGGCAAAGTCAAGTTTAGATAAGAAATTTGAAAAAATGAGTAGAGAATGTGCAAACAGTATGACAGGTACAGGTACAGGATTAAAGAAGTCTACACAAAAAGTTAGAAAAACAAAATCAAAAAGAAAATAATATGATTTAGATGCAACATTGACATATAGTACAAGATATGATATAATATATACTGAAATGGAGGTATATATATGAAATCATTAAAGAGATTTAAAGATGCTCAAAGCAAAGACTATGTTTTAGCGTACTATGAGATTAAAGTTGCACAAAAGAAAACAAATCATTGGATATGGTATATATTTCCTCAATTAGAGGGGTTAGGTTATTCTAGTATGGCACAATACTATGGACTAAAAAATCTAAAGGAGGCAAAGAAATACTATAAAAACAAAAGATTAAGAGAAAACTTAATTGGTATATCTAAAGCATTATTAGATATAGAAGGTAAAGACATAGTTGATATAGTAGGACCAATAGATGCTAAAAAGATACAAAGTTGTATGACTTTATTCCTAGAAGTGGATAGAGGCAACGAAGTATTTAAAGGTATTATTGACAAATACTATGACGGAGAACTAGACGAAAATACATTATATTTATTGTAAGAAGGTGGTAAAAAGTGGCAGTACCGAATAGTGAAGCAACAAGATTTAAAGCAGGTGAGAAACAGGTAGAGATAGCAAGAAAAGGTGGAATAGCATCAGGAGAAGCGAAAAGAAGAAAATCGTCTATGCGTAAGTTACTTCAAGATATGTTAAATGACACAGCGACAAAAGACGGCAAAAGTTATATGGAACTTGCTACTTTAGGATTAATAAAAGGTGCTATAAAGGGAGATAGTAGAAACTATAAAGTTATGCTTGAAACGTTGGGTGAAGTAAATGACGCACAACAAGAAGAGTTATCGAAATTAGATAGCATCTTAACTGAGATTAAGAAGGACGCTAAGAAGTGAGTATAATAACCGAAAAACAAGCGGAATATATAAATAACGCAACGCACCGATATAACATAAAGATAGGGGCAACACGTAGTGGTAAGACGTATTTAGATATAATATATACAATACCCGCTAGAATACGTGAAAGAACCGGATTAGAAGGACTTTATGTTTTACTAGGTGTATCTAAAGGAACAATAGAAAGAAATATCTTAGAACCGCTTAGAAACCGTTTTGGGGAGGATATGGTAGGAACTATATCGTCAGCAAATACGGTTAAAATGTTTGGCGAACTTGTTTATTGCTTAGGTGCTGAAAAAGTAAGTCAAGTAAGTAAAATAAGAGGTGCTAGTATAAAGTATTGCTATTGTGACGAGTTGGCGGAATATAATGAAGAAGTATGGGAACTATTAAAATCACGTTTAGATAAACCCTATTCTATGTTAGACGCAACATTAAACCCTGAAAACAATTCTCATTGGTTAAAGAAACATTTTCTTGATACCATTGAAGAAAAGGGCATTGATGCGTACGTACAAACATATACAATATTTGATAATTCATTTTTGGATAAGAAGTTTGTTGAAAATCTATGTAAAGAATATGAAGGCACAATATACTATAATAGATACATTTTAGGGCAATGGTGTAATGCTGAAGGACTTATATATTTACGTTTTGCTAATAATCCGTCTAAGTATGCGTATGACAAGAAGAACGAGGAAGGCGAGTACATACTACCTGAGGGAATAACAATTATAGGCGTGGACTATGGAGGAACGAAGTCAGGACAAGCGTTCGTATGTACTAGAATAAGCAGTGATTATTCACAAATAATAACTCTAGGAAGTGAGAAACATATGGGAGATATAGACCCTGACGACTTAGAGGAGTTACAAATTGAATTTGCTAAGAAGATGCAATATAAATACAAATGCAATATCGACTATATACTACCTGATAACGAGGAAGTTGTATTAATAAGAGGACTAAAACGAAGAGTTGAGGAACTTGGTTGGGATACAATAGTAAGAGGTTGCGTTAAAGAACCTATAAAGGACAGGATAGATTGTGGTAGAACTATGATAGCGTATGACATATTTAGTTATATACCTGAAGAGTGTACACAATTAGAAGAAGCAATAAGCAGTGCTTTATGGGACGGAGATGCTAAAGAAGATACACGTTTAGACGACTTTACAACGGATATAGATACAATGGACGCTTGGGAATATTCGTGGTGTAAGTATATGCGTCAAATAAACGATATGATAGATAGAAAAAGATACGAATAAAAGGAGAAGGTTATGTTCAAAAGTATAATAGAATATATTTTAAATAATATTTTTAAAATCAATACTGAAACTACACAAAAAGAAATAAATGAAAATAGTGAATATGCAAAAATCTATGAAGAGATAGATAATATTAATTTTGATGCTATATTTAGTAATAAATTGGCAAATTATGTTGTTAATGATAGTTCAATTAATATTGAAGGAGACAACGAAAGATGCAAATTACTAGATAAAACGGGACAATCTATGTGGAAAAAAGGCAAAAAGATTGTATCAATGGCATTTGGTTATGGTGGAGTTTGCATTATTCCTTATGTTAAAAAAGGTAAGATATTCTATGACTTAGTACCTCAATCACGTGTAACAATTGATAAAATCGAAGGAGATAATATAACAAGTATGACAGTTTACGCCGAAGAAAAGAAAATAAAATCGGCAACTGCTGAAAAGACTTATATTCGTTGGGTACATTATGATATAACAAATGATAATTTAGTTATTACACAAGAATATAGTGACGAAACAGGTAAGAAGATACCAACACCTGACTTTTGGAAAGATATACAAGACATTAGAACAATAACTAATGTTGATAGAGTACCATTAGGATTTATTAAGTCGCCAATTAATAACCGTAAACAAGACGATAAATACGGAGTACCAATTACTTATGGTTGTGACGAAACTATATTAGAAATTAAGACAACATTAAAGCAAATGGTAAGAGAATATGAACTAAAAGAGTGCTTTATTGGTGCTGATGCTTCAATGTTTAGTGGTAAGAATAAACTAAGTGAAAGCGGATTATATAAAAAGGTTGATAGTGGAACTGATAATTTTTGGGAAGTATTTGACCCTCAATTTAGAGACTATACAACAAGATTACAAGAACTATATGCACGTTTAGAACACCAAGTAGGAACTTCAAGAGGAATATTAACTGACGTAGAAACTTCAAATGCAACTGCAACTGAAATTAAAAAGTCAATGTATGATACATTTACTATATGTGACGATATGAGAACTAATTTAGAGAAGGGATTAGACGACTTTTTCTATGCTTGTAACGTATATGCTAATGTATTCAAATTAACAGCACAGGGCGATTATAAAGTTAATTACGATTGGGATTATTCTTTATTAGAGGACACTGCTACTGAGTGGGGACAATTAACATATGCTCAACAACAGGGAATAATTGACGAGGTTGAATTAAGACAATGGTTACACCCTGAAGAAACACTACAAGAAAGTGAAGAAGCAATTAAGAAAATTAGAGAAAATGCTATGGCATTACAACAATTATTAGGTGGAGAAGAAAAAGAAGAAACTGAAGAATAGGTGGTATAAATGAGATTAACCGAGAAACAAGCGGATATAATAGCGGAAAGACTTATACAAAGAGTAAATGATGCTAATACCTATTTTTTAACTGAGATAGGCGGATATTTAGACAAAATAAAATCATTGACACCTACTAAAGCACACCAATTAATACAAATATTAAAATATGGCGGTAATTATGAAAAGATAGTTTTAGAGATAGAACGATTAACAAATTTAAACGCTAAAGAAATAAATAGAATATTTAAAGAGTACGCAAAGCAAGATTACAAGTTTTATAAACAATTTTATAAATATAGACAAATACCATTTACACCGTTTGAAAATAATATGGCATTGGTTAATCAAACAAATGCACTTGCAAATATAGTAAGAACTGAAATGTATGACTTTACTAGAAAGAACGTATTAGGTTATAGCGTAAAGGATTTAGACGGGAACATTGTATTTAAAGGATTAAGGGACGTATATAATCAAATATTAGACGAAGCATTTTTAAAGATAGGACAGGGTAAAGAAACGTTTGATATGGGTATGAGAAACACACTTAGACAATTGGGAGGTAGTGGACTTAGATACGTTGATTATGAAAGCGGTAGAAGTGTAAGACTAGATAGTGTTGTAAGAACAAGTATAAAGGCAAGATTAAGAGAATTACATAACGAAAATCAAAAGATTATAGGTAGTCAAATAGATGCGGACGGGGTTGAAATAAGCGTACATTTAAACCCTGCACCCGACCACCAAGAAGTACAGGGGCATCAATTCTATAACGAACAGTTTGAACAATTACAATCAACAGGTGTAGCAAAAGACGTTAATGGAAAACAATATGATATGCACCTAACAGCAAAAGACGGTGTTCCGTATGAAAGTTTTAGACCAATAAGTGAATTAAATTGTTATCATTATTACTTTTCGATAGTAGTTGGAGTAAGTGAACCGGAATATAATGATAAAAAACTGATGCAAATAATACAAAATAATAATAAAGGATTTGAATTAGACGGAAAACATTATACAAACTATGAAGGTACTCAATTACAACGAAAAATAGAAACAGCAATAAGAAAACAAAAGGACATTAAGACACTAGCACAAGCAAGTGGAGATAATACATTAGTAGCGGAAGCAAATAAAAATATTAGTCAATTAAGGGCAAAATATAAGCAAATAACACAAGCAAGTGGATTACTACCAAAACCAAAGAGGACAATAGTATGAAAATAGCAATTGATAAAAATAGTTTAAAAGCGGTTAAGAGACGCAAAGGCGTTGAATATATATATTTATATGACGAAGAAGATTACACGTCTCTAAAGGCGTTAAAATTACATTGTATGAACTATAAAAGATGCGACTATGTGGATATTAACCTGTCAGGTTATAACATAGCGTGTTTAAAGAAGGCAAAAATAACTGATAAAGACTATGATAAGATACCTAAAAAGAAAAAATATAAGATAGGTATAATTGTACCTAACTATAACTATGAACACACAATAGCAAAGTGTTTAACAAGTATAGCGGAACAAACATATAAAAATTATGAAGTTATATTCGTTGACGACGTAAGCACTGATAATTCAGTTGAAATTGCTGAAAGTTTTAGAGATAAGTTAACTGATTTAAAAGTGATAAAATTACGACAAAAACGATTAAATGGTGGTGCTAGAAATGAAGGTTATTTACATTTAAGCGACGACGTTGATTATGTATATTACATTGATAGCGACGATTGGTTATACGATAATACAGCATTAGAAAAGATAAACAACGCATTAATAAGTTATCCTGACGTATGTTTTATAACACTTGCACAATATAGAAATGATAAAACGTCAGTAGTATTTAGACCGGAATATAAAGACAAATACGAAGCATTTAATGGGTGGAGTGGTAGTTGTGGCAAAGTAATTAAAAAGGACTTAGCAACAAGACAAGAGTGTTTATATTGTGAAGGAACTCTAAAGGAAGATAAAAACCAACATTGCAAAATATGTTATTATATGAACTCATTTGTAAACCTAAACTATCCTATCTATGTATGGAATACAACAAATACAAAATCCGTAACAACAATACGTGAAAAAGTAAATTGGGGTACTTCTACCATTAGACACTATGCTGATACATTACAATTTTATTTAAGCATTAAAGGTAAAGATGCAATGTTTGATAATTTAATGAAACAAAGAGTTGATAAAACCAAAAGAGAAATGGAAATGGGAGGGGATAAACAATGGTAAAACCAAAATTAAGTATTATAATCCCTTATTACAACACATATGAATTAACTGATAAATTATTGAAGCAATTATTAATACAAAATGATAAAAAGAAGATAGAAATAATATTAATAGACGACGGGTGCAACGAAACAAGATTTGATAAGTTTAGATATTTAGAGTGTTTTGATAATTTGAAAATAATACACCAAGAAAATCACGGTGTATCTTACGCAAGAAATAAAGGACTAGACGAAGCGTCAGGAGAATATATAGCATTTATTGATAGCGACGATATGATTATGTTTGATTATATAGAAACTCTATTAAACTTAATAGACACAAGAGAAGAAGATATAATATGCTTTAATTGGTTAGATAGAAATACTAATGAAGTTATAAGAAAACCAAATAATCCTGCGGTATGGAAAGCAATATATAAAAAAGAAATACTACCACGTTTTGAAGAGTGCTATAAGACTAAAGAAGATTATTTTTTCTTAGATGCTATGAAAGAATTAGAAAGACCAAAGTATTATTATGATAAAGTATTATATATTTATAATTCAGGAAGAGAAGATAGTTTGACACAAAGAGATAAAAGAGGCGAACTATGAAAATATTAGTATTAAGTTGCGATAAAAACGAAGATACATTTGAACCATTTAACCATTGTATGGAAAAGTATTGGAAGGACCACCCCGAAATTATATACGCCACTGAAACAATTAAAAACCCATATTATAAAACTATTAGTTATGATATACCGCTTGAAAAGTGGACTAAAAGAATACGCCAAACATTAAATGATATAGACGATAACGAAATTTTAATTATGATAGACGATTGTTTTATACGTGAACAAGTAGACGTTGATAGAATTGAGTACGCTAGACGCAATTTAAAGAGAAATATAGCGTGTTTTAACTTCGAGAAGGCATTTGATAGTAATGACCTAGAAACTGACTTAGAAGGGTTTAAAAAGCGTCAACACGGTTCGCCATATGAAGTGAGTATAATGTGCGGATTATGGGATAAAGAAAAACTATTGAAAGTATTAGAAGAAGATAGTAACCCGTGGGAAGTTGAAGGTAAACAAGACAATAAGGGATTTGACTTTTATATTAACAGCGGAGAATATATCATAAATTGGGGATATGAAACATTTGTATTCACGGGTATATGCAAAGGTAAATGGTGTAAAAATATTGTACCGTTCTTCGAAAAAGAAGGAATAAAGGTAGATTATGAAAAAAGAGGGTTCGTATGATTATAGTTGAAGCAATAGAAACATTTTCATTAGGAGAATTTGATAAAATTATAATAGAAAAAAGACAATGTTTAGATACAAAAGGGCAAATATATAAAGGCGATACGTTTATTGTTGACGAAAAGATGCTAGATTATTTATTGGGAAACAATAAATTAAACAAAAAAGTTGTAAAAATAGTAGAAATTATACCAAGTAAATGATATAATTGACATTTTTTTTAAAAAGAGTTATGATTTGTGTAGAGTAAATATACTCTTTATTGAGACCTGTGGTGGAGTTTACCACTTGAAAAAATCTAAAGGAGGATATAATATGAAGGATTTTTTAGAAAGTTTAGAAATAGGAGAAGGAAAAGTTAAGTTATCTAAAGAGGAAGTAAAAGAAATACTTGCTAAAAATGGCGAGTATATCAAAATTGAAACTGAAAAAGTTGACAATAAATACAAAACTCAAATAGAAGAACAAAAGGCAACAATTGAGGATTTAAAAACTCAATTAGATAATTCGCCTAAAACTGACGAACTAGAAAAACTAAAACAAACAATTGCTGACTTCGAAACTAAAGAAAAGGAAAGAGAAGAAAAGCAAAAGCAAGAGGACGAAGAAAAGGTGCTAACTGACAGCATTAATACTTTGTTTGAGGGCAAAAAATTTACTAGCGACTATGCAAGAAATGGATTAATGAACGACATTAAAGCAGGATTAAAAAATCCTGAAAATAAAGGCAAAGGTGTTAAAGATTTATTTGAAGAATTAACTAAAGATAAAACTGATATTTTTGCATTTAGTAATGAAGAGCAAAGAGATATGGAAGGTATGGGAGATAGTAGTCAAGAAAATATTAAAGAAATACCAATATTATGGTAATAAGAAGGAAGGAAGAAAATTATGGCAAGATTAGACAGTTTATCTATCGAACTTGTAACATCAGGTAAAGATAAACTTGCTGAGGAATATGGCAAAGTTATTGAAAATATCCAACATATTACTCTAGCAAATAGATTAAAGAATACTGACCTAAGTGGAGACCCTACTTCAGGAACAGTTGAAGCAAAGAGATTTGCAAACATTGAAGGAAAAGCATATGGAACAGCACGTTCAGGTGGTGCAGGACAAAAAATTAAAGCAAAACCTGTTGTTGTTGCATTAGACGACGATAGCGAATATATCGAAGAAGTTGAAGAAAAAGATTTAAAAACTTATGGCGTAAATGGTTTAATTGAAAAGAGAACTAAAAACCACCAAGACGCACTAGCAGTAGAATTAGATACTAAATTCTTTGCTGAAGCAGTAAGAAGCGGTACAGCATTTACTACTACTAAAGATAATAAAAAGGACGAAATTGAAGAAGCAATCCAAACAATTGAAACTACTAAAAATCAATTTGTTCAAGGCGTACCAAGAAATATGATTGAAGTAGTTATGTCACCTAAATATTACGGAGAATTAAGAAACGAAATTAACGCAATTCCTAACTCAAATAACTTAGGTGTTGTTCCTAACTATGAAGAAGGAACATTTAATAACGTAAAAGTATATTCAAGTGTATTTTTACCAGCAGGTTGCGATTATGTTGTAATGGTAGACGGTGCAGTAGCACAACCAATTAGAACTTCAATTTACAACCCTAAAAAAGTTGATTTAAGTGATGCAACAGCATTTGGTTTATTTGCTTACAAAGGAACTAAAGCAGTTACTGAAGATTTAATTATTTATAAAGGTACAAACATTAGTTTATAGTTTATAAGGGAGGAAGGTGCTTATGGAATTTAAGGGACAATATTTAAAGTTCGAAGATTATAAAACTTTAGGTGGTACTCTTACTGACGAAGCACCTTTTAACTTATTAGAATTTGAAGCAAGAAGATTAATTAATCTTTATACATTTAACCGATTAATAGATGCTGAATATGAAGATATACCTCAAGAAGTAAAAGTATGCGATTATAACTTAATTAATCAATTACAATTATTCTTAGATAGTCAAAATAGCATAGCAAGTTCAAATGGTGTTTCAAGCGAGAATATCGACGGATATAGTGTTAGTTATATAACAGCAGGACAAGTTCAAGATATAGTGAAATCAAAAGAAAGTGCTTTAAAAAGTACAGTTAGAATAGGACTTTTAGGTGTTGAATATAATAGCGAACACCTATTATATTGCGGAATTGATAACTAATAGTTCACTAACAATATTTCACGTTGGACGAGATACTGAAAATAGAGATATAAACTACACAAAGTATGAATATCCAAAAGTATGGATTTATAAACAAGACAACGCTTCTATAAAAGAAGGCGTAAATGATGCGAATAGCATAATTGTTAGAATACCATATGAATTTAATGATATTGATATTGAAAACATATCTAAAGGCGATATTATGGTAGAAGGAATACTAGAGAACGATAGTGTATCAATAAACGATTTGAGCGGTTATAAAACATATACAATTAATAGCGTGACAAATAATAAATTTGGAACAAGACAACACGTACATATAAGAGGTATTTAATGTCTAAGACAGTTTTAGCACCTACTAGCAAGATAAAAGCAAGACTAGGAATAGATGCAAACGGAAGAGTACAACAATTCTTTACAAATACTTGTTATAAACATATGGATAAATATGTTCCTATGGACGAGGGGAATTTGAGAACAATAGTCGATATAAACCCCACTTATATTGTCTATGAACAACCGTATGCCCGTTATCAATATTATGGTATGAGGGACGACGGAACGCACGTAGTTAAACATTATACGACACCCGGGACAGGAACATATTGGGATAAACGTATGTGGAACGTCGAAGGCGAAAAAGTAGTCAATGAAGTTCAAAAATTTGTTAGGAGGAAATCGTGAAAGAATATAGAATAACTAAGATTAAAGAGTATATGATGCAATTAATCGACGATATGACAAATACAAAAGATTATTTAATCAACGCAAATATGTTATCAAACAACATTGGAGATTATTCATTAGATAAAATGCCAACTCAACCTGAGGTTGAGGATTGGATAATAAGTGCTAGTGAAAATCGAGACGTATATTCTTTTAGAAGTAGAAGAAGATACTCACAAAAAGTAGTTGATAATTTAGCAAATATTGGTTTTTTTGAAGATTTAGAAAAGAAAATCAAATCTAATAATGATAAAGGTGTTTTACCCGAAATAAAAGGAATACAATCAATAAAATGCCTATCCTGTGGAACATTTTTAACAAATGACGACGGGGATAGTTCTATATTCGATATAACAATCGAAGTAGGATATATTGATTTTAATAAAGAAGAAATAATAAGTTTATAGGAGGAGATTATGAATAATAACGTTGTTATTCCTGAAAACATTGAAAAGTTAAAAACTTCTCAATACCTAAGATTTATGAATATCACACCTCATACTGATACAAAAACTTGGAAGTTAATAGGTGTTGGTATTACTGACTTAGAGACTTCTTACAACCCTCAAGTAGATACTGAAAAATGGATTATTGAGGACACTGCAAGAAACGACCATACAGGAAATCAAAAACAATCAAGTGTAACTCAAAAATGTTACAAAAACGACCCTATTTTCGAATTTGCTAACGCAGGAAGAGATAAACTTAACTATACTACTGAAGTGTTAGAAATTGATACTTGGGACGGAGAAGGTGGCGTTTACTCAGCAAAACTTAGTGATGCCCTATTAACTGTTTCTTCATATACAGGTGCGGAAATTGGATATAATTTATATTTCAATGGAGACCCTGAAGAAGGAACTGCATCAATTGAAAATGGTGTACCTACATTTATAAATGTAAGTTTATAGAAGTAACCTAAGGTGGTATAGGAAAAACTATATCGCCTTTTTTATTATAGAAAGAGGATAAATAATGGATAATATTATTAAATTAAATAATGACGATAGACTTAGATTAGATATTGTCACAGCGGACGGAGAAAAAACAGGGGAATATTTGGTTTTTGACTTGGAAGATATAGAATTACCTTTAAAATATGCAACTATGATAGAAGAAGAACGTAAAAATAGAAATTGGTTAAAAAATCAAGAAGTTATTTTATCTAAGAAACAAGATACAAAGAATAAAAAGGATTATTTATCTAAAAACGAACTAGAAAGAATTAAAATATACAATGAATTTTATAAACGTGAAATTGAAATATATAATGAATTTCTAGGAGAAAATGGTGTTGAAAAACTATTACACGGAAGAAAAATGGGTTGGACTAGATTAAAAGAAATAAATGATATTATTTCAAAGTATGTTTTACCTAAATTAAAGATTAAAAAGGAAAACATTATTAATAAAATCGAAAGTATGTATTCAACTGACGCAAGTAAAGAAGTGTTGAAATAATGTATCCTGAATATGTTGAAGTAAACGGAAAAAGATATAAAATAAACACTGATTATAGGGTTGCGATAGAGTGTAACGAAATAACACAAAGAGACGGTATAGGAGACTATGAACGTGCCTTAGCAATTATTTATAAACTTTATGGAGAAGAAGGTTTACACGACTTTGAAAATCATACAAAATTATTGGAATTAGGTAGAAGATTTTTACTATGTGATAAAGAGTATGAAGAAACAAGTAATAACTTAGACCCTGATATGGATTATGTTGAAGATATGGATTATATCGAAGCATCATTTATGAGTGACTATGGTATAGATATATCAACACAACATATTCATTGGTGGAAATTTCAAAAATTAATAAATGGTTTATCAAATAGTGAACTTGGTAATTGTTGTATTCTAAATAGAATAAGAGGAATACGAAATTACGATACAAGAGATATTAAAGATGCAAAACAACTAGCACAAATAAATGAATTAAAACGACAATTTGCCTTGAAGAAGAAACAACCTAAGATAGAACTTACTGAAAAACAAAAGAAGAGTAGAGACGAGTTCTATAAATTAATGGGTTGGGAAGGAAGTGAATAAATATGAAAAATGACGGCGTTATAGTAATAGGAACTGAATTAGATACTAAATCTTTTGATGCTCAAATAGACTACGTTCAAAAACAAATGGACGATATTGAAGATAAGTTAAAACAAGCGGATATGGGATTTGAAGTTGGAGATACTGTAAAATTAGAAGCACAATATGAACAATTACACGATAAATTAGGTAGATTAGTAAAGAAACAACAACAATTTAACGACGAACAAAGACGTATGCCGGGTGTTGAACACGCTAAAGAAGAACTTGAAAGATATGGTAAGACTTTCGAAAAAAATATAAAACAAGTAAAACGTTATGTTTTAGCAATATTTAGTATTCGTAGTGCGTATGCAGGTATTCGACAAGCAATTAGCACTGTAACTTCAAATAACGAAGAACTTGGAAACAGTATAACTCATATAAAAGAAGTTCTTGCCTACACTATTGAACCAATAATAAAACGAATAGTCGAGTGGTTACAAAAAATGATGCAATATGTAAATTATATTGTTTATGCTTGGACGGGTAAAAATTTATTTGGAGATGCTGAAAAAAATCTAAAGAAATCCAACAAACAAGCAAAAGAATTAAAAAAACAATTAGCAGGAATAGACGAAGCAAATGTAATGAGTTCTAGTTCAAGTTCAGGAAGTTCTAGTGCTGATATGTCAATGTTTCAAGATTTACAAAATATGGAAGTTCCTGAGTGGATACAATGGATAGCGGAAAATAAAGACATTGTTTTAGGATTTTTTGAAGCATTGGGAATTTTAATCGTGGCATTAAAATTAAATGAATTTGCCGAAGGAATACGTGAATTATGGAAAGCAATTAGTGAAAATCCATTAAATTATCAAAAAATGGCAGGAATTGGTATAATTATAGCAGGAATAGTAACAGCAGTAACTTCTTTAATAAAATACCTAAAAGACCCTTCTTGGGAAAATTTTGGTGGTATTTTAGCAGGAATTGGTGTAACTATTGCAGGAATTGGTTTAATGATAGGTTCAGCACCGGTTATTATTGCGGGTGTAATAGTGCTTATACTTGGATTAATTGCTAAGTTTTGGGATACAATTAACGGATTTATTGACGGATTTATCTCTAACATATATTCATTAGGCGATAGATTAATGAATTGGTTAACTGATAAATTAGGAATATTTAGCATTTTGTTTAATACCGTTATCGGTACAGTAGTAGGAGTTGTTACGAGTGTAATTAATCAAATAAGAAGTTTATTAGACGGACTATTTACGGGAGTTAAACAAATATTAGACGGAATTATATTAATATTTAAAGGTAATTTTAAGGAAGGTATAGTATCAATATTTAAAGGTATAGCAAACATATGTATTGGTGTATTAAATGCCCTTATAAATGGTTTAAATGCTGTTATATCGCCTATACGTGCGTTAGTAGTAGCAGTTGGTAAAGTAATGGGTAAAGGTTGGACTATGGATAACATAAAAATACCTAACATACCAAAACTTGAACGTGGTGCTATTGTTAATAATCCGGGATATGGTGTAAATATGGGTTCATATATAGCAGGAGAACGTGGACGTGAAGGAATTATACCTTTAACTGACGAACGTGCTATGAGTGAATTAGGACGTGAAATTGGACGTTATTGTAATATTGATAACGTAATAGACGTAAATGTTGACGGAAGAAGATTAAATAGAATATTAAAACAAAGCGAAGGAAATCAACGTTTTGCTAGTAATGGAGGATAAAAATGTTTATAGATAAAGATAGTATAATAATAGACGGTGTTTCATTTGGGCAATACCTAACAAGCGTTGAATATCAATATGCGAAATTATGGGGCGACGATACCGGAAGAAATCTTGCCGGTCGATTTAGCGGTACGTTACTGCGTATCGCCCCTAAAATTATTTTGAATTTTCATAGACTAACTACTGAGGATTTAAGAACTATATCGCCTATTCTTAATAAAAAGTATCAAAGTTTTACATATAATGACCCTGAATTAGGAATAAAAACTATTACAACTTACACAGGAGATTGGTCGATTGTTTATAAAGGATTTGAAAATAGTGCAGGATTTAAAGTTTCATTTATAGATACAGGAACGAGGTAATAAATGAGAACGTTTAATAATGGATTTAGAGATAGTTTAAGAGGAATAAGAGATATATATGCAATTGTTTCTTATGAAAGTCCTGAAGGTTCAAATATACTTATAACTGAAAATAATGCACATATCTTAACTGAGGATTTAAAGAAACTAGGAACTGAATATGGTGCTTATGAAATAATGGAAGATGCTATTTATAGCACAAATATTTTTGTAAATACTAGTTTCTTTAAAACAATATGTATGGGTATGGAATTAGAGTGTAAATTTATAATTCCTGAAGGCACTGAAATAGACGTACAAATAGGTACAACAAACGAATTAAATGGCGACATAGAATATATTGATATGGGTTACTTTATAATCAATGGAAAACCTGAATATAAAGCGGATACTGATACATATACTATGGTTGCTTTAGACCATATGCTAGATAGTATGATAAGTTTCAAAGATAATCCTTTAGGTATAACTTATCCAATTAAGCATAAAGACTTCCTAAAAGCAATTTTTGATAAATTCGGTTGGCAATATGTTTTAGATAGTTATACTAACGAAGATTATATGGTTGACGACTTATATAGTGATACTGATATGACTTATAGGGAAGTATTAGACGACTTGATAGTAGCAACAGGTAAAAGTTTAATGTTTAATACGCATAAAATATTAAAATTAAAAGGTATATATGATACACAAGAAACCGTAACTGACGAAGATATGGATAGTACAAATGTAACATTTGGAGATATATACGGGCGTATTAATAAACTTGTATCAACAACTGACGATATTACATATACAATTGGAGAAGATACTCAATCTATTCAAGAATATGGTAAAACTGAATACGATATAGGTAAGAATTTACTTATAGCACAAGATACTGAAGGAACATTATATGATGCGATATTTAGTGAAATAGATAACGTTTACTTCCATACATACGACGTTGATACTAAAGGATTATTAATATTCGAACCATTAGATAAGTTTAAATTCGTACATAATGAAGTAGAATATCCTGTTATTTTATTAAATGACGAAATAAAGTGCTGTCGAGGATTAACTGAAACGGTCTACACTGAAGAACCTGAAGAAACTGTTGAAACATATACAAGTAACGAACCAACACAAAAAGATATAAAAAATGCTGTCGTAAATGTAAATAGATTAAATGCTGAATTAGTATTAAAAGTCGATAGTGACGGGAAAATAGCACAAGTTAAGTTAAATGGAGATGCTGACGAAGGTACTGAGGTTAGTATTCAAGCGGATAATATAGATTTTACGTCACATACATTTGATTTAGATACTGACGATATTAGTATAGAAAGTGACAACGTAACTATTGATAATAACGGTATTCAATTAAGAAATGGTGCTGTTATTTGTGGAGAAAATGGTATGTTAACAAACTTAGTATTTAATAGTAACGGATTTTATAACGGATTAGGTATATGTGGGTTTGTTTTTGATAGTGACGGAACAAGTCGACAATTTCAAAATACGCCAATAGTAGTGGACGTTTATATACCTAGCAATTATGTTATAAAAGAAGCATATGCACAAATAACTCACGTTAGAGGACATTTTGGAAGCGACGGAAACACAATAGGTTATGTTAGAAACGTCCATTTATATAAAAACAATAATCAAACAGCACCAACAATTTATAGTGATAGTTATTCAGTGTCAGGATTTATGAAATACAATCAATTATACGGAACTGAAGTAACAGGTGCTTTTGGTACAAATGGTTATACCGCAACAAATACTACAAGCGATACATACGAATTTACACAATCTAGTGATATTAAAAACGCATTAGAGTTAGGAAAAGTAAATACTATGTATATTCAAACTACCGATAGTATGCCTAGCACTGAAACTGAATGTAATCAACATACAGGTTTCGTTCAATTAACAATAAATGTAATTTGTTACATACCATATACAAGATAGGAGGTAAATATGGCAACAATAAAAATAAGTGAATTACCTGCTATTCAAACAGTAGCAGGTAACGATTTTCTACCAATAGTAGATGCAAGTGAAACTGAAACAAAAAAAATCACAAAAAGTCAATTATTAAGTGATATAGATGCAAGTGAACTAGATTTATCAAATATGCCTGAGGCGACACAAATAAACGATAATGATTATTTAATTATTAATCAGGGTGGAACAAATAAAAAGATAAGTAAGTCAAACTCACAATTTGCAAGTGGAGAAGAAGTCGCAATTTCAACTACGACACCTGTTGACCCTGAAAATGAAATAAAATTGTGGGTAGATTTAGGTAACGACCCTACACCTGTAACTGCGAGTGCAAGTCAATATGGTGTTGTAAAAATAGGAACAGGAGTACAAGTAAGTAATGGTGTTATCTCAGTTCCTTCTTCAACAGGAATATATGATTTGTTATTCGACGATACTTGCTATTATGATACTTCGGTGTCATATCAAGTAGGAGATTATACAATATATAACTCACTTTTATATAAGTGTATATCAAATACAACAGGTCCATTTGACAGTTCAAAATGGACGCAAGATTATATGTTTGAAGGAGAATAAATATGGCAGTAGTAAAATATAAAGACCCAACAACTCACGAAATAATAGAAATTCCTACTCTAGTATCGTCAGGAATTACATATTATGCAGGAGAAAATATTAACATATCGTCAAGTAATGTAATATCAACTAATGGAGTGGTTGCAAATGGGAACGCATCAACAACAAAAATGAAAATATATGTTCAAAATACACAACCACCAACTGAGGCAGGTGTAATTGTAATATGGATAGATACAAGCGTATAAAATTAAATATACAAAGATTTGCTACTATGGAGGCATCTCAAAGTGGTTCAGGTCCTTCGTCAATGAAATTGAGACTAACATATACAACAAGTAATGGTAGTATCACAATGACGAAAATGGAAGGTACTAGAACAAGTGCAGTAACAAGTGGAAATCAAACTAATATCATTGTAAATGGTACTGAAATAAGACACGGAGGTTGGAGTTATTGGAATAATGGAACTTGGGGAACTGTATGGGAAGGTTCTTATACAGTAAGTGGAACAGGAAGTGTTGTAGTAACATTTACAGGTTCTAATATAACAAATATAGCAAACTCTAAGTTTCAATTTACTATAATAACGCCACCTTCCGTTGCTGACTTAATTGCAAGTAATGTAACAAGCAATTCGGCAACTTTATCATTTGAAATTACTTACTCGGGTGGAGACACTGCAACAGGGCATATTACTTGTAACGGACAAACAAAAAACTCAACAAGTGCATCATTTACAGGATTAACAAGATATACTGAATATACAGCAAAAGCGTACGCATCTAATAGTCAGGGAAACTCAAGTGAATTATCTTTGACATTTAGGACACTTGCCGAACTACCTACTATGTCGTTATCAATAACAAATACAAGTCCAACTTCGATAAGTGGAACAAAATCAGTGGACGATAATGGTGGTGCAACAGTAACAGTATCAAAAGTTCAAATAGCAACTGATAGTGAGTTTCAAAATATAATTGAAGAAAAAACTGATAATAACTTTGAATTTGATAACTTAACACCACATACAACATACTACCTAAGAAGTTATGGAACAAATGTACGAGGAACAGGATATAGTTCAACTGAAGAAATAACAACTTATGGTGGTGTATATGTATCAGTAAATGGTGGAACATTTGAAAGCAAAAAAGTATATGTATCAATCAATGGTGGGCAGTATATAGATATGACAGGAAAGATACACCATATATGATATAATTAAAATAGAAAGAGGTAAAAAATGAGTACAATAAAAATTAAAAGAGAGTTCTTACCTGACGATTTAGGTGGCGGAGGCGGATACGCTAATGTTGGAACAATAGTTGAGTGGCCTAGTGATACTATACCTGAGAATTGGTTACTATGTGACGGTAGAGCAGTAAGTAGAAATACATATAGTGACTTATTTGCAGTAATAGGAACACAATTTGGTGCAGGAGACGGAAGTACAACTTTTAACCTACCTGATAGAAAAGGAAGGTCGCCTATTGGTAAAGACCCTAACGATACCGACTTCGATACAATAGGGGAAAAATACGGAGAAAAAACACATACTTTAACTATTAATGAAATACCTTCACACAAGCACGATATAAATTATTCAAGTTCTGCAGGTGGAAATGGTAGTGGACTTGTTTATGGTACAAGTGAAGGACATAATGCAGGATTTATATGGTCAACAGGTGGCGGACAAGCACATAATACAGTACACCCTGTTGAAGTATCTAACTTTATCATTAAAGCAAGTGCTGAGGCAAGTACAAGTGGAACAATAGTAGATAGTCTAAGCGGAAGTAGTACAACTGATGCACCAAGTGTTCATATAGTAAAAGATGCATTAAGTACTAAACAAAATAATTTAGAAATAAAATCTTATACAAAAAATGTTGGTGTTATTGGTGCAGGTGTTGATTATGTTTCAAATATAGCACTAGATAGTAGTTATACTAATTTAGGTATAGTAGGAATAGCATTAAGTGGTGGGTTCTATACATTTTTAAATGTTACTTCTAATTACATAAATGGAAATACTGCAATTACCGTATTGCATAATAGTGCAACTCAACAAACCGATGCAATAACAATGGTTATATATGTATTAAGATATAAAAATTAGGAGGAAAAATGAAAGAATTTATTAAATGTGCTTCGATAAGAGCAATAAGAACAATGGCACAAACAATGTGTAGTTTTGTAACAATAGGACTTGCTATAAATGAAATAGATTGGGCAAGTGCTTTATCAATATCATTAGTAGCAGGAATATATAGTATTGTAAATTCTATTGCAACAGGACTACCTGAGGTTGATAGTGAAAATACAAAAAAGTAGACAACTTTAAAAAAAGTTGATATAATGTAATTGGTACAATATTTTTATGGGGATAGTATCATTTTAAAAACTTAGGATAATCCTAAGTTTTTTTCTTGACAAAACAAAAATAAGTGTTATATTAAAAATAGATACTCATTATGTATCTTTTCACTCAATTCAAGTAAATGTTACCTTAATTGGTAGCATAAGGTAGATAAAGTTATCATTTCGATTATGATATGGTGGGGCGTGAAATCTTACATTAGTTTAAGTGGAAAAACATTATCTATCTTAGGGTGCTAATTAAAGCACTAATACTTATCTTCCAAGTGAAGAAAAAGCATATATTAGTCTTTTACTTATAGTAGGGGACTTATAGAAGGTTTAATTGTTGTCCTAGTAAAACAATGATTATGCTACTTAATTGGTAGCATA
>AUXO013168399.1_pt1 | contig 28593 bp, 35 predicted proteins | sample 768731 | NCBI WGS metagenome assembly AUXO01 (sample SAMN02715735, study PRJNA202380) | gut metagenome | biome: sheep rumen | host: Ovis aries | place: New Zealand: Palmerston North
CGTCCTCGGCTGTCTTGTCAGCTGTCTTGTCAGCGTCCTCGGCGGAAACGACGGCGGCATTGATTGCATCGACCAACTGCTTCTTAGTAAGTCCTTCGGTGGAAAGATTAAGGGAAGTAGCCATAGCCTCAAGTGTCTCTTTGTTCATGTTCTTGTTCGCTTTCTTCATTGTAGTATCCTCCTTAGATAAAATATAAATAATTTGATGTATTGAGGTAATGTCCTCACTTACGCATACACTGATTGACAGTGTATGCGCTGGTCGGGACATTAAATCAAGTATAGAAGTCTCACACTGTCAGTCACTCTGACTGACTGACAGCGTGTTCATGTGTTTACTGCTAGCTAACGTGCGGTCGTTGGTATCGCTTTTAATGTGTATAGTCACAACAAGTCAAATGTGCGTGTCGTTCATAGTATATGTCCCTGTTAGCGTTGGAGGCATATACACTATTTGATTCTAGTAATATGCGATACTTAATCTCTACTAACGTTCGATAGTACAATTTTATACAAGTAGTATCCGCCTGACTTGCTGAAGTAGTATCTAAACGATTTGTGTCGAACTAGTTCACTGTTAGTTGTCTGACGTGTTCGCACATCTGACAAGTACGTGTGGGGGACGTCTGACTTGCTAATGCTTGCTGATAATATCAGTAGTTCATTAGTAGTATCATTGACACTTCTAACAGTTTGCTAGTGACTTGCTAGAGCAGTATCAGAGACTTGCTCATATATACTAAGTACATACGAACTTGCTTTTCGAAAGCTAGCTTTTATTCAATTTTCAAAGAACAGACGTGATAAAAAGAAATGTAGTAGAACGAGACGCAATGCGTTTCGTTCTGTAAATAGTATACTAAATGTGTAGTATAATGTAAAGAAATATCGGTTAAAAATATAATTATTTTCAATCATAAACAAGCATAAATGAGCATAGTGGTGGACACGCAAAACCAGTCAAATATATGCAAATGTGCGCAACTCGGTAGATAGTCAAAATCAATCAAAAGTGTGCATGAATAATTACAGCGGCGGACACGCAAAAGTAATTAAAATCAGTCATAAATAGTCATGTATAAATATACAAAAATTGTGTATATTTATGCACATGTATCGGTGGACATCCATTAGTGCATAATACACTAACATGTATATTTTGCTTTTAGTGCTTTTTTATAATTGTATGAATTGTATACTACAATAGAAACTATTCGACAATTAAGCGCGGCGCATAGAAAAAGAGTGAAAATATAAGTAATTGTATACTATATCCTATATAAATAAACACAATACAATACAATATATAAACAATTATATACAATAGAATACAATTCAATCGAAACCACTCGAATTGTGTATAAATTCAAAAATCCTGTAGAAATTATCTATACAATTCAACAATAATCTGACAGAAGTCGTACACGTGGGGTCCGAGCAACTTTGAATTCGCACAACTCGCATCCAGACGCACAAATTGTCAGAAAATACAGCGTGGCCCCCCCCCATAGTCAGAAAAATCGAGGGCAGGGAAGAGAGATGCATTTTTTGAAATCCACAAAATCTCTATTATCGCTTGGGTTGAGTTTTAAAATTGGCAAAATCCATAAAATCGCTTGGGTCACTTGTTTTTCTGAATCCTAGTTTTTCTATAATCGTAAATCCATAAATCGCTTGGAACATTAGACTACATGCAATGAGACTTTACAAGCGGTAAATTTTCGTGTTATAATGCGAACATAAAATATGAGCGGGAGGTTGGCTACAATGGCCGTACAAAAATATTTGAGTGTAGCCAAACGGCTACAAAACGCTATTAATACCACATTTGATATGAAGATTATCATTAATACGAATCAATGGTATAGCGAGAAAAAGAACTGCCTTATGACACAATATACTGTAAAACAGGTATTTGTTGATGATGAAGGTAAAAAGACTAGTGTTGAATTGTATAAAACCTATTCTACTATCCGCTTGACTTTATTTTTTAGGGACTATTGGTTTGAACTGAACGGCTGGGAAGTACCTACAGATAATCAAATGTGGGAGGAGATAAAGAAAGACTATGAGGACAAGAAAGATACAGCAACGGTATGATAAAGAAGAACGAATTGTACTTGGACATAGAAGCGGAAAAAAGAGTCGTAAAATCACGGAAGATACTCCACTTAATCCTGTCGAACAAAGATTTTTACAAGAGTATTTAAAAACAGGAAATATTGGAGAAGCAATGCAACGGGCTGATAAAATCGAACGGTGTAGTAGAAATGCTTATCAAAAAATGGGCAGTAAAATTCTTAGTCAGCCTAATGTTAAAAAGGAGTTAGATAGAATTATGGAAGAAGTAAGAAAAGATACAATCGCAACTGCGGATGAAGTTATGCAGTATTTTACTAATGTTATGCGAGGCGAAGTAAAAGACCAGTTTGGACTTGATGCTCCGCTTACTGAAAGAACTAGAGCGGCACAGGAAATCGCCAGACGAACGATTGATATTGACATTAAAGAGAGACTTATGCAAGAGGTTGACGATAAACCTATTCAGATTACCCTTAATTGGGCTAGAAATGACAATTCCTAACTTCATTGTTTTTTCCTCCTTTCGATAAAGACGGGTGTATTTTTGTACGCTCGTCTTTATTTTTATTTTTTATTGTGCTATACTGAAAAATAATAAACGGAAAGGAGGTAAAAACTTGGTGTCTAGCTATATACCGATACTTATATCTATCGCTTCTTTACTATTCGCCATGTATACATATGGCGCAAAGAACAGCACAGAAAGCACAACCGAAATGACTACCGTAATTGTCAAGTTAGAGAACATTGGCAAAGGCGTTAGTGATATAAAGTCAGAAATTGCGTCATTAAAAGATGACCAGAAAGATGACCATGATAGATTAATCAAGGCAGAAACGTCTTTAGCAAGTGCATGGAAACGTATTAATGAAATATCTGCAAAAGTAGAAGGGAGTAATGTATGACTAAGCAGGATATTATTCGTAAATTAACAAGTAGAAAATTATGGCTCAGTATCGCAAATTTCACATCAATGCTTCTTATCTATCACGGCGTTGCACAATCTGATGCCGAAAGAGTTGCCGCTATTATTATGGCGGGCGCTTCTGTATTAGGATATGTGTTTGCAGAAGGCTTAACTGATGCAAAAAATGTGGAATGTAGTGTTGTAGATTTATTTGACGAGGATACTAATGAATAATTATAATAAAACTGTATTAGGTAAAATAATTACCGCAGTTGAATCTGGTGGACAGAAATATGGGCAGGGTGACTGGGGAAACGTCACCCTTCCCTATACTAATAGTGATAAAGAACATACGGTCACACTCGGTGCTTATCAATTTGGTGGCGGTAGTAATGAAGGCAGAGACTTACTAAAGCTAATTTTAGCTGATTATCCGAGTACTTTTAAATCACATGATAACTGTGGTTTAGAAAAAACTCTTACTATAGATTGGTACGGTAAACACTTTAGACCCACGAATGACCAAATTATCGCTATTCGAAAGATTATAAGTACAGAACAGGGTGTCTTATCACAGACAAAAATGTATGCGGAAGTACAACTTCCTAAGTATCTGAAAAAAGCAAAAGAGTACGGTATTCCAGAATCTAATATACAAGCTACTATGATGTGGGTTGAAATTGAACATCTTGGCGGATTAAATCCGACAAAGCGAGTGTTCGATAGATGCAAGGGCGTATATACGTTAGACAGTATAATGAATGCGTTAAAAGTAGACCAAACCATTGCTCAATACAAAGCAAACGGTGTTGGTTCAGTAAAATATTGGTCTAGACACGTAGCATGTAGAAAATTTATTGAGCAATACGCTCAGGAGGAAGATAAGATGGCTAGTGCTTTATCAAGAGCAAAAACATTATTACGACAGCCGCAAGGCGATACAATGACAGGATATACTCCGGATGGAGCATATTATTTCAAAAAAGCAAATCAGTATTACACAACTCCCAAAAGGGGAGATATTATTTACTTTTATTCTGGATCAAAAGGCAGAATCGGTCATACTGGCATTGTTACAAATGTTGATTTAGTAAATAAGTTAGCATATACAGTAGAAGGCAATACAAGTTCTACAGAATATGCAGAAAACGGCGGCTGTGTTGCTAGACATGTATACAGTTTCGCAAAGATTGGTGGCTTAAATCGTGTTAATGGTTTTGGTAGACCTAACTTTGCGGCAGCTGGAATTACTGTTGACCAGTTTGTTGAAACTGCGCTTTCTTATTTAGGCTATCTTGAAAAGCGGTCTAATGCTAATTTAGATAGTAAAACAGCTAATGCGGGCAGTAATAATTATCAAAGATTCCAACGAGATGTTGGTGCAGGTAATGGTGACCAGTGGTGTCAATATTATGTTGATGCAATGGCATTATATACATGCCAAACCTACTATATTGCATATGAAATCCCGCAGTCTAACAACGCTTGCCATGTCAATGTTGCGCAGGGACAGAAGTGGTTAAATGAAAACTTTGGCGGAATTCTTAAACAATATTGCGGCGCATTACTCGTTGTTGACGGCGATTTTGGGCCTAAATCAAGAAATGCTACACTAGCTGTGTGGAAATATTCCATGAATCAACTTGTTGAATCAGCACTAACTCCAAATAATACAAATTTTGGTGATAGTTGTAAAAAATACGCCAACTATGCTTTGGTAGGTTACGGAACAAGCGGAGTATTTACTTATCTGTGTCAACTTTTATTAGCCGCACACGGTTGGTATACAGATAAGATGGATGGTGAAGCTGGTAATAATACTGTCAATGCAATTAAATTGTTCCAGAAGTCTATTGAGAAAAAAGTGGACGGATGTTGCGGACCGGACACGTGGTTTAATCTGTTTAACGAGGCATTTGTTTATTAAAATATGAGTGAGCAGGATATTAATATAAATTTAAGCGATTGTATCATACCTATGTATGATGATTTATTAAATGATATATTACTCCATAAGCACACACACTATGTTATGGCTGGCGGACGAGGAAGTACAAAATCCTCGTTCGTTGGCATAGCAATTCCACTTATCTTAATACAGAATCCGAAAGTACACGCCGCTTGTTTTAGAAAAGTCGGTAACACAATTCAAAATAGTATATACGCCCAAATATGTTGGGGAATATCTCAACTTGGACTAGACACACTATTTCGTATTCCTAAAACATACGCTACCCCTATAACATATATTCCAACAGGTCAGCAGATTTTCTTTTTGGGCTTGGATGACCCAATGAAAATCAAATCTATCAAACCGAAGTTCGGTTATATAGGTGTAACGTGGTTTGAGGAATTAGACCAGTACGCAGGTCAACGAGAGTTAAGAACCGTTACACAGTCTACAATGCGTGGTGGTGACGATTTCTGGGACTTTCGAACATTCAACCCACCTATAAGTAAAAATAACTGGGCAAATGAATATGCCGAAGAGTGTGAAATATACAGACAGAATAACACACTTGTAACTAGGAATACTTACTTAGATGTTCCGGAACAATGGCTAGGACAGCAGTTCATTGAAGAAGCAGAAGATTTAAAATTAGTAAATCCTAGAGCATATCAACATGAGTATTTAGGCGAAGCTATTGGTACTGGCGGTGATGTATTTCCAAATGTTGAAGATTTGGATATGGAACAGCTTGTCGATAGACATGATGCTTATGGTAATGTAATAGAATCTAAGCCTATGTGGCAGACTTTTGACAAGATATACAACGGACTTGACTGGGGTTTTGCAAGAGACCCGTTTCATTATGTACGTTGTTATTTTGATAAGCGCCACTTAGATTTATACATTTTTGATGAATACAGAACAATGCATTGCCGTAATAAAACGGTATTTGATGCTCTGTATAAAGAAGAAAAGAAATTATCTACGGAAGAATTATTAATAGCAGATAGCGCAGAGCCAAAATCTATTATGGACTTCAAATCTTATGGTGCATTTATTAGAGGAGCAGAAAAGGGACCAGAAAGTGTACGATATGGAATAAAATGGTTGCAAGGCTTAAATCATATTTATATTGATAAACGCAGATGTCCATACACATTTAAAGAGTTTGTACAGTATGAATATGAAAAAGATAGAGATGGCAACTTTATTTCTGCTTATCCCGACAAGGATAATCATAGTATTGACGCAACCCGCTATGCTATGGAGAAGTATGCGAATAGGAGAGGAAACTAATGTCAAGATGGCAAAACCTGGATATTATAAACTTTGATGGTGTCGGAAAATATAATATTCCAGAACTTAAACCCGTAACAGAGTGCAATGCAAAAGAATGGATGCGATTTAATGCGTGTACAGCAGATAGACGGATAGCGAGAAAAAAAGAACAAACCGGTGTCCATTTTTTTATTTGGGACGGTCAGTTTGAAAGATGCTGGAGTAATCCAACAAGATATGGTGATATGTTATTGTCGTATAACTGCGTTTTAGCTCCGGAATTTAGTTTGTATACATCGTTTCCTAGGGCCGTTCAAATATGGAATCATTATCGAAAACAGTGGCTCGCCAAATATTGGCAAGAAGATTTGGGTCTAACTGTTATACCCACTATAACGTGGGGCGATGAAAGCAGTTATGAATTTTGTTTTGACGGCCAGCCGAAGCACAGCATTGTAGCAGTATCAGACGTAGGCTGTTGTAAAAACAAAGACATGCACAAATTGTTTATGGATGGATACACTGAAATGCTAAAACGATTAGAGCCGACACAAATTTTAGTGTACTCAAGACGAATACACGACTATCCGGGTAATGTAAAATATATATTTTACACTCCATACAAAAACGAATTGGCTCAATCTGCATCAGAGGATGAATAATGGGTAAGGGGCGCGGCGACAGAGAATTAATAAGAACAAGAACATACGAAAAAACGGACAGGCCAAAACGGCCGAGTTCAAGTGGTATAAAATTTGCCAGAGAATTATTTGAAAAAAATGATGGCACATTTTTAAGAACTTTAAGAACACGTATGCTCGTAGACATGGACAACTTTACAAAAACAGGCAAAGTATCAACAAATACAGTAACTTATCACATTATCTATGAAAACGGCGTTGAGGCAATAGTTCGTTATAAAAACGGAAAAGAAATAGTAACAAATCCAAAAGAGCCGAACAAGAGATATAGGGGATTTAGATTAAATCATATAGCATATATATCTAGGGCTGATGGAAATCAAAATTTTTCAGATTCATTAGGATTTTTTTCATCATCCCAAGATAAGCGAATAAAAAGTATATTTTCAAGTGATAGTAGATTTAAAAGTTATAATAACGAGGTCTCAAAATTATTTAAGCCAAAACGAAAGAAATCGACCAGTAAAAAGTCTTCCACAAAGAAATCAACAGGAACAAAAATAAACAAGCCAGTGACTAAACCGAAAGTTTGGGAAAGAGGTAAGAAAACAGTTGTAAGCAAAAAGAAGAAATAATAGGAGATTGTATAGATGCATTACGATAGAGGAAAACAACAAACAAGAATTTTAGAGCAGAATATTCACAATCTTGTATATGCCCATTTTGACGGTGAAGGCGAATATGATATGCCTAAACTTGACCCAGTATACATTGATGATTTAGAAAATATACCGTTACAAGGATTTAATTATGCATTGAAAGAAAAACATCCGGAAAATATTGGTGTACATTTCTTTTTGCACGATTATCAATTTGAACGAGTGTGGAAATATCCGGATAGATACACAGAATGTTTATCCAAATTTGCATTTGTACTTTCTCCAGATTTTTCTCCCTATGCTGATACACCAAAAGCTATAAAAATTTTCAATATTTATAGAAAAATGTGGTGTGGCAGATATTGGCAAAAACATGGAATGAAAGTAATTCCGACTATTACATGGGGAAACGATGAAGATTTAGAGTGGTGTCTTGACGGTGTGCCGAAATACAGTACAATAGCAATATCGACTATGGGAGAAGGAAGATGGGCAAATTTTAAGGCGTTGAAGCATAATTGGGACTATATTATGAATAAACTTGAGCCAGAAACTATTTTGCTATATGGTAAAGATTTGTCGAATGAGTTAAGAGGTAACATAGTATTCAAAAAATTAATAAATTCTAAGGTGGCAATATAATGAGCAATTATTTATACAACTGGGACAGTGTAAATAAAAAGAAAACATACGGCGGTAAACGGGGTGCAATGACAAGTGAATTTAGCGATAAAAATGCTGGAACAAAACGTACAATGAAACGTGAAACTGCAGGAACAAAACGAGAATTTAAAGGTTCTAAATCCAACGAGTACACGTTCTACTCACCGTCAAGAGGCACTCTTGTTGTTACAGCTACTTCTTTTGAGGAAGCATGGAGACGAGCAAAAGCACTCGGATACAGTAGGAAAAATTATAGAGGTAAATAAACTATGTCAATTTGGAATAGCATAGTATCAAAACTAAGGGAGTTAATTACGAGCATGATTGGAAGTAAAACAATCCAAAGAGAATTAAACGTATCTTATGCAATTTCTCCGAAAATGGAGAAAGCAATACAGATGTGGTCTGTTATGTATGCAGATGAAGCGCCGTGGCTACATGAACCTGATGATAGCGACCCGACAAATATTGTATCTTTAGGACTTCCTGCACTAATCGCAAGCGAAAAAGCCAGAACAGCTTTATTGGAACTTGAATCTGAAATTACTGTTCCTACAGAACAAGTTGAAATTGATAATCCCGATTATCCTGGAGAAACAAAGTATATACGCACACCAGATGGCAGGTCAGTTGCAATTCCTTCTATGATGCCGCCGCAAAAAATTATGGAAGATAGACCCACTGGAGATTCTTCTAGGGCTGAATATCTTGAAAGTCAGTATAAAAAACTAAAGAAGCAGATACGAAAACAGATAGAATACGGTATTGCAAAAGGCGGCTTAGTAATAAAACCGTATGTTGTCGCTAATCAAACCACAACAGTTGACGGCATTGATTCCGATTTAACGCCAAGTCTAGAAATAGAATTCGATTTTGTACAAGCAGACGCATTTTATCCTTTAACTTTTGATGCTTCTGGTAAAATAACAGAGGCGGCTTTTGTACAATCTAAAGTAGAAAAGAATGTAGTTTACCGCAAATTAGAGTATCATAAATGGGAAAATAATGTAGTAACAGTTATCAATAAAGCGTACAAATCCAATAATCTACGTGCAAATACAGATTTGAATAACACGGATTTAGGTGAAGAAATTTCTCTGCAAGAAGTTCCAGAGTGGAGAAATCTTGACGAAAAAGCTACAATTAAAAATGTTACTCAGCCGTTATTTGCATACTTTAAAATGCCAGAAGCTAATACGATTGATACGACAAGTCCGTTAGGTGTATCTGGATTTAGTAGAGCCGTAAATCTTATTCGTGATGCCGATATTCAATATAGCAGATTACTTTGGGAATATGAAGGCGGTGAACTTGCTATTGATATTGACCGAGATGCCCTACGAGTTGACGAAGACGGTAATGGTAATGAACACACAAGACCAAATCAATTACAACGTAGGTTGTTTAGAAAAGTAGACTTAGGTTCTAGTTCAGATACATATCAACCGTTTGCACCCTCATTACGTGATAATCACTATATAGACGGTCTCAATACTATTCTTATGCGAATAGAAGATGTTTGTGGTATCAGTAGGGGTACATTATCTGACAGTGCAGATGTGGCAAGAACTGCAACAGAATTAAGAATTTTAAAACAGCGGAGTTATCAGACTAATGCTGATATTCAAAGTGCCATTGAAGATACATTAAGGGATGTAATTTATATTATGGATGTATACGCAACATTGTATGAAATTACACCTGATGGTGAATATGATGTAAGTTTTGAGTGGGATGATTCTATTCTTGTTGACGTTGACGCCGAATTAACAAACCGTATTACACTTCAAAGCAATAGACTTACTTCCAGAGTTGAAACTAGAATGTGGTACTTTGGTGAGACTGAGAGACAGGCTAGAGAGGCGCTTGCTCAAATTGATGCAGAAGAAGCCGAAGCTATGGAAAAAGAACTTGCATTGCAGGCTAATCAGCAATTTAACGATATGGAAGATAGTGAGGAATAATCATGTTAAGTGATAACGCCATTGACAATCTTGTACAACCCATTGTAGACCGACAAGAATCTATTAATATGTACGTTATCCTTAAAATGGCTGATAGGCTAAAAGCTGTGCGAGAACTTTCCAGACGAGATGTAGAAAAATTACGAACTTTAGCAGTAACAGGCGCAGATGTACGTGAAATCAATAAAGAACTTGCTAAACAATCGGGATTACAAGAACGAGATATTAAAAGCCTAATAAAGACTGTCGGTGCAGATACCTATAAAGACACAAAACCGTTTTATGACTATAGACACAAATCCTATATACCGTTTGAAAAGAATAAGAAAATGCAACGTATAGTATCCGGAATTGCAAATCAAACCAGAGACACTTACAAAAATATTTCCAATTCATCTGCTACAGGATTTGTTATACGTGATAGAGATAATCCTCTCAGAACACATTTTTATAAAATAGAGGATACCTATAGAAGAATTATTGATGAAGCTATACAAGCGTCCTTAACAGGATTAGTAAGTTCTGACACCGCTATTAACTGGGCAATAAAACAGCTACTTAATAGCGGCATAAGACGAATATCTTGGGATAGTGGCTATACACAACGATTAGACACAGCAGTAAGGAGAAACGTATTAGAAGGCATTAAGTTAGTCAAACAAGCAATAAATGACGAAGCTGGAAAAGATTTTGGTGCAGATGGAAAAGAACTAAGCGCACACATGAATTCCGCACCAGACCATGAACCGTTTCAAGGACATATTTTTACAAATGCTGAGTGGAATAAAATTCAAACATGTAATGACTTTGAAGACATTAACGGTCAAAAATTTTCTGGCGTAGATAGAATTATAGGCGTCTGGAACTGTAAACACGTTGCGACTTCAATAGTTATAGCAAATCACAAACCCAAATATACTCCAGAACAGTTACAAAAGTTTATAGACGATAACGCAGAAGGTTATACTGCACCAGATGGTAAACACATGACACTGTATCAATGTACACAAAAACAAAGACGAATGGAAACTAGAATACGATATGCAAAAGAAGAACAAATGGCAATGAAAGAATTAGGAAATAAAACAGGAAAAATACTTGCACGGCAGAAAGTTATACAGTTTACAAACGATTATAAAACATTTAGTGAAGCATGTGGATTACCAACGAAGATGAAACGATGTGGTGTATCTGGATATACTGCATACTAAAAATACGTAAATACGTATATAAAAATTCGTGTTTACAAAGTGGTATAAATGTTTTATAATAATATTGGGTTGATGCTTGTTTGTCATTGGTTCTTCTTTCGTGATGGTTGAGTGCTAGAACATTTGTTCTGCACTCAACTTTCAAGCATTTGCCCAGTTGCGAATGACAACAATTAAAAACATTCACATTCTACCGCCAAACTGCCCGGCGGATATATAAGTTTGCAGACATAAAGAAGAATGTAAAAGGAGCTATGTATGACAGTAAAGGAAATCTTTGACAAGGCGCAGGATGGAACACTCACATGGGAGCAGTTTCAAACTGCAATGGGCGACTCAAAATTTGTGGACTTGACAGAAGGTAATTATGTATCTAAACAGAAATATGATGATGAAATTTCTAGGAAAGATACACGTATTACAGAACTTACAACAACAATTTCCGCAAGAGACACCGATTTAGCAACCCTACAACAGACACTAAAGGATGCTGGTGATGTTGAGGCTTTAAAGAAAGCGTCCGCTGATTTAGCAGAGTTACAGCAGAGATATGATAAAGAAACAAAGGACTACCAGAAACAACTTACAAAACAGGCGTATGAGTTTGCAGTAAAAGAATTTGCCAACACTAAGACATTTTCTAGTAATGCCGCAAAGAGAGATTTTACAAACGCTTTACTTGCGAAGAATCTTAGTATGGAAGATGGTAGAATTATCGGCGCAGAAGATTTTGTACAGATTTATACAAAAGATAATGCAGATGCATTTGTTACTCCAAAAACTGAGCCGAAACCGCAATTTGTAAGTGGTTCTGGCAAGAAAGAACCTGCTAAATTAACACTAACAGAAATGATGCAATTAAAAAATAGTGACCCTAATGCAGTTATTGATTTTTAACGGAGGTTAAATTATGCCGTATTTTGATTCTAAGATTTTTAATGGTGAGGTATTCCAGAAGTATGTTGATAGAGTACCGAACCTCAAACTTAACGAACTGCTTAAATCCAGAGCAGTTACTTCTCGTCAGGACTTAGCAGGAGCTATGGCTGACCAGGTTGGTGGTAACTATATTACTACTCCGCTGAAAGGTCTTATCAGTGGAACTACGCCGCTCAACTATGATGGTGTAACAAACATTACATCCCAGAATACACAGACATTCAGCCACTCCAGAGTAGTTGTTGGTCGTGCACAGGCATGGACAGAGAAAGACTTCTCTTACGATATTACCGGCGGTGTAGACTTCATGGAGAATGTCGCACAGCAGGTTGCTGAGTATTGGGATGAAATTGACCAGGCAACTCTTGTTTCTATTCTTACTGGCGTATTCAGTATGTCTGATACAGAAGGTGCAAGATTTGTTTCCGAGCATACCCATGATATTACCACGGTTGCTAACAGCGAAGGCAGAACAGGTTTCATGGATGCTACTTCTCTGAATACAGCTATTCAGAAAGCATGTGGTGACCACAAGAATAAGTTTAGTCTCGCAATTATGCACTCCGTAGTTGCAACAAATCTTGAGAACATGAAGGTCCTTGTTTACCTCAAGTACAACGATGCAAACGGCATGGAGCGTGAGACTGGACTTGCTACACTGAATGGCAGACTTGTTATTGTTGATGATAGTATGCCGGTCCTTGAAGACCCGAGTACAGCAACATTCTCTAAGACAACGGACACAGCAGTTACAGCAGGTAAGACTTACTACACAAGAACAGGCACATCTGGTCATTACACATATACAGCAGTTGTTAATCCGCAGGATTCTTCTATTAATTCTTATTATGAGAAGACTGGTAATGGTAATCCGGTCTATGTAACATTCCTGTTCGGTGACGGTGCTATTGAGTATACGAACTGCGGCGCTAAGGTTCCGGCAGAAATGAGCCGTGACCCGAAGACTAACGGTGGCCAAGATACACTGTACAACAGACAGAGAAAGTGCTTCTCTCCGTACGGTATTTCTTTCACGAAAGCTCACATGGCTACACTGTCTCCGACAGACGAAGAACTTTCTGACGGCGCTAACTGGGAACTTGTTAATACGGGCGGTACAAACAAGAAGTATATCAATCTGAAAGCCATTCCGATTGCACGTATCCTTTCTCTCGGCTAATACGACTTTTTACGAAGGCGGTGAATTTTAATGTATCTTACATATGAAGAATATCAAGTATTTGGTGGTACATTAGAAGAAACCGCCTTTAATGATATTGAATTTGAAGCAGAATCGTACATAGATTGGTATACATTTAATCGTCTGTGGAAACAAGACGAGTATCCAGAACGGTTAAAAAAGTGTGTATTTCATATAATTCGTTTACTTGAACGGCAACTTGCTCTAATGGGTCAGCCAATTACAACGTCTGGGCAGTCTGGTGACACAGGTGGTTCACAGATTGCGTCAATGTCAAATGATGGTGTTTCTATTAGCTATAATGTAGTTAATGCACATGAAGCACTAGAACTTACACGGCGAGAAGTTGATAAAACTATAGAGAAACAACTTGCAGGAGTAACGAATAATCTAGGAAAGAAATTATTATACAGAGGAATATATCCCGATGAATAATATATATCCGCCGTGGTGGAATACTACAATTACTCTTTATAATAAATTTGTTGACCCGCAAACTAATATAGTTAGATGGTATAGACACGTAATAAACGGCACTTTCTGGAAATATGCTGGCAATAAAATAGTCATTGACAAAACGGTTTTAGAAACCAACGATATAATTTGTCGAATTCGTAAAGACGAATTATTTAAAAACAAATTTGAATGGGTTCAACTTCCTAATGACGAGATGCCAAATTATTTCACACTTGCGCCGGAAGATATTATTATAAAGGGTAAAGTTGATGATGAAATAAATGAATACCAATCTGGAAAACGTGCAACAGATTTAAAGAAGAAGTACAAAAATTTACAAGGTTGTTTAGAAATTCAGCAATGGACAGATAATACTGGTGACGAACGTGGTATAGAACATTACTACGTGAAAGGAATATAATGGCTAGAAGTCTTACTGTAAACATACAAGTAAGTAATTTTCGTACAAATAAACAACAGGAATTGCTCAAACTGTTAAATGATAATTCCGTACGAAAAGAAATAAATACGATGATAAAAGATGCCATCAATAATTTTGTTCCTTACGATGAAGGTAGCTTACGCCGTTCAGCCTTAGTAACACATAAGTCCATTACGTGGGGCAGAAATCTTGGGCATGCCCATTATCAATATGAAGGACAAGTATATGGACCGAATATTCCAGTAATAAAGAACGGCGAAATCGTTAGATGGGTTTCACCACCTGGCAAAAAGAAATATCCTACAGGCAGAAGGTTACGATATTCTACACCAGGTACACAAGACCACTGGGATGAAGCATTTAAAGGTCCTATAAAGTTAGCAACTAACCAAGAAATCACCAGATATTTAAAACGATTATGTAAAGAAAGAGGATTGAGTACATGACGGTAGATAAAAATAGTGCAGTAATTGAATATTTTTTAAACTGTCCTGTAATACTAGAAAATCCTCTGTACTTCAACTTTATTAATGCCGAAGATAATACAAATCAAATTGTAACCCAAACAACAGAACGATATGCCGAAAGAAACTATATTGACGGCAGTGTTCTGAAAACATATACCTTTACTCTCATTATTCATAAATCTGTGGCAGATATACCTATTGTAAAAGTGTCAGGATACCCAAATGAAAATATGCTTGATATATCAGATGTGCAAGCAATTATTGATTGGATAAGTACACAAGACGATGCACACACTTATCCAGATTTTGGTACAGACTGTATTATTGAATCTATGTCAACTACTACAGACACGCCAAGTTTTGATGGCATAGACGATGAACCATCACCGGCACTTGCAGTATATAGCATAACAGTAGAAATAAAATACTTAGACATAAGCAAACAAATTTGGAGGTAATTTATTATGGCAATTTCACCGTTTAACCTTGCCGATGGCCAGAGAGCCGAGCGAAAATTACTTATTACCGTAGCAGAGTGGACAGAAGGCAGTACACAGGTGCGTGAACTTCTTGGTAGGCGTACAGAAGATTCTAGCATTGATTATAATCCGGACATTGAGACAACTACTGACATTCTCGGTAATAACTATACTGATATGAACAGAACACAGCCGCAACAGGATTTCGACCCGTACACAATTCTTGGCGGTTCAAAACTTGGTGCTAAACTTAATGACATTAGACGGAGAAATGCTCTGTCTGAACTGAATCAGTTTACCGTATATATCATTACGGCATTTGTTGGCACAAGTGGTTCCTATGAAGCTGAAAAACATGTTGACTGTACAATTACTTACAACAGCATTGGTGGAGATTCTACAGTTAATATGCCGATTTCTGTATATTTCAGCAACAAGATTACACTTGGTACAGTTGATAAACTGGCAGATGATTTCACATTCACTGAGCAGTAATAATTTAACACGAAAGAAGAGGTAGTTACAATGGCAAGCAAGCGTAAATATGACGGCGAGTTAGATTTAAGATTATCTAGTCGGAAAAGATTCAGAATTGATGGTGACGATAATAGAGTCCTAGAGTTAAATACATCAGACCTTAATCTTATTACTAGATTAAGAAGTGCATATCCGCAACTTAAAGATATTGCACAGAACGCATTTAAAGATTTACCAGATGCGGTTATCGAAGATGAAAATTATGATTTTATGGAAGATGAAGCAACAAGTAAACTTTCAGAAGCGTTACAGGATGCAGATACAAAAATGCGGTCGTTACTTGATTACATTTTCGATTCTAATGTATCAGAATTATGTGCGCCGTACGGTTCTATGTTTGACCCAGTTAATGGTAAACTCAGATTTGAACACATCATTGACACACTCGCACCGTTATATGAAACTGACATATCAACCGAAATGAATAAAGTGACTGCTAACGTAAGCAAGCACACAGCGAAGTATACAAAATAATATGTATGAAATTCCTACAACCGTACGAATAAATGGTGAGGAATACGCAATAAGAAATGATGGGGACTACCGAGTAATTTTGGATTGTTTCTTAGCGTTAGAAGATGATACGCTAGATTCCAAAGAGAGATTGCTGGCGGCCCTCATCATTTTTTATGAGGATTTTAATAGTATTCAGGACGTTTATTCGTTTAAATATTTGGAAGAAGCAGTTACAGGAATGTATAATTTCTTTAACTGCGGTCAAGAGCCGTCTGAAAATAACTCCGTCAATTATAAATTGATTGATTGGGAGAAAGATTCTCAGCTTATATGTTCCGCAATAAATAAAGTTGCCAATAAAGAAATTCGTGCAGAAAAGTATTTACATTGGTGGACATTTATGGGTTATTATGCGGCGATAGGTGAATCTGCGCTAACAACTATTATTCATATAAGAGATAAAATAGTTAGGCAGGAACGGCTCGATAAATCGGAGCGAAAATATAAGCAAAGAAATCCGCAATACTTTGACTGGAATCATAGTTCAGTTGAACAGCGAGAAGCGGATAGACTTGTTACAGAACTTTGGAATAGTGGTGTATAAAACATGGCTGATATTGTATTATCTGTTGATTTAGATACCGGTGCCGTAAAAAGTACCGCCAATAGTCTACAACAAGATGTTAGAGAAATATTTGATATAGCTGGTGATTCAGGTGAATTGTCAAAATCTTTCATGAATTTGTTGGCAACAATGGATAGATTATCGCAAAGAAGTACATCCATACAACAAAAACTTGAAGAACTTGAAAAAACTCCTAAGGTCGCAACGCCAGAATATGCAAAATTAACCGCTGAAATTGATAAAATTAAACAAGCGTCAACTGCATTAATTGAACGTATGTCTAAGTTTAAAGCATTAGGCGGCAAAACTGATAGCAAAGCGTTTAAATCTATGGAATATGACCTAATTAAACTCAGCAATCAAATGACAAAAGTACAAGCCAAAAAAGATAAGCTGGAGAGTAGGGGTCAGGCATTTACGCCTATGGTAGATACCGAACCGTATCAGAAACTTATTGCACAACTTAATATGGTTAATAACCAACTTACTATTTGCCGCGATAAAGCAGTGGCTATGGGCGAGTTAAAAGTTACTCCGGATGTAGAACCTACGATAGGAGTTTTCGACCGTTTAAAGGGGGCGATAGGTACAGCATTTAATTCTGTAAAATCTGCTGTAACAGGCATTGATAGTGCGATTAATACAGGAGCATCCGCAGTAATAACATATTTTAAAGGTTGGTCTAGTAGTATTCCTATATTGTCTATGGCAGGAACTGGTTTAACAGCCGTCGCATCCGGTGTTGCTAAATTAGCAGGAGCTGGTTGGGGAGGCATCAAAAAAGTTGGTTCTTTCATTTTAGGAATTGGAGATGGTGCAAGAAAGGCTTTGCCGCATGTTACCAAACTTTATAGCAACGTGTTAAAACTTGCAGGTGGCGCTATTTTAAACGGCTTAAAAAAATTAGGTTCTGCTATAGCTAATGTAGGAAAACATGCTGGCTCGTCAAGTAGCGGATTTGAGAAGGGCTTTAAGTCCTTTATTCGATACGGTCTTGGTGTACGTTCTATATTTGCTCTTATTAATAAATTAAGACGGGCACTAATTTCTGGCTTTGAGAATCTGGCACAAGTACATGAACCGTTCAATCGTTCAGTATCTAATATAATCTCCTCAGTTAATTTATTAAAAAACACAGTAGCAGGAGCATTTGCACCTATTATAGAAGCTGTAGAACCAGCACTTGTTCGATTAATCAATTTATTTAGTGAAGCGACCGTAAAAGTAGGCCAATTCATTGCGGCAATTACTGGTAAAGAGTTTGTTCGTGCGAATTATGTACAAAAAGATTATGCGGCATCATTAGACGCAACAAAGAAAAAGAATCAAGCGGCGGCTAAAGCGGCTAAGGCGGCGGCTAAAGCGGCGAAACAACAAGCTAAAGAAGAGGAAGAACTTAAAAAGCAACTACTCGGATTTGATGATGTAGAAATACTTCACGAGGACAAAGATAAAGATACAGACACAACTACGGACCCAACGGCGGGACTAGATGATACATTAGATGCACTTCAAGACGATTTTTCTTTTACTGAATCTCCAATAGAAGAATCTATAAACGCATTTGTTGAAAAGTTTAAAGAAGCGTGGTTAAACGCCGATTTTTATGATATAGGAAGAATTATCGGAGAAAAACTTAAAGCCGCATTAGACAGTATTCCGTGGGATTATATAAAAGAAACAGCTTGGAGAATCGCAAGAAGTTTGGCGACATTCTTAAACGGCTTTATAGAAACTCCTGGATTATTCGCCTCTATAGGGCACACTATTGCAGAAGCACTAAATACGGCGTTAATTTTTGCTAATACCTTCTTGCAAAACTTTCATTTTGACAGTTTTGCAAAAGCAATCGGCGAAGGTATAAACACTGCTGTAAAAGATTTTGACTGGAATTTATTAGTTACGACCATAGACAATGCGATTAACGGAGCATTAACATTTGCATATAATCTTATTAACTCTGTTGATTGGACTACAATGGTGTCGAATGTCGCCAACAGTTTGAACAATGCATTTACAGGTATTGATTGGAACCTACTCGCATCCACATTAGTTGACGGTATAAATACTGTATTTGATATGTGGTACACATTTGTTACGACTTTTGATTTTTCAGAATTCGGTATACGAATAGGAACCGCAATATCAAGAGTATTACAAGAAGTTAATTGGGCAGAAGGCGGGGCAAGTTTAGCCGGCACAATCAACGGTATCTTCCATGCATTGAACGGATTTATAATGGCGACAGACTGGAGAGCGTTAGGTAAGGCTGTTATTGATGCAGTAGCAGGATTTTTCATTGAATTTGATGCAAGTGCCGCAGGTGAATTTTTAGGCAATATTCCGATTGTAATATTTGAAACACTTTCTGGTGCAATTCAAGCAGTAGACTGGGCACAACTGCCGACCAACATTATAAATTTCATAAAAGACTTCTTATCCGGATTTAATTGGGCAGAAATTGCCAACTTGGCAGGAGAACTTATAGGAGCCGCATTTAAAGCACTTGTAGAAGTGGGCGGCACACTGTGGCAAGCCATAAAAGATTGTTTCCACGCTGTTATGGACGGCGGTTTTGAAGGAATAGTAGACGCTCTAAAAAATGTTGGTACATGGATATATGACCACATATTTAAACCGTTTATAGACGGATTTAAAGCCGCATTTGGAATCCACTCTCCTGCTGAAACTATGAAACCGTTAGGCGACAACATTATACAAGGTCTTTACACAGGAATTACGGATATTATTAAAAATGTTGGTACATGGGTAAAGACAAATATTGCAGATAAATTTATTGGCGCTGTGAAAGGTGGATTTGGGTTAGTTGGTGGTGCGGCTAATAGAATGTTTGAAATTGGTAAGTCGGCTATTGAAGGTTTTAAATCAGGTGCGTCAAATGTTATGACAACTGCAGGAACCTGGATTAAGAACAATATTGCCGACCCAATTCTCAATCACTTTAAAGGCAACTTCGGTATTGCCAATAATGATTCAAAGACGTTTTCTAATTACGGTAGTACAGTTGTCGGCAGTTTACGTAGTGGTATCTCCAATAGTTCTAGTAAACCAATCGAAGAAATTTCTTCTATGCAATCTAGGATGCAAAACGTCATTACTTCTACAATGAGTAAATGGCTAGACCACGGACGCGATTTAATTAGTAATCTCAGCGACGGCATTAAACGTACAACAGATGAAAGTAGAAGAAAGATAGAAGATTTATTACAAAGGCTTCAAGAGACGGTCAATTCTTATAGGGCAAGATTTAGACAAGCTGGTGAAGAACTTGCTGAAAACATGGCAGATGGGTTTAGTAGACAATCTCGTTATTTACAGCAAGCGGCAAGAGAAGTTGCCGAAGATATGTATTATAGCTTTACACAAGCTGATTGGTACAGAATCGGTGAAAGTATCGTAGACGGTATTTATAACGGCGTAGTAAATAATTCGGGTTCTCTTAACGTACTGGCACATAATACAGCCATTGAAATGTATAATTCAGCATGTGCGGCGTTAGATATTCATTCTCCGTCTAAAAAATTCGGATGGATTGGTGAAATGTCTATGAAAGGTTTAGCAGGTGGTGTATTAGATAACAAAGGCACAGTTATTTCAAAAATCACTGACATAACCACTGCAATGGAAAAAGAGGCAGAAAAAGCTAGTCCGTCTATTACAATCTCAGAATCAATAGGAGATTGGATAAGGGATTTAGATACAGTACTTTCTACATTCGGAAATATGGTATCAGCAGAATTTGATAGATTAGTTGCGTCAATGGGAACATTATCTGCCTATAATGTTCCTGCAGTAGCACAAGGAAGAATTGTTCCGCCTAGTTCATTTAATAGATTTAATCAATCGCAAGACTTAATAAATCTGCAAAGGACATTAGATAATTTATCAAGTTCTATAATAACCTATGATGATTTACAGGCAATTATTGTATCTGCTTTCCAACAGTATCTTAATATCAATTTCTATCTTGAAGATGAACAGCTTGCCCGTCATGCAAATGCTGGCAACTTGAAATTAGATAGAAGATATAATATAATTAACAAAACACGATAATTGGAGAGGTGATATATGTTAGCAGACAAACCTTTTCAGATTGACGGCGTTACTGTGCCAACGCCGTCAAGTTATGACTTTAGTATTGAAGATGTATCTTCTGAGGAAACAGGCAGAACACTTGATGGCGTAATGCATAAAGACGTTGTTGCAGTAAAAGATTACTACACATGTACATGGAAGTCTTTAGGATGGAATGAAGCGGCTGAATTGTTAAGACTTGTTGATGGTAAAGAAATTGTTACTGTTACTTATGCAGACCCGCTTTTTCCTGATATGATGAAAGTTGGAGAGTTCTATGTCGGCAAACGTGCAGGCAAAGCAAATAATTTACGCAATATGAAAAATACGTGGAAGGATATAACATTTCAGTTTATTAGGATTTAATTATGAAAAATATATCGAACGCATTCAAGCGGGCATTATTTTACAATAAGCGAGATTATATTGCTCTTGCCGACATAACTCTTACAGATGGCACAGTTTTACACTTAACTAACGATGAAATTTGGCAGGGCGGATATTCAAGAGAAGAAGCAATTTCTGAGGACGAAAACTTTACGGTTCTTGGCTCCGCTATTATAAATTCTGCCACACTTATTATTAACAATATTAGCGATAAATTTTCTGAATACACATTTGAAAAGGCTACTGTTCAACTACATGAAGCCATGGAGTTTACTGATGAAACTCCGTCCAGAACTGAATCGCTGTACGCCGGTGAATACACAGTAGAAGATACAAAATATAACGGCGCTACAATAAAATTATCTTTAGTGGATAATATGTCTAAATTTGATAGACCTTATTCTGAAAGTAGTCTATCTTATCCTGCTACTTGTGATTCTATTATCCGAAATGCTTGTTCTGTTTGTGGTGTAACATTACAAACATTTGAATCCGCATTAAAAAATTTATCTATTCCTAATCCGCCTGAAAAAGAAGGTATTACATTTAGAGAAGTAATTAGTTGGGTCGCAACTATTTGCGGATGTTACGCTAAATGCGATACTCGTGGTAGACTAGAATTAAAGTGGATTGATAGGACACTTTTACAACAGACATTAGACAGTATAGATGGTGGTGAATTTGACGCAGGAACCCCATATTATACTACAGGCGTTAGTTTAAACGGTGGAACATTTAATCCGTGGAATACAGGCGATGTATATGATGGCGGAGACTTTGCAGAACTAGATAATATAGCAACTATAAAAGGATTATCTTCACAGGATATTTGTGTTGACGATACAGTTATTGCAGGAGTTAGAATCTTAATAAAAGATAAAACAGCAGATAGTAACCAAGATATATTGTCATATGTGTATCCGTCTAATTATACAGAAGGATTTGTTGTAGAAGTTTCGGATAATGAATTTATAACCACAGACAATGTTCAGACTATTCTGACACATTTAGGAACACTATTATATGGCATGACATTTAGAAAACTAAATGTGACACAACTAAGTGACCCATCTATTGAAGCTGGTGATATAGGACTTGTTATTGATAGGAAACAACACGCTTTTGCCATTATTGTTACTAGATGCACATTTAAGATAGGTTCCATGCAAACTATTGTTTGCGGTTCTGAGTCGGCATTAAATAATTCATCCACAAGATTTTCACAAGCAACTAAAACATTCCTTGAAACTAAAGCGATGATGAATGTTGAAAGGAATGAAAGAGTAATTGCATTACAACAATTATCAAACGCCTTAAACTCTAAAGCAGGTTTATATACAACAGTACAAACAACTTCTAGTGGTAGTATTTATTACATGCATGATTTGCCAAATTTGTCTGAATCTAAAGTCGTTTGGAAAATGACAAATGAAGCGTGGGGCGTTACCACAAACTATAACGGCGCACATCCAGAACAGACCGTATGGAATGCAGGTATGACTGTTGACGGCAATACTATTGTTAATATACTATCTGCGGTAGGAATTAGTGCTAGTTGGATTAACACAGGAGAATTTTCTGCACACGATAGTAACGGTAACGAAACATTTTATGTTAATGCAGATAACGGCACAGTTAGAATTGTAGCAAATTCATTCTCATTATCAAATGGTAGCACTATTGATTCTATCGCACAGGCAAAAGCATCTGCGGCGGTTAATGCGCAAACACAGCAATCCATATTCAATAAATTAACAAATAATTCTGCTAATCAGGGTATTTATCTTGAAAACGGAAAAATATACATTAATTCGTCCTATATTAAGACGGGCGATTTAGAAGTTGGCGGAACAAATAATGCTGATGGTACTATTTCAATACTTGACAGTAATAATAATGAATTTGGAAAAATTGATAACTCTGGGCTTTATTTAACGCGCGAAGATTCAATCGGCGGTAAATATAAATTAAGATTATCTGATTATGGATTGTTTTATACCCGTAATAATTCTAGTGCAATTAGTATTTCTGTGGATGATACATATGCAACCGATAGTAGCGGTAATACATATTATGATTTTTCATTTTTATTGATAACGGCACCGGCTATTAATATGCGTGTTCAAGACGGTAGGCCGTTAGTAATTGGGTATTATCGTTCCAGTGGCATCCCAGTTACACCTTATAGATTTGAAGTAGATAAGGCAACATTTTCCACTAAACTGACAGCATCAGAATTACATGCATCAAACGGATATAGTGGTACCGTTACAGCCGGTACCACAAGATTTACAATAAAAGACGGTATAGTAACTGCGGTAACTTCTACATAATAAGTGAGGTACAACAATGCAAATAGATTTAATTAAAAATCAAATTGGCGGATTAGTAAACGGGTTTCTTGCACAAAAGTTAGTAACACCAACAGAAATGCGCTATGTGCTTAAAGCAATTCAAAGTGAAGTTGCTGAACTGGAACTAACTGAGAGTTACATTAAACATTCGCAAATAGAGTATAAAAAAGAACAATCAGAGCATAAACAGGAACAATTAGAGGAGAATAACAAGTAATGGCTATTCAATTAAGACGAGGAAATTATACAAATTTTGACCCGTCAAAAATGCGTCCTGGTGAAGTTGCAGTAGTGCAGACTGGTGACCCAAATACACGTAGTGGAAAAGCTATGTATATAGCGCCAACTTCAAATGAAGTAAAACGAGTAGCATTTGTTGATGATGTGGAAGAAATCGTGTATAATGTAACTGATGATATAGCGGAAGAAATTAATGACCAAGTAGCTGAAAATGTTAGTGCGGCACAAACAGCGGCTAATAATGCGGCCAATAGCGCACAAGAGGCATCACAGTATGTCGTAAGATTTTCAGACCCAAATTCAGATGGTAATATTGTAGTAACTATTGGAGGTGCATAATGTTAAGTTACTCTAAAGCACAAGACAGAGGCGGAACAAAGAGGTATGTCGAAGGAAGTTGTTTATCTACTGATACAAAACCAACAACAGATATTGCAAACGGTTCTATGTTATTAGAAATGGATACTGGTAAGATATTTGTATTTGATGAAGAAAACTCTGAATGGAAGGAGTTCTAATATGGATATTTTATCATATCTTCTTGGACTAAAAAGCGGTGAGAAAAAGGGCAAAGATGTGGAAATAGAGAGCGATTATATTTTTACTGACCCTAATTCAGATGGTAATATTGTAGTAACAAAGGAGAGTGAATAATGGCTAATATACCCTTCAAATCAATTACTTTTCCTGGATTAGCAAACAAGTATCAAGTTCCAGAGATTAGTAATGACTTAATGACGCAAGGAAAAGCCGCTGATTCGAAGAAAGTTGGCGATGAACTTAGTGAAATAAAGGCTGATTTAGAACGTGTAGCAAATTGTACTGCCATACCAGACAACTCAGACTTAGATGATTTTGTTGAGACTGGGTTATATTCTGTTGAAAACACAAATTACAACATACTGCATTATCCTGTACCCGAAAATAAAATAGCGGGTACGTTAGAAGTATTTGCATTATCGTCCGGATATATTCAGCAAACCTTTTTTAAGGGGTCGGGACGGTTATTTACAAGGGTAAGGTTCGGTAACGGAACTTGGAATGATTGGATTCAGATAACACGAAATGCAGAGATAGAATTCCCGTTTAACGCAAAAGAAGAACTTATTGCATGTTTAAAACATGTGGCGTGGAAAGATAGTGATGGAGAAAGTCACTTCGATAACCTTGCGTCGTTGTTAAATGTTTTAAACATCGAAACTTTGCTTGCAACAGGGAAACGCGTCAATATTGTATCGCTTCCAGATAGTCAATATGACGTGAAATATAACATATATAGTGGACAGGATAATACACGAGCAATGATGTATGCTCCGAACGGAACACGCAGTATTGTATCGGACAACGGAACTGCAACAGAGTATTATCCGATAAAAATACCTGCGGATATTAGAAAAATATGGTTTGATGGCGCGAAAGAAAACGAATATGCAGTAAATGTACACGTCATGTATTACGATTCGAACATTAGTGCATTTAGAAGAGTGGTGAAAGATGAGTCTTTTGATAAAGAAAATGCACAGTGGAAATATGATGATTTGGATGGAGACATCTGGAAATTAGACATATCAGATGTTAATGACGGAAATTTATATATGATAGGCATGTTTGCAAAAAGTCACAGCAGTCGAACAGTTACTGATTCAAACGGGAATCAACACGCAATGGCAAATCTCGATGGGACTGCGATTGATAGCAATGTCAATAAGATTGTGCTAAGAATGGTATGAGGTGCTAATTATGTTATATGACTATACTGGAGAAAAATTAAAAAAATATCCAACTATTATAGGAGATGGAATAGCTGATGATTCAGATGCACTGCAATATTTGGTAAACAACAACCGCGAAGTTAGAATAAATGACGGACTCACTATAAGAGTAACGAAAGCTATCATGATTGACCCGGACAAAATAAAACTGTTTGATGGTGGAAATAGTGAATTTATTATGGATGGCTATGACAGGGTAATATTCTGGATAAAAGGAAGTTTGGAAACCGGAATGTCTGCCAATCCGAGCACACTCACGGAACAGATTATATACAGTGAAAGCGGTTTTATTATACAGAACTGCAAGTGCAGGTCAAGCAATCCTGATATTGCATGTGCAGTTTTTCTTGATTCGTGCATGAATGTTATTGTCCAAAGCATGTATATAAACAACATAAAAAGAGGAATCAGGATACAAAACACTTGCAGGAATATTAGTATTCTTTCAAACAACATATACATGATAAAAGAGGCAGGCATACATGTAATGAGTAGCGCAAATTTGCATCAAATTAATGTATGCAATAATCATATTTCGTACTGCCATTTTTGCATATTCGTGGAAAATCCAGAAGCGCTCGCCAATTTGCAATGCACCGGTAATGATATAGAAGTATCAATGTATCCAGATAGTGATGAATTGAATCATATATGCGTATTGATTACATCGGATGATGTTAAGACTGGTATGATTGGAGAGATTGTGTTTTCCGGAAACACGATACAGGGGCATAGTTATGGTGATTACATTATTGAAATTTACGGTGGCGCAAACAGGAAAGTGCGTCAAATGACAATTTCAAATAACGTCATAAACAATATGAAACTATCGAATATCATACTGAGAAAATGCATAATGACAGCTCTTAGCGGAAATGCCTTCTCAAACGATAAACAATCACATGTACCAGATAATAATCACTGCATATCCTTGGAATCATGTGAATATATGGCAATTACCGGCAATACGTATGCCGCGGTTGGTCATTTCCTACAAGCCGATGAAAATTGCGTAAACGTTACAGTAGTCGGCAACAGCGGAACCTGCAAATACGATGCTATTGAAATTGCAGAAGGTGCAACAGTAGAAACCTACGGCAACTTATCAAGGTATCAGGATACAAGGCCTTGGTAAACTAAACGCCCATTTAGAAGCCTATAACAAACAACCACAACTATAATAATAGAATAATGAGAGGATTATTATATGCAAATTTATGATTTTGTAGAACCTGAATTGGATACATTTAGAAGCCTGTGTAACTTCTCAGAGCACGAATTGCAATATTTTAATCTGAAGGCAAAACGAAAGTCTAATGTTGAAATTGCTCTAGGAATGAATATTTCAGAAAGTCAAGTATCCAAATTAGCAAGGCGCGTAAAAAGCAAAATAAATCGTATAAATAGCATATAAAATAAGAAGCAATTCAATACTCAAATTATAGAGACACTGTAGAATCTACGGTGTCTCTTTTATTATATACTTCTTTTGAAAGCGAGGAGTAATATCTATGGGTTACGTAAGTTATAATCCTAATCCAGAAAGAAAATTAGTTGGCGATTGTGTTATTAGAGCAATAGCAAAGGCCACTAATAGTTCATGGGAAGATGTGTTTTTAGATATTATGATACAAGCATTTTGTATGCACGACATACCATCTTCTAATGATGTGTGGGGAACATATTTATCACAACACGGTTTCAAACGATATATTATTCCAGATACTTGTCCTAATTGTTACACGATTAAACAATTTGTTGAAGATAATCCTAATTTAGAAGGAATATTAGCAACGGGTACACATGTTGTAGCATTTGGTGAAGGTATTTTTTATGATACGTGGGATAGTGGCAATGAAATACCAATCTATTATTGGCGAAAGGAGAAATGATAAATGGCATATAATAACGGATTTCCTATGAATTATCAACAAATGTATCCTCAATATAGTTATGCTCCACAGCAAACAACAGTTGTACCACAACAACCACAAGTTGTACAACAGCCTGTAAGTGATAACGGTATTTTGTGGGTACAAGGTGAAGCTGGAGCAAAATCATGGGCGGTTGCACCGGGTAAAAGTGTAATGCTTATGGATAGTGAATCTAATACTTTCTACATTAAATCATCTGACCAGAGTGGGATGCCGCTGCCGTTAAGAATCTTTGATTATACGGAACGAACTGTTCAACAATCTGCTCCACCGGTTGCACAACATGTAGAATTTGATACTTCTCAATTTGTAACTAGAGAAGAATTCAATAAAAAACTAGATGAATTGATGGCAAAGAATAGCAGAACAGCAAAGAAGGGAGATTCTTCTAATGGCTAATTCTTTATACAATGTATTAGGCAATAATTCTTCACTTCCCGCACCGTTTAATAATATGCAAAATTTTGTACAGAAATTGAACAATTTTAGGCAAACATTTCAAGGTGACCCAAGACAACAAGTTCAACAACTTCTTAATTCAGGTCAAATGTCGCAACAGCAATATAATCAACTTTCTCAAATGGCGACACAAATCCAAAATATGTTAAACAAGTGATACAAAAACCATGCGCAAGGTTTCAGTATAAATATTATTTTTGAAAGGAATTAAAGTTATGTCTTTAACAGAAGAAAGCGGAGGTAACGGTATGATTATGCCCGTTTCGCCTATGTATGGCGGTGGTGGCTCTGGCTTTGGCGGCTGGGGCGGAGACAACGGTTGGTAAACATATCTGCCAACTTTAAATTGCGGAATTAAGCGGGAAGGCTGAAATGCTAATCCGAACCGAAGGCT